>Ga0123337_10005052_pt1 | contig 13140 bp, 4 predicted proteins | sample frozenSSSSmetaG_FD_89792 | JGI IMG/M metagenome (GOLD analysis project Ga0123337, IMG submission 89792) | Glacier valley bacterial and archeal communities from Borup Fiord, Nunavut, Canada, to study Microbial Dark Matter (Phase II) -... | ecosystem: Environmental > Aquatic > Freshwater > Ice >...
ATAAAATAGGTTCTTAACCACATCAATATCATAATAATCATCAATACCAATATGGTTATAGACACCCCTTTTTCTATGTTATCAGTCGTATTTTTACCTTTATCAAAATACAATTTTATCTTATGATTACCCGCTGGAACGCTTATTCCCCTCAATGTATAATCAACCTTATTGATTTTGACCGGTTGTCCATCGATTTCAGCTTTCCAGTCATCATAATAAATCTCAGAAAACACCAAATATCCATCGTGAGCATTTTGAACAGAATAATTCAAGGTATCGGGATGGTATGACAACAATGTAGTGCTAGTCGTGCTATCAACAGTATAGACTCCGTTTTTTAAACCAATATTTCCTTTGAAACTTGCAGTATCCGCATTAAATGTCGCTTCAGTTTTATTATCAATTGTTTTTAACTTCGCCATTTCCGCCGCTGCGTTCTGTGTTAAAGTCAATTGTTTTACAAACCAGGCATTCCCATTATTAGTCATTCTCGGCAACACCATTTTACGCCCAGAATCTGAGCCAATAAGATATTTGCAGTTTAACATATCTAATGCTTTTCCCTGAAACTCATTTTTAGATAAAAACTCTGAAATCAAATCCTGATATCGACTTAATTTAGCCGGATCATAACCTCCTATCATTTTGTGAAACGCAGCGCCTTCATTATTATTGAAGGGGTCATTGGTTAAATCAAACACCCTGTAATGCGGATCTTTATCTGCCAGAATTTGTAAATCTGCCTGATCCGGGGTTCTTTCTACCACCGTACCTTTTTCAAACTGAAAATCATCCCAGCTTAAATATCTCCAGTCAACCCCAATAAGATCAATAGCTGCAAAACCTGCAATGAGTGCTATGGCCAAACTTTTCTGCATTTTGCTCGTATACCAAGCCCAAAAAAGTCCGAATGCAATACCAATAAAGATAAATGATCTAAATGCATCTTTGCGCAACAAACTTTCCCTGTCCTCCTTTAGTACTGAAATAAGATTTCCATTACCGCCTTTCTTTAACTCTTCATCCACCGGACCGCCCATATCTACAACCGTTGGACCAAATAAAGCCATTAGTAGACAAAAACCGCCTACAATATAAAAGGACAGTTTTACTTTCTCCCATAATTCTCTATTCGACTCGGTTATGTGAGGCTGTACTTGTTGAACACCATCAGATTTTACCGGTTTTTTATTGATAGTTTTATTGGCGTGCCAGTTATCATATAAATACTTAATACCAAGAAAACCCAGTAATGGCATAGTAACCTGAGCAATACAGAACGCCATCATGGGCACTCTGAACTTATTGAAATACGGCAAATGTTCAAATAGAAAATTATTGATGAGACCAAAATGTCTTCCCCAACCCAAAATAAATGAAATTAAGGTTAAGATTAATAAAGGCCATTTGATTTTGTCTTTTACAACGATAATACCTAAAACAAACAGAAATATAATAATTGCGCCTATATAAATAGGGCCGGATGTAAATTGCAAATCTCCGTGATACATGGGAAGACCATCCGCAATTGCTTCATCGTTACCGGTAGCTTCATAAAATTTGGATGTTTTGCTTAACTTTTCCCTGCTGCTCCCTCCATAAAAATCAGGAATAAGGAGTGTAAAAGTCTCACCTAAACCATAACTCCAGCTAAAAGCATAATCCCTATCCAGGCCGGACTTTCCACTTTCCTTCGGTTTTGCGCCATCATCCGCCTTGGCGAGATCATTCCCACCGCGCATCGTATTTTCCGAGAACTTCGATGTCGTCTTAATTTTCGTAATATTACTCATCACCCCTGAGCCGACAGCAAGCACCGAAATGAGCGTTGCAATCAGGAGCTGTTTTATTTTCTTTTCCTGAATTAAAGTCACTACATAATAGGTTCCCATCACCAAAAGGCAAATAATACTGTAGAATGTTATCTGATAGTGAAAATAATAAATCTGGAGCGCCATATTAAAGGCTAAAGTAATCCCTCCGACAAAAAACCGTCCATTAAACAAAAGATGTATTGAAGCCAAAAGAGCCGGCATTAAAGCCATTGCCTGAACTTTGGTATAATGCGCCGCTTCCACACTACTTATACTATAGGTTGCAAAACCGTAGGCCAAAGCTGCTAATGCACCATACAATGGTTTGACCTTAAATGCATTCATCAAAAGATAAAATCCTATAAATGAAAGAAATAATATTTTAAACGGATACGAAGTTGTTTGGTTAACAGGTAACAGGTAATTATAACTTTTCAGTTGATTGCCACTGGATTTCCCTTGAATCATTATAGAGGGCATCCCGGAGAAGATACTATTTGTCCACCCTGGAAATTGCCCATCCTTATCTGTATACTTTTTAATTTCTGAACCCTTAAGCAAACCTTGAGTAATATCTTCTTCTTTATGGCTATATCCATTAAATGTTTTCAAATAGTACACATAACCCACCAAGAAGAAAGCCAATATGGCAATCGCATGGGGCTTAACATCATCAATAAATTTCTTTAGATTCATAATAAATTACTTGTGCAAACGTAAAAGTTTTTTTTGAAAAATCCCTGTACTTTGTATAACTATGATTAAAAAGTTACTTTTGTCGATATGAAATTCATTCTCCAAATATTCTTTAAAGGTTTATATTTTTTTATTATTGACAAGAATTTTAGAAGGTTTGTATGGCTCGTTATCAGGCATGGTAATACCAAAAGGTATTTGCCCAAAAAAATAAGTTTATTTAATTCCAGGATGCAGGTGCCTGACTGTAAATCTTTTATTTGGCAGTATTATGAAATATTCTTCAAGGGTTATTACCAGTTCCCATGCGCAAAAGCTAATCCGGTGATTATTGACTGTGGTGCAAATATCGGAATTAGCATTATAGACTTCAAGCGACAATATCCACTAGCTGAAATCCATGCATTTGAACCCGATGACCATATCTTCAATATACTAAGTGACAATATCAACAACTACAGTTTAAAACACGTGACCCTGCACAATCAGGCGGTCTGGATCAAAGACGAAGAATTATCATTTGAGTCTGAAGGAGCTGATGGAGGAAAAATATCCCATGACTCCGACCAGTCGAAAAAAGTGGATGCAATTGATTTTGCAAGATTCCTGAACAGGTTTGAACATGTGAATTTTTTAAAAATTGATATTGAGGGCGCTGAAACTAAAATATTGCCCCATATTCAGGGTGAATTGTATAAAGTTGATAACATTTTTGTTGAATTTCATTCTTTTAACGATCAGGCCCAACATCTAAATGATGTTATTCAAGCCCTGAGCAGCAATGGGCACCGAATTTACATAGATAACATCAATTTCAAAAATAGCCCGTTTATCAACAAAAAAGGTAAATACCGTATGGATCTGCAATTAAATATTTTCGCTTACAGGCCGTGAAAATACTTCATATCAATACCAATGACAATGGCGGTGCGGCAATAGCTGCTACCAGACTGCATTATTTATTGCTTGAAAAAGGTATCGACTCGAAGATATTATTCCTAAAACGTTCAGGCACTGTGCACATAAAGGAAGCCTATTATTTTGAAGATATTTTCGTGGGTAAATTATATTTTAAACTCCTGCTTAAACTTAATTCCATTTATAACAGAAGGTTCACCTTTTACAAATCCGACATCTATTTTAATGGCCCCGATAGTCTATTGGATATCACAGGGCATGCACTCTTTAAATGGGCTGATATCATCCATCTGCACTGGGTTGTTAAATTCCTCGACTGGAAAAAAGTATTTAAAAATCCTAGTAAAAAATTTATCTGGACCTTTCATGACATGAATCCTTTCACCGGAGGGGAACATTATCAAACCGGTTACAACGGTGAATTTCCGATGATTTCAAAACGGAACATCAGGAAAAAAATAAATTCTGTTAAAAATACTGACCTTACTGTCATTACACCTAGTGACTGGTTGCGAAATATTGTTAAAAAATCAGAGGTTTTCAGAAGCAACTTAATCAAAACAATCAGAAACCCAGTCAACGCCGACATCTTTCATATTAAACCTTCTGATAGTATTAAAGAAAAATACAATATTCCCTCAGATAAAAGAATCATTTTGTTTGTAGCAGAAAACCCTGATGATAAAAGAAAGGGATTTGACTTTTTATTAAAATCGATAGACAAATTACAGGACAAAGATCAGTATCACCTTGTGATTATCGGGAACACAAACAGTTTCCCCTGCATCGGAATCAGTTGCACATTACTCGGAGCAATTCACGATGAAAACACAATGTCAGACGTATATAATTCTGCAAATATTTTTATCATTCCTTCTATAGAAGACAACTTACCTAATACCGTATCAGAATCCCTATTATGCGGCACCCCAGTGGTGGGATACAAAATAGGAGGAATTGCAGAAATGGTTAAAAATAATATAAATGGTTATTTATCTGCAAAGCGTGGCACATTGGAAAATGAAATAGAAACAGCATTAAAACAAACGTTTGACAAAAATAACATAAGAACAGAAGTATTAAAAGAACTGAATCCTGACCAATTAGTCCTGCAATTTGAAAATATCTATAAGAGGTCTGTGAATGGATTAGGTAAATAAACCACTTATAGTCTTGTATTGAGTCTTGATAATAATCAGAATACTTCTTAATCTTTATCTCAATAAGGTGATAGTTATTTCATGGCTCTGCATTTTTCCTTTCAATGGCACCACATATACCCTGCACAAATAGACACCTTCCTGGCATTTTTCACCCATATACGTTCCATCCCAACCTTTGGTAATATCATTTGTTGCAAATACCTTTTCTCCCCAGCGGTTGAATATCTCCATCACATAATAATATATATACGGACTCGCAACAGGCTTGAATTCCTCGTTTGTCCCATTTTGATTTGGTGAGAAAGCATTTGCAAGATGGAAGAAAAAATCGGTGATCATCTGACCGGTCTCCAGTGTAAATGTATCAAGGCAATTTTCATCATTAGTCACTACCAGAGTAATTAACCGGCTATTGGAATCCCTGTATTCCGCTATCGGCTCTTTATCCGCACTTGTAAGTCCATTGCCAAAATCCCAGTTGCTTAAAATAATAATATCGCTTGACTGGTTATTTAGTTGCAGACTGGTCAACTGGAATTCTTTGGAGGGCAAAGTCGTGAAGTCAAATCTTGCCACGGGTTTTTTCCTGACCCAAGCTGCACCCGTTTTAATCAGTGTATCATTGCAACCGCGTTCCGATCTTGTAATGAGTGAGATATCATAATATCCAGGCTGACTGTATTTCCTCGCCGGCTGCTGCAGGTTGGAACTGCTGCCGTCACCATGGTCCCACGTATATGAAACGATATCCCCGGAAAAGATTGACGATGTATTTGTAAACACAACCGAGTCAGGAAAACAAGCTGAGCTGGCCATAAACGAAGTGACAGGATGTGGGTGAACTATGACATTAAAATATCCCGTATCCTTGCATCCGTTGGCTGAAACTGTTTCTAAGAGTATCTTCATCTGCCCGTCCTTTGTAAAGCGGTGAAAGGCAGGATTTGATATTGCCGTATTCCCGTCTCCATAATCCCAGCTATAGGATACATATTTGACATTTGGGTCGGTACTTAGCGCCGAGAAGTTAAACCTGTTTCCTCTCAGGCATTGGGAGTCTTTATCAGGCAATTGTATTTTTGTGCTCCTCGGATTCTCAAGGTAAACCCACCTACTGGAAGTATCTGTGCAATTGTAACTGGAATTGACTGTCAGGGTGACCTTGTGTTTACCCCAGGAATTGAATTTTTTAGCGTTTACATCCTTGTTAGTATTGTTTGTTGAATCATCAAACAGCCACATGCTGGTATAGCTGCCATAACTCAGGGTGCTGCTATTTAGCAAGTCAAAACCATGAAGATTCAGGCACTGGCTTGTATCATTGATCGAGAATGCAGCTTTAGGCTGCGGTATCAAAATTATTGGTTTCTCAAGCGAGTCCTTACAGTTATGGTTGGTCGTCACTATCAGTTTTACCTTATGTGAAATTGCATTTGTGGTGTAATGCTTGACAGGGTCTTTTACCCCGCTGCCGCTAGCATCTTTAAAGTCCCATTTGTAGGTCATAGTTCCGAATGCAAGAGTACTCTGGTTGGTAAAGTTAAACTGGTTGAACCTTAGGCACTGTGAATCCTTGCCTACAATAAAACCGGGCACCGCCTGAGGTGCAGGCAATACCATGGTGATGAGTGTATCGTAACAGTTCGTAAGGTAAGAATATGAGGTCAGGCTTACAGGGTAATACTGCGCTTTGGCATAAGTGGCAGTTTGGGGGGTAATGCCTGATGATGCGCTGCCATTGCCATAGTCCCAGAAATAGGTCAGGGTATTCATGGCGCTGAAGATGGTCTTGTTTGTAAAGCTGAACAGGTGGCTCCTGAAACACTGTACAGAATCATTGATGTCAAATGTAGAAATCGGTCTTTCAAGCAGGTTGATATTGTGGTTTAATGAATCCGTGCAGCCATGGTCTGATACCAGCTTGTATCTGACCGTATATTTGGCCGATTTGTTCGCATATTTTTTTGTCAGCGGGACAGGATCATAATCGAATGTGCCATCGCCGAAATTCCAGGTATGGCTCATCTTTCCGTATTTCAAAGTACTCTGGTTGATGATGTTGAAAAAATGCTTCTGCCAGCACTGGCTGTCATTAGGTATCGTGTATTTAGCAACAGGTTGCGCATAGGTTACCACCAGCTGAGAAACGGTGTCATAACATCTTTTATCCGAAAGCGAGATTAATTCTACGTCAAAGCTGTCTTCGGTTGCGTATTTATAATTCAATACATGTTGCGAGGTTTTGTTTTGGCCATTGTCCAGGTTCCAATTCTGTGAGACCACGCTACCATCGTTAATACTTGTTGTATTGGTGAAATTAAACAGGTTGTTCCTGAAACACTGCATGTCCTTATCAATGGTGAATTTTGCTACGGGACTTGCATGCACAACGACTTTCTTCGTAATAGTATCCCTGCAATTCTTATCCGTGCTGGCAATAAGTCTGACATTGTATGTTCCAAAAAGCGCATACTTTTTATCGATTATATGTTTAGCCGTATCGGTTTTTGTATCTGCCAAGTCCCAGATGTAACTGACACTTCCCTTGGACAAGGTGCTATTATTTGTATAATCAAAACTGTTCCATTCATAACATTGGGTATCCTTGTTGATACTAAAGTTTACGAATGTATTCGGGTAGACCAGTATGGTTTTGCTCAGGCTGTCACGGCAGCCTTTAGCTGAGATTGTAAGCAATGATACAACAAAGCTGTCTGCGCTGTTATAGACCTTGTTGCTAATATTCTTCTGAAGCGAACTTGTATTGTCACCGAAGTTCCAGCTATGAGTAACAATGCTGTCGGTCCTGATGGTGGAATTGTTTGCAAAATTTATTGAATTATGATTGAAACACTGCGTAATTTTTGAAGGTGTAAAACTTAGTTTGCTGTTCGGATACACTATCACTGTTTTGCTGATGGTATCCGTGCAGTTTCTGTCACTTGTGGTGATCAGCCTCACTGAATAAGAGCTGTCCTTCAAGTAAGTCTTGTTGCCAATATCTTTTTGGACACTACTGCTGTCGTCACCGAACAACCATGAATTGGTAATGATTCCCTGTGAAATAGTTGAGGTGTTTACAAAACTGTAAGTATGTCCCTTAAAGCACTGATTGCGTTGATTGATATTAAACCCGGGCATGCTGTTAGCCCAAACAAAAACAGTCTTTTTAATACTGTCCCGGCATCCCTTATCTGAAATGGCCAGCAGCGATACTTTAAAGCTATCCGCCGAGCTGTATGTTTTGGAACTGACGTTCTTCTGGGCGGATGTAGTATTATCCCCAAAATTCCAGTTGTAGGAAAACACAGTGCCGGTCCTGATACTTGAGGTATTTGTAAAATTTGTGGAATTATAATTAAAACACTGGCTGATCTTGGAAGGTGTAAAACCAATTTTTGTATTCGGGTAAACAATTACGTTTTTGATAATAGTATCTTTACAGTTCTTGTCCGTTGTTGTTATCAGCCTCACTGAATAAGAACTGTCTTTCAGATATTTTTTTGCACTGATGTCCTTTTGTGTCCCCATACTGTCATCACCGAACAACCATGAATAGGTGATTGTCCCCTGGGAAATTCTTGAACTGTTGCTGAAATTGTAACCATGACCATTAAAACACTGGTTTGGCTGATTGACCGTAAAACCGGGCACACTGCTAGCCCAGACAAAAACAGTCATTTTAATACTGTCCCGGCATCCCTTATCTGAAATGACCAGCAGCGATACTTTAAAGCTATCTGCAGTAGTATAAACTTTAGAAATAATATCCTTTTGCGAAGATGTGGTATTATCCCCAAAATTCCATGCATACGTTGTTATCGCGCCAATTCTGATAGTCGTGCTATTAACAAAATTTGTAAGATTATTGCGATAACACTGGGTGGTTTTAGAAGGAGTAAAGATTACAGAAGCATTTGGGTATACAATCACTGTTTTACTCATGGTATCCCTACAGTTCTTGTCTGTGTTTGTTATCAGTCTTACTGCATACGAACTATCCTTCACAAATTTCTTTCCGGTAATATCTTTTTGTAAACTGCTACTGTCATCCCCGAATAACCAAGAATTACTGATTGTCCCTTTCGAAACTGTAGAGATATTGCTGAAATTATAACTGTGCCCCTTCAGGCACTGGTTATTTTTATTGATATTAAACCCAATCTTCGCATTGGGGAATATCATAATGCTTTTACTTGTGGAATCCTTGCAGTTCGCCTTGCTATGCAGAACAAGCGTAATGATAAACTTTCCAGTGTCGGTGGTATAATATTTTTTAGCCAGGGTGTCAATCTTCTGCGTACCGTCGCCGAAATACCATGTCGATTTTTTCCAGCTATCATCCTTGTATTTACTGGTATCCTTTACAGAAAAAAGGTTACCCTTAAAACAACGGATTGTATCAGACAGCTTAAACGCAGCCTTTAATTGTGGATTACTGACAACAATGGTATCCGCGCTAAAACAGGCTACACTATCTTTTACAGTGACAATGTAAGTGCCTTTTTGCGTGACGCTTATGGTTTTATTTGTCGGCCCTGTATTCCATTTATATGTCAAGTAATTTTTCACAGGCCCTACAGTCAATGAAATGGAATTGCAGACACTGGTATCTTTTCCGATGAAAGGTTTAGGGTCTTTCACATAAATTTTAATTTTAGTTGTATCTTTTAACAACTTAAAATAAGAAATCAGGCTAACCGTATAATATCCGGTTTTGTTATAAATATGTGAAATGTTCGTCGTTTTTTTCGAGATATTATTAACCCCTGAAGCAGAATCTCCAAAGATCCACTTGACCGAATCGAGGTTGTTAAAATCCGAAATTGTAAAAAAAGTAGAATCCTTTAAACAATTACGTGTGTACTGAAAAACCTTTTTCTGGAAATAGGATTGTATAAAAGTAGGCAAGCCATAATATGTGCCTTTACCACTCAAATAAACATAATTCCTTTGCGGCCTGCAAGCAAACCCAAATGAGTCAGGTGCATGTAAAACATGCAGGTAAGTAACATTATACTCTGAGACATAAATTTTGCCATCCGGCCCCAACTGCAAACTAGCGCAAAGGCTTGAAAACCCACTGTCAATGCACTTCTTTGAAGCCCTGAATGCAGACCGTGAAATCGCTTTTGCATCGTATTGGAATATTTTCTTGTTATTGAGTTCTGTGGCATACAAATACTTGCTTTTTGGCGAAAATTCACAGCCGTAACCAACAGGGTTAAAAACCGTCCATGCATTGCTTACAACACCTGTAGTCGCATTAAAGTCGGCCATAACTGTTGAATCAAGAGCCCAGCTCACATAACTGATTTTTGTACCATCTGGAGAGGCTTTCATATTACCTCTTGTCAAAGTTGTATTGACCGCAATGCGTATACCTGTTTTACTCTTTATGGGAGTTGAGTTTACACCACTTGCAGTAACAAGATAGGCATAGATGGTATCCGTAAGATATTTGTGTGTAAGCACCCAATAGTCTTTTCCATTGGCGTGTTTCACCGCTGTTATTTTTTCACAGGTCGGTTTAGTTAAAAAGACATTTTTCCTTGCCGAAACAACATTTCCCTTTCCTGAGCTTAATGTCATATTCACTTCAGAATAACAAAATCCCTTGCTGCCGGCCAGTTCATCTACCGTAAACACGTAAAAAACATGGGCGCTGTCAGGTCTTGGAACAATAACGTCCGATTGAGTAGACGAGCTGTTTCCATTTAAACCGCTGCCATTGGACATGACATTATGGCTACTGTCCCAGATTTTTATACCGTCTGTATAAAACATAAGCCTGCCAGCTGAACTGGCAATGGAGGCTGAACCCTCACCAGTAACCATTTGACTATTGGTTAAAGCGACGGGTTTTCCGGTAGCATTAAAACTAATAGCCGCAGCATTCCCGAAGTACCACATATTACCCTCCTTCTGCGCTAAAGCGGATTGACATACTAAAACAGTCAAAACAGTTGCCAGAAAAAGGTTTTTACCCATTAAAATATCGTTTTAATCAACAAATGAAGCTAAATTATCTGAAAGTTCAAAATACGTCTTGTTCATAGGTTTTCTTACTCATTTTCACGCATTTACCCGGGTTAAAAGCTTATGAGTTCTAAGAAACAAAAATAAGCAAAAAGGAGACATAAACCTGCCCAATTCTTAATATATGTATCAATTGAGGGTATAAGCGGTCAAAAAAAGGGATTAAACTTTATTGAAAATGCTCAGGAAAGCGGCTTTTTGCCTTTTGCTCACAGGTTCCACCGATTGGTCGCTGAGCACCACTTTTAATTGCAGTCCCTTCAAGATTTTTGTTATCTTGCTGATATGAATAATACAACTGTTATGCACCCTAAAAAAAACCCTGTTGTTCAACAGGTTTTCAAAATATCCAAGGTTATTGGAACTCATAATCACTGAACCATCATCAAATACAATTTTTGTATATTTAACATCTGCTTCCAACTTGATGATACCTGATATTTCCACTATTCTGTATGAATCGGTCAGGGAAACAAGCAATTTGTCTTTTTTAATCTCAGTTTTTCTGTATAGATTCAGTTTTTCCATCACTACCTTTATTCTTGCAAGTGAGAAAGGCTTGACTAGAAAATCAAAGATATTGTATTCATAACCCGTTACGGCATATTCCGTATGACCGGATATAACAATTACGGAAAAATCAACATGATCGAAGGCATAAAGGTCAAACCCATGTTCTTCATTCAGGTCAATGTCTAAGAATAATGCCTCAGGCCTTATTTCAGCAGCCCGATAAGCCGCCAGCGATTTGAATCTGTGAATTACACACTCTTTCTCAATACTGAGTATCATTGAACTTAATTTGTTGATTGACTGCTGGTCATCATCAATAATAACGATTTCAAAGTTTTTCATACGGTATGCTGATTTTTGTATATATCCCTTCTTTCTTATCCTTGAAATTCCAAATAATTGAAGCCTTGCCTTTATATTTTTTTCTGAGGTTTGTTATTCTTTCGCCTACAATTTTAAATCCAAAACCACCGCCTTTTTTTGCCCTGTCCCTGATTGAAAAGGCATCTGATATCAATACTTCAAGATGTGTTTTATATATCGTCAGGTGCAAAAATACTGAGTTTTTGGAAGATTGGCTTTTATATCTTGTAAAAGAGTTTTCAATAATGGGTTGTATCATGAATGTGGGTATAAGCACATCATCTGGTAAAAGCTCAGTATGATTTGATATCCTGTAATAAAATCTCAAGCCTTCCTTTATCGTTTGAAACAATTCAAAATACTTGCGGCAAAAAAGCACTTCTTCAGTTAAACTCACTTCATCCTTTGAATTATACATCAGTATAATGGAAGAAAACTCGCTCACCATATTATATTTTTCAATATTAGCTTCTTCGTCGCTGAGCGAGAGTGAGTTAAAAAGGTTACTGTATAAATGCGGTATGGATACGGACAACTTTTGTTTCATAGAAATGTTGTAGTCCATATCCCTTTTTATGTAGGCATCACTTATTTTCCGCAAACGATTTTTGTATAACAACCCAAGCACCGCAGTGAGCATTATCAGCAGGAAAGCTGAAATCGCCCACAAACCTACCAGGTAAGAATAAGACACTTTATAAAACGAATCCTTTAAAAGGACATTTCCTAATTTATCATAAACCAGCAGTTGATAGTTCCCCGGGTTAAACTTACTGACAATAAATTTCTCTCCTAGCGAATGACTTCTCGACACTTCTTTTTCATCCCTGAAAAGAACCGCAGAGGAGAAATGTTTCATGATGATATGGTCTTCCATCTTGGGTAAGGTAAAAACAAGCGAAAATCCCATTTCTGATACAGGTTTGCCCCTTAATGGCATAGAATTTTTTACAAGCTCCTTATAATCATACTTTACAACATGGTTCCCATCCGTCATATACAGGAAACAATCTCCGACATCAGATGCTGAATAAAAGTTATTTAAACCCATATCCGCATAATATATGGGCAATGATTTAAAAGCGCCCCGTTTATCCAATACGACAAAGGCATTTGTATTAAATGCAAAAAGCAGCGAGTCCTTTTCATAAACATCAAGTATGCCCTTCAGGCCAGTACTTAATGTGCTGAATTCACCGTGCTCGAAATTACTGAATACCTTCAGGCTATCATTGTCCTCAATGGAAATCACCTGCCTACCATTTTTTTGTGAAACCCTGATTCTTTTTTGTATCTTTTCTATTTTATAAGCATGCATCAGGTCAACCTTGTAATAACATTCATCGGCAAAAAGATATAAATAATCACTGTTAAGTACAAAACTATAAATCTTTTGATCCTTGTTGAAACATTTCCTAATCAAAGGTCCCTTTTTGCTGCAAATACTGAAGCCTATATATCCAAGTTGAAGGAAATTACTATCATCCATATCATAACAATAGTAGTATTTAGTATAGGGGATACGATTCCCCTTTTTATCTATTTTACCTGTATAACAAAAAATTGCCGAATCCGATTTAAAGAACTTCCCTGGTGAATGATTCACGACTGGCTTAAAATCCATATACTTG
>Ga0123337_10005053_pt1 | contig 13139 bp, 6 predicted proteins | sample frozenSSSSmetaG_FD_89792 | JGI IMG/M metagenome (GOLD analysis project Ga0123337, IMG submission 89792) | Glacier valley bacterial and archeal communities from Borup Fiord, Nunavut, Canada, to study Microbial Dark Matter (Phase II) -... | ecosystem: Environmental > Aquatic > Freshwater > Ice >...
ATGTTGACAGCGAGAATCAGGTGAACCAGCAAATTGATACCATAGGTTTAAAATCCTTGGTCGCAACTTTGTCTGCAGAGCAGCAACTTGTGCTTGAATATGTATATTTTAAAGGGTACACCCAGGATGAAGCGTCAAAAATATTAAATGTACCGTTGGGGACAATAAAAACAAGAATAAGGGCAGCGGTCATAGAACTGAGAAAAGAATTTAAAGAAGAAATAAAGTGAATATAAAGGAATACATAGAGTCTGGTATTATTGAGCAGTTTGTAATGGGTGAAACCACCGAAGAACAAACGCGTGAGGTAATGGCGTATGCTAAACAATATCCTGAAATTCAGTTTGAAATCGAATCTGCAGAAAATGCTCTGATTAATCTTGCCGGGCTGAATGCACATACCCCGATGGAATCTACCAGAGAAAAATTGTTTGACAAGATTTTTGGTGCTGAAGAAAATTCCACAACTATAGAATCTAAAACAGAAATACCTGCAGCACCAATTATAAGTATACAGGCTCCAATGTCAAAACAAATGGCCTTTAATAAAAAATACTTGGTCGCTGCGTCTATTGCTCTTTTGGCCAGTGCGGCTTTAAATATTTTACTTTATAACAAACTTAAATCATCTGAAGATGAATTAATAGCCCTGAATACCCAAAAGCAGGAATTTGCAGGTATTATGGCTTCTCAAAAAGAATCATATTCACAGCTCAGCGAGCAAATGAATAAAATTAATTCTGAAGATGTAATTCAGGTAAAACTCAGTGGATTAAAACTGATTCCGGATGCTAAAGCTATTGTCTATTACAATACCCAAAATAAGGAAGTTTACATGCACATCAACGCTTTACCTGCTGCTCCGGAGGATAAACAATACCAACTTTGGGCAATAGTGGATGGTAAACCTGTAGATGCGGGTGTTTTTGATGCAGATGCAATGAATACCGCTATGCTAAAAATGAAAAACAGCAATACACCAACTACTTTTGCTGTTACGATTGAGAAAAAAGGAGGCAGCGAAAGTCCAACCATGGAGCAAATGGTGCTAGTAGGCAATCTGCCATCCTAAGCGTTAAAGAGTTTATATCTTTAACAGTCAACCCAATTTAAAATTACTTAAGAAGTTTACAATTTAATTTTTTTTCATGCAATCCATGGGACAAGTTTTCTCGTAGATTGATTTAACCATAAAAAGTTAAATATGAAAAAAACAATGTTCAAAACAACTATCATGAAAACCCTGGCCGTTGTCGGGGTCTCATTGCTTGGCTGGAGTGCTGCCTATGCATCCAGTCACAGGGAAGCACCGCTCATCTCAAATGACCCGCTGGCAGATAATACGGATTTATATGCCTTCAGGAGTCCTGACAATCCCAACACCATTACGATTATTGCCAATTACATCCCATTTCAATTGCCGGAAGGCGGACCAAACTGGACCTCATTTGGTCAGAACATCCGTTATGAAATTTATGTGGATAATGATGCCACTAAACCGGGCGCAGAAATCGTTTACCGTTTTACTTTTTCTAGAGTAAACGGCGACAATTCAACTTTCTTTAATATCCGTTTGGGTAAAGAAAACCTGAAAACAACTTACAAACTGGAAAGAAGCATCAATGGCGGTTCCAGTTTTACAACTGTGGTAGCGGCAGGTATCGTTCCTCCTCCAAATATTGGACCTCGGTCTATCCAAGGAGCTGCAGGACTAGCTGCAAGCAGTTATTCTTCATTGATTCAAAACGCCATTACTACGTCAAATACGGGTGAAAAGGTGTTTTGTGGTCCTTCTGATGATCCATTTTTTGTTGACCTTGCAGGTGTATTTGATCTTGGTAATTTTCGTCCCAAAGGCAATACAACCAATGCCACTAAAGATGGAGTAGCAAGGTTTAATGTGCATTCTATCGTTTTACAGATACCTATTTCCACTTTACAAAAGTCCGGGAAAGATGCCAGCATGGCAGCTAATATACTCGATCCGGATTATGTGATTGGTGTATGGGCCGCCGCAAGCCGTCAGGAAATCAAAACCTTGAGTACAACAGGTGCTGATCCTAGTTATTCAGGCAACTGGGTACAAGTGTCACGTTTAGGTATGCCATTAACCAATGAAGCGATTATCCCTATTGGAGATAAAGACAAATGGAATGCTACAACACCGGGAAATGATTTGCAATTTGCAAAATACTTCAGCAATCCTGAATTGGCTTTGTACATGGATGATTCAAAATTTGGTGGTGCAGTGCCTTCTTTAAATGAATTAAGGATACAATCCAAATCACTTGGTTCATTTGATTTCAGGAACGGCCATAAAGGTTTATGGTCATTAAAAGGCACTTCGGCCGTAGCCGGAACTGCTTTGGATGATGCTATTTTTGGAACGATCTTATTGCCGGATTCCATGAGTCCAAGAGCAGTAGATATTTTGCCAATATTTTATACCGGTGTGCCTAATTTGATTCCATATCAGTTAGCTACAGGTAAAAATGGCAATCCGCTTGCAGCCGGTAAACCATTCATCAACAACTTCTTACCTACTCTGGGTGATATGTTGAGGTTAAACATGGCTGTGCCTCCAACGCCAAGAAACGACCCTAAATTCAGTTCATTGGGTATTATTTATGCAGCAGTTCTAGGTTTGACGGATCCACTTTACAACCAGAATACAAGCTTACAAATGATTCCTAATATGGATGGATTTCCAAATGGAAGAAGACTTGAAGATGATGTCACTACCATTGAATTGCAAGCTGTCAGCGGAGTTGCTTTAGCAGCGATCGGACTCTGGTATGACGATTACAAAGGCACGGGAAGTACTGTAACAGCGCGTTTAGGTAAAGTGCTGGCCTTCACAGCAGGTCCAACTCAGAACGATACAACGTTTAAAACTTCATTCCCTTATGTTCAGGAGCCTTGGAGAGGTTATGACTATACTTTACAAGATAGATTTTAAACTCAGTTAACCATAAAATCATCATTAATTAAAAAATCAAATGAAACCAAAAAATAAAACAATATTTAAAACCATTGCAGCGGCTTTGTTGGCATTCAACATAAGTGCTGCAGTAGCTTCCAGTCATAGAGAAGCACCGCTTATTTCAAGCGATCCTGTAGCGGATAATACAGACTTATATGCATTCAGGAGTCCTGATAATCCAAACATGATTACCATTATTGCCAATTATATCCCTTTTGAATTGCCACAGGGTGGACCAAACTGGTCAACTTTCGGTGAAAACATCAGGTATGAAATTAATATTGACAATGATGCCAGTAAACCAGGAGCGGAGATCATCTACCGTTTTACTTTTACAAAAGTAAATGAAGATGCTTCAACTTTTTTTAACATTCGTCTGGGAAAACAAAACCTAAAAACCACCTATAAACTGGAAAGAAGTATGAATGGCGGTTCAACATTTTCTACAGTTGTTGCATCAGGTGTAGTTCCTCCTCCGAATATCGGACCAAGGTCTATACAAGGTGCTGCCGGTTTAGGAGCAGCTAACTACCGCGCATTGATGCAGGCAGCTATTACCAATTCAAGCTCGGGCGAGAAAGTATTTTGTGGCCCTGCTGATGATCCGTTTTTTGTGGATCTTGGCGGCGCATTTGACCTCGGTGGATTCAGAAAAGCAGGTAGAGATGGTGTAGCTAAGTTTAACTGTCATACAATTGCTATTCAAGTGCCGATTTCCACTTTGCAGAAAGCAGGTAAAGATGTGAGCATGGCAATAAATATACTGGACCCTGATTTTGTTATCGGTGTTTGGGCTTGTGCCAGCAGACCAGAAATTACCACTTTAAGCACAACAGGTGCAAACCCTACATTTTCAGGTAACTGGATACAGGTATCACGTCTTGGTATGCCATTAACCAATGAAGCTGTCATCGCTATCGGAGACAAAGACAAATGGAATGCTACTACACCTGCAAACGATCTTCAGTTTGCAAAGTATTTTAGTAATCCTGAACTGGCTTTATACATGGATGATTCAAAATTCGGTGGAGCTGTTCCCGGTTTAAGTGATTTAAGAATACAAACTAATTCATTGGGTGCATTTGATTTCCGTAACGGCAAAAAAGGCCTGTGGTCATTAAAAGGTTCTCCATCTGTTGCGGGCACAGCTTTAGATGACGCCATTTTTGGAACTATCTTATTGCCGGATTCCATGAGTCCGAGAGCAGTAGATATTTTACCAATATTTTATACCGGTGTTCCTAATATGATACCATATCAATTGGCTACAGGTAAAGGTGGTAACCCACTTGCTGCAGGTAAACCTTTTATCAATAATTTCTTACCTACATTAGGTGATATGTTGAGATTAAATATGGCCGTGCCTCCTACGCCGAGAAATGACCCTAAATTCAGCTCATTGGGAATTGTTTCTGCTGCAGTGTTAGGTTTAACCGATACGATGTACAACAAAAATGCCTCTCTTCAGATGATACCAAATATGGATGGATTCCCTAATGGTAGAAGACTTGAGGATGATGTAACTACAATAGAATTGCAGGCAGTAAGCGGTGTGGCTTTAGCTGCTATCGGCTTATGGTATGATGATTATTCAGGTGGAACACCATTAACTACAGATTTGTTGGATGTATTATCCTTTAATGCTGGTGTAACTAAAAATGACACGACTTTCCAGGCTAGTTTCCCTTATGTGCAACAGCCTTGGGCTAGTTTCAGAGGCGCATCCTATTCAGCTCCTGCATACACCAGTGTTAAAAAACTGAATATTGGAACAGGCAGTGAGATTGTTGCAAGCAATTACCCTAATCCATTTAATGGCAAAACTACCATCAAGTACAATCTGGCTTCCAACTCAGATGTAACCATAGAAGTTTTGGATATCAATGGCAAAAAAGTAGCTACACTGAAGAACAACGAAAAACAATTCGCAGGTGTTCACAATGTAGAATTTAATGCCGACAACCTGGAATCAGGTGTATATTTTGCTCAAATCATAACAAATTTTGGCAATACAAGCGTAAAAATGATCATACACAAATAAACAATACAATAAAGGGCGGACTATCGCAAATGGTCCGTCCTTTTTTAAACCCAAAAATTATAAATAAAATAACATGAAACAAAACATCTTATATCTATTGATTGCCATCTGCATGTTCAGCCTTTATGCCTGCAACTCTAAGGTGGCTAAATCCAATCAAGTAGAATCAAATACAAATAAATTTGCTCCATTAAAAGAACGCAATGCGGAATTGGCAAAACTGCCGGATTGGAATACTGTTAAAGAACAGGCCAATGAATTACAGGCTAAAATATTGTTTGATTCAAACGATGTAAAATCGAAAATTCTTTTAGCGCAGCTATATATGCAAGAGGCTAGGGTGACGGGCGAACACCCATATTATTACCCGGCCACACTTACGATACTGGATCATGTCATTCATCAAGATCCTGCAAATTTTGAAGGACTTGCCTTTAAAGCATCTGTTCTGTTGTCCTTGCACCATTTTCAGGAAGCTTTAGTTGTAGGTACTCAAGCCGTAAAAGTCAATCCGAACAACGGGTTCATCTATGGCATTTTATGTGATGCAAATGTTGAACTTGGCAACTATGAAGCAGCGGTTGCTATGTCAGATAAAATGCAATCTATCAGGCCGGGTCTCGAATCATACTCAAGAGCCTCTTACCTAAGGGAAATTTATGGCGATAATGCCGGTGCAGTTGAAGCGATGAAACTAGCCTTTCAGGCAGGCCTTCCGGGGTCTGAAGAAGCCTCATGGGCCGGTAATACATTGGCTCATTTATTGGAAAATACGGGAGATTTAAAACACGCAGAAGAACTTGCTCATATTATACTTGAACAAAGACCTTCATACGCGTTTGCTACAGATGCCTTGGGCAGAATTGAGCTTGCGAAAGGAAATTATGACCAATCTATTGTGTTATTCAAGCAAGCAATTGATGTGATGCCGGAATTTTCTTTTTATGAGAATATGGCGCGTGCTTATGAAGAAAAAGGAGACAAAATAAAAGCAAAAGAATTGTATAAAGAAGTGCTTACCATGCTCGCAGAAGATGCCAAAAGCGGTCATTATGCCGATATGGAGCTGGCACATGTCTACCTTAAACTGGGTGATTTTGACAAAGCGCTTGAACATGCCAATATTGAATACAAAAGGAGACCTTTAAACATAGATGTCAACAGTACAATGGCTTGGGTGTATTTTGCCAAAGGAAATCCTGCGGAGGCTAAACGGCATATGGATGTGGCCATGAGGATGGGAACACAGAATGCCGTGTGTTTAGCGAAAGCAAGCATGATTGAAAAAGCGCTTGGAAATTCTAAATTGGCTCAGACTTATATGGATAAATCAAAAAGGGTGAATGAAAGGCTTCCAAAGGATTTGTCTCAAGAATTAAAAGCATAATCCTAGGTAGTATAAAACTGCTTGTACTCTCTTATCGTATATGTGAGCAATAAAGCTATGAAAAGACAACTACAATTCCTCTTGTTACTAACTGTTTGTATGGGTTTCAATTCATTGTTTGCCCAAAGAAATCAGATATCAGGAACAGTTGTTTGTAATAACGAGACTATTCAAGGGGTTATTATCAGTATTCAACCAATTGAAAAAGTTGCAGTAACTGATTCTTCCGGAAACTTTATAATCTCTGAGATTCCAAACGGTATATATTATCTTTCAATTAAAAAGGAAGGTTATGCGGAACAATATAAAAGAATACGTTTAGAAAAGGGTCAGGGAATTTTATTGAACATTCAATTGAGTTCAATTACAACCGAATTTAAATTGATTCGATTTGGGTTGAACAAAAACAATCCCAATAATTTGCTGGGTAAACTGGATTTGCAATTAAGGCCGGTGTCTTCGTCTCAGGATTTATTGCGATTAGTTCCCGGACTTTTTATTGCTCAGCATGCTGGTGGAGGAAAAGCAGAGCAGATATTTATGCGGGGTTTTGATATTGATCACGGAACAGATTTCGCTATTTATGTAGACGGTATGCCGGTAAATATGCCTTCACATGCACATGGTCAAGGGTATGCCGATTTGCATTTTTTGATACCGGAAACGGTAAGAGAACTGGAAGTGAATAAAGGTCCGCACGCTACAAGATATGGTGATTTGGCTACTGCAGGTTCAGGAGAATTCAGGACTCTGGCTGCTTTGGACAAAAACTTGATAAAACTAGAGTATGGTATGTTTGATACGAGGAGAGCTTTGCTTATGCTCAATATTCTGGATAACAAACATCTTTTTTCCAGAAAAAAAGAAAATATCTATTCTGCCGGAGAATACAAGTTTACAAATTCATATTTTCAGCAAAAACAAAATTTTTATCGCGCAAATCTGTTTACAAAATATACAGGAGAATTAAATAATGGTGATAAACTTAGCATCTCTTTATCGACATTTCAAAGTCAGTGGGATGCTTCAGGACAAATTCCGGATAGAAAAGTGGAGGATGGCACAATTACGCGTTTTGGCAGTATAGACCCAACAGAGGGGGGAAAGACCGGCCGTAGTAACTTTAATCTGCAACACGAAAAGAAGTTGCCACATGGGGTCTTAAAAAATCAGTTTTTTTATAATCGTTATGATTTTAATCTGTATTCCAATTTTACATTTTTCCTAAAAGATTCCTTGCATGGCGATCAGATTTACCAAGCTGACCACAGAAACATATTAGGCTGGAACTCGACATTACAATATCGCAATCAGTTGCTAGGTAAAGAATTAGTCAGCATATTCGGAACTGGCGTGAGATATGATAACTCATCCATTCAACTTCATCACACCGTGAAGCGCGAATTCCTAAATACGATTATTAATGGCAAACTCAATCAGGTGCAGACTTGGTTATACATAGATGAATTCTATCAGGTAACCGATAAATTAAAAGTTAATCTGGGCATGCGTGCTGATTTATATAATTTTAATTTTAGAAACTACACCTATGATACCGCTTCTGGAAATGCCGTAAAAGGTATTATAAGTCCTAAATTAAATCTGACTTATATAATGAATAACAAAGTTCAGTTATTTGCAAAATCAGGTTTTGGATTTCATTCAAATGATGCCAGAGCCGTTATTGTCGGGCAGTTGGAAAATACTCTGGCCCGTGCTTTTGGCAATGAAATAGGCTCTACATTTAAACCCGGAAAAAGGATGATTGCAAATGTGGCCCTATGGTTGCTCGATCTGCAAAGTGAATTGGTGTATGTTGGTGATGAAGGCATAGTAGAAGCTACCGGAAGAACCCGCAGGGTAGGAGTGGATATAAGTCTAAGATACCAAGCAGGAAAATACCTGTTTCTGGATGCAGATATCAATTTGAATAAAGGATGGTTGAGGGATGAACCAAAAGAAGCCAATAGAATTCCGCTTGCTCCGACTTTTACAAGTATTGGGGGCATTAGTTATAAAAGGCCTTCCGGTTTGAATGGCAGTTTAAGGTATCGTTATATGAGCAATAGGGCTGCAATTGAAGATAATTCAATTATTGCACAGGGTTATTTTCTATCAGATGGATGTGTGAATTACCAGGTAAAAAATTATCAGTTTGGTGTTTCTGTAGAAAATATCATGAATATCAAATGGAAAGAGGCTCAGTTTGCGACAGAAAGCAAACTAAGGGAAGAAACTAGTTCTGTTAATGAAATCCATTTCACACCGGGAACGCCGAGGTTTATTAAACTGAACTTTGCGTATATGTTCTAAAAGCTTTTTGGCTTTTTGGTTTATCTTCAATCATTGAGCGTTAATGTTCTAGAATGCTGAAACAGGTTTTTCTTCATCAAAATTAGAATAGATTTTTTTAAGCATATTTGGTTTTATGATATTTTATTTATACCAAAATAGTAAATATATTGGCAGGCCAAGATGAAGAATAATTCATTGGTTATCAATGAAATAAAATTTATTTTTAAATTTATGCAACATTTTGACATAATCTCACGTCAATAGGGGTATAAAACTAAAACGATGAAAATTCTCTACTATATTGCAAAAAAGGAGGCCCTATTCAGTTCTATTATGAGGGCTTCTTTTTTTGCTTATTTGACATTCGGTATATTTCTCAGTTCAAATGCCCACAGTAACAAAGCGGATGCATGTGTCGCCTACTCTGATTTTTCGTTTTCTGTGAGTAATAAAACAGTAACATTTACGAATTTAAGTACGGGGGTAAATAAATATGAGTGGAGCTTTGGTGATGGATATAGTTCAAATGTCAAATCACCTGTGCATACTTATTTGACTTCAAATCGTTATAGAGTTACACTTTATGTATTTGATTCAACCATCAGCAATTGTTATGACTCCACAGTGCTTGAGGTGTTGGTGCCAGGTTGCAGTGTGCATAGCGGTTTTATTTATGGCATATCAGGTTCTCAGGTGACATTTGAAAACACATCATTAAATATTTTAGGTCTCACAAGTTCCTATCAATGGAATTTTGGAGATGGAAGTGCTGTGTCTACTTCCAAAGATCCTATACACACTTATTCAGGTGCAGGTCCTTATACAGTTACTATGGTGATTTCGGATACTTCTCTTGTAAATTGTACAGATACTTTAGTCCGGACGTTTGGACTGGATGATTGTGATGTTACTATAGATTTTACATATACATTTACAGGGCCTAAAACAATCAAAATTACCAATACATCGGTTCATGCCAATCAGTTTAATTTGCCTTTTGATAGCAATGGTGAGTATATTCATACATTTCCGTATCCCGGAGTATACGGGGTGGCACTTTTTGGAAGAAACACCTGGTGTACCAACTCTATCGACACAACCATAAAAATGATTGTGGTGCCGGGATGTCATGCCGATGCCAGATTCTCTTTTGGAAGAGATACTAATTCCACATTTGCAGGTGTACTTTATGATTATTCGACATACAGGTCCGGCGCAAGTTACAAATGGCATTTTGGCGATGGCGACAGTTCAAGCTTAAAAACACCGACCCACGTGTATCCTGGTCCGGGAAAATACAACCTGTGTCTGACCCTTAGAGACAGCATTTGTGTTTCGACTTATTGTGATACCATCGCATATGATTCCAGCGGCAACATGCAGGCAACAGTACCTTTTAGCTTGGAGGTCATTGATGCTGTTATGTCAGTGAAACAAACCATTTTAGAAAAAGATCAGGTATCTGTATATCCTAATCCCGGAAATGGACTATTTACGGTTAAACAGGAAAAGAATCTTATCAGAGAAGTCAAGGTCTTTGATTTGCAGGGCAAATTAATAACAAGTCAGATTGTAAACGACTATAAAACAACGATTGATTTAACCCACATGAATAACGGTATTTATATATTCACTGTTACGGACCATAAAGGTATTACCAGCATGCTGAAAGTAGCGCTACTATTATGATTTGAAGCAAAATTGGTATGGAGCAGGGGAGAGCAATCTTTCCTGCTTTTTTTATGCCACTACATTGATGATACGCCCTTTCACCACAATAATCTTTTTGGGTGTTTTACCTTCAAGATATTTCTGTGTTTGTTCATTTGTCACTACCTCCTGTTCGATTTCATCGATGGCTTTGTCGAGTGCAAAATTCAGATTAAACCTGACTTTGCCATTAAAGGATACCGGATAATTAAATTCGTTTTCAATCAGATATTCCGGGTTAAAGGTTGGCCACTGTGCGGTTTCAATGCTTTCCTTATGTCCGCAGAGTTTCCATAATTCTTCTGCTATATGCGGTGCATAAGGAGAAATGAGGACAATTAAAGGTTCAAGGACTGAACGTTTGTTGCATTTGGCGTCCTGCAATTCATTGACACAGACCATAAAGGCGCTCACGCTGGTATTAAAACTGAAGTTTTCAATGTCTTCGGTGGCTTTTTTAATGGTTTTATGCAGTGTTTTTAATTCAGATTTTGTAGCGGCTTCATCTGAAAGTATAAAAGTTTCTTCTGTATTGTTATGAAACAAACGCCATAGTTTTCGGAGGAATCTCAGAACACCTTCAATGCCCTGTGTACTCCATGGTTTGGCATCCTGCAAAGGTCCAAGAAACATTTCATAGAGGCGAAGGGTGTCGGCGCCGTAGTTATTGCAGATATCGTCAGGGTTGACAACATTCCACTTGGACTTTGACATTTTTTCAACTTGTGTATCGCAGATAAAAGCCTTATCAGAAATAAAAATGTCATCTTTAAATTGAGCTTCTTTTTTTATTTTTTCAACATCAAGAATGTTATTCTCAACAAATTCTATTGGAATATTATGACGATTAGAGAACTGTAAATTTATTTCTAAAAAACTTAAACCATATTTGATTTTATCGTGTGAAAACAGCCCTTTGGACTCTTCTGTTAATCTATCGTTTATTATTTTCATAACCCTTAAAAACTCAGAATTATTTTCTGAATTGGGTCCTCTTCCCTTCAAACAAATTTCAAACAAATCATATGATAAATAAACATTTGGGACCGTAATTAGTACATCTTGAGCGGATATGTGGTCTACCAGAATTTTTAAAGTCTGAGCAATAGCCGAAACCCCTTGTATCATTCCCTGATTCACTAATTTTTTAAAAGGTTCATCAAAAGGAATCTTGCCGGTATCATACAAAAATTTGCACCAGAATCTTGCGTATAACAAATGCCCGGTAGCGTGTTCAGTACCCCCAATATATAAATCTACATCCTTCCAATACGTGATGGCTTCAGCTGATGCCATCCCACTGCCGTTATTGGGGTCCATATATCTTAGGTAATACCATGAAGAACCCGCCCATCCAGGCATGGTTGTCGTTTCAAGGGGTTGTCCTTTATAGGTCCAGTCTTTTGCTCTGGCTAAAGGTGGTTCACCGGTTTCAGTTGGCAGATATTTGTCAATTTCAGGCAATACTACCGGCAAATCCTTTTCATCCACACAATAAGGGATGCCATCGTGATAATAAACAGGAATAGGTTCTCCCCAATATCTTTGTCTGCCAAATACAGCATTGCGCAATCTGTAATTTGTTTTTCCTGTGCCAAGACCCTTTTTCTCTATTTCTGTAATGGCATTTTTAATGGCTGTTTTAACTTCTAATCCATTTAAAAACTCTGAGTTGATTAATAAACCCTCTTTTGCATCATAAGATGCTATAGATAAATCACCCCCTGCCACCACTTCAAGAATAGGCAGATTAAAATATTGGGCAAAAGCGTAATCCCTGCTGTCGTGTCCCGGAACGGCCATAACAGCTCCTGTGCCATAGCCAGCCAATACATAATCACCAATCCAGATAGGGATAGGGTTGCCTGTAAACGGATGTTCGGCATAAGCCCCGGTAAACTGTCCGCTGATGTTTTTAATATCCGCCATACGGTCGCGTTCCGAGCGGTTTTTAGCCATAGTCACATAGGTGTCTACTTCTGTTTTATAATCATCCGTAGTGATTTGTGCTACTAACTCATGTTCGGGTGCAAGCGTCAGAAATGATACACCAAAAATGGTGTCGGGACGGGTCGTAAATACTTCAATCGTTTTTTCATCTCCATGTAATTTAAAACGCAGGCTGGTGCCTTCACTTTTTCCAATCCAGTTGCGCTGGGCTTCTTTGATGCTGTCAGACCAGTCGATAGTTTCAAGTCCCTGCAATAGACGTTCAGCATAAGCTGCGATACGCAAACTCCATTGGGTCATTAGTTTCCGCTCTACAGGATAACCACCGCGCTCGCTGACACCGTCTTTTACCTCATCGTTGGCAAGCACTGTTCCCAGAGCAGGACACCAGTTCACCATAGCCTCGCTCAGATAAGCCAAGCGGTATTCTAATAAAATGTCTGATTTCTTTTTTTCATCATAAGACTGCCAGTCGGAGGCACTGAATTGATGGGTAACATTTTGCAGTCCGTTTTTTTCTATATCTTTTATTAAACCATCAATGGCTTCGGCGCGATTAGAAGCCGGATTATACCAGCTGTTAAACAATTGGATAAAAATCCATTGAGTCCATTTATAATAAGATGGGTCACTGGTTTTAACCTCTCTGCTCCAGTCAAATGAAAAACCAATATTGTCCATTTGTTCCCTGTAGCGTTTAAGGTTTTCCTCCGTGGTTACAGCGGGATGCTGCCCTGTTTGTATGGCATATTGTTCTGCCGGCAGTCCAAAAG
>Ga0123337_10005055_pt1 | contig 13138 bp, 9 predicted proteins | sample frozenSSSSmetaG_FD_89792 | JGI IMG/M metagenome (GOLD analysis project Ga0123337, IMG submission 89792) | Glacier valley bacterial and archeal communities from Borup Fiord, Nunavut, Canada, to study Microbial Dark Matter (Phase II) -... | ecosystem: Environmental > Aquatic > Freshwater > Ice >...
CACCGTGGTCGCGACAAATGTCTCGGATGCGGCGATCGAAGCGGTGCGAGCGCTGCCGGGCGTAGCGAGCGTGGCCCGCAACGATCGCGGCCTGATCGTTGCGTTTTCGGAGGAGCCGAACTCCGCGGCGCTCAATCGCGCATTGATCGGCGCCGACGCCGACGTGAGTGAGATCGTCCGTGACCACGGCGGTTTCGAACGCGCGTTCCTCGACCTGGTGCGGGAGACGACATGATCGCAATCATCCGCAAAGACATGCGGGAGTGGTTCGCCGGCGGCGCAACGGGGCGCTACGGTCAGTATGAATTTCTCATCTATATCGCGCTCTTCGGAATCGTGTTTCCGATTTTCTTTTCGTTGCTGGGAACGGAGGGACCAAAGTCCGGAGCGTCGGTCTCGTTCTCGCCGTTCATCGGTGCCTTCGTTCCGATCTTGCTCGCCATCTACACGATGGCCGATGCATTCGCGGGCGAGAAGGAGCGCGGGACGCTCGAAACCCTGCTCGTAACGCCGCTGAGCAGCAGCGATATCGTCGTCGGCAAATGGCTCGCGGGAATTTCGTATGCCGCCGTGATCATGGTATCGACGACGGTCTTGAGTTCGATCGTTAGCCGTGTCATGGGTGCGCGATCGGTCGATCCCCGCATCCTTGCGGCCACGGTTGCGATTGCGTTGCTCTTAGCGGGACTGCTCGGCGCAATTGAAATCATTATCTCGATGCGTGCGCCCACGGTAAAGTCTGCGGTATTTGCTCTCAATCTCACCTTTATCATCATCGTTGTCGGATTGAGTCAGCTTCTGCTACGGACGGCAAAAACCATAGCGGTATTCCTCGCGCCGGTGCTCGCTCTTGGGAGCACCGGGCTCGTTGCGCTTGGCGCGGGAGTGATTCTCTTGGTACTCGTTTCGATCGCCCTGCTTCTGTGGATCGCAACGCAGCAATTGCGCGGGATGCGACTCGAATGATCGCGCGCTTGTTTGCGGTTTGCGCCGCCGTTTTGCTTTGCGTCGCGCCGGCGTTTGCTGAGGATGCGCCCGATGCGGATCTGATCTTCGCACATGCGCGTACGCTCTTTCGCTTTTACTCGTACCCGCCGTCGCTTGCGTTTGCATTTCAACAGTCATTCACGATCGCCACGCGCACGTACACCAAGACGTACGACGGAACGCTGGTCGATGGCAAAGCGCTCGAGCTTCGGAAATTTTCGCGCGAGGAGATCGCAAACCCATTCGTGCTCAAAGGCTTCGGCTTTAGCTTCATGGGGCTTCCGGTCGGCGCGCACGATCGCGGCGACCCGGAACCGTTCGTCAAGCTTGCAATCGCGCCCAACGAGTCATACGGCCTCGCGCCGTTCGAAGTGAAGAATCCGGCGCTCGCTGCGTTGCCGTCACAATCGGATTCACCGTCGGACTCGCCATCGGGTTTGCGGGAGATCGGCCGAGTTCGCTCCGTCGTTAAGGACTACGACGTGCGCTACGTTGGCGCGGAGACCGTCGATAGCCACCACGTGTATCACCTCGCTCTTGCTCCCCTCCACGATCCGGAACGCTTGCGGCTGCGCGATTTGTGGGTGGATTCCTCGCTCTATACCGTCGTGAAAGCAAGCGTGCTCGGTGCGGTCGCGGATGGACCGGCGAGCAACGTTCCGTGGACGGTGAAATTCGCGCAGTACGACGGTGGCTGGTATATCTCATCGGAACGCGCCGACGTGCCGATCGTCGTCTCGAAAAAAGTCACCTTGCTGAACGTGAGCTTCCGCTTCATCGAGATGCAAGCAAAAAACAAAACGTCGCTCTACCTCGGCAACTTTGGCCGTACGACGCCGATCGACCAGCCGACCCCGCTTCCCGCGCCATCGCCGTAAGAGCATGAAGAAGCGTCCACCTTGCGGTGGACGCTCTTACACCGGGCACACGGCCGTCGCCGATTGCCCCTGCCTTTCCCCATACCTCATGCCGGTGGCAATGTCGTCGCGCATCCGAGGAAAAGACGAAAACCCGGCGGCGGCGGCTTCGGTAGGACACCTATATTCTAGCCAATTCCGCCGATTGTAAACGTAGCAAGCCGTCCGTTGCCCGTAGGGTGCGTGCAGCGCTCGGCGAACGTAAAGAGCCTGAGGGCGATTAGCTCAGCGGGAGAGCAGCTCGTTTACACCGAGTTGGTCGGCGGTTCGAATCCGTCATCGCCCAAATTTTCGTTGCTTGTGGATGAGGTGCGGGTGTGAAACGAATCGTTGCGTTTTTCGTGGCCGTTGCTTTCGCGCTCGCGCCCGCACCAACGCGCGCGGGATCAGACAATGCACGGGAGCAATCGCTTCTCGCGCTCTGCCGCGTTTGGAACGCGGTCCGCTTCAGCCATCCGTTTCTCGATGGTGAAACGAACCAGGCGTGGGATGACGCACTGCTCGCGGCAATTCCCGCGGTCGAACGCGATCCAGCCGCTCTGCGTGATGCGGTGAGCACGATGCTTGCCACATTAAACGATCCAATCACCGCGCCCGTTGACGAGCGCATTGCCGGCCCCGTCGCGCTGCCGTCGGCCGAGCGCCGGGAAGGCGTTCACATCGTCCATCTCAACGGCTATCCCGATCCGGCAAAGGCGCCGGCTTGGCAGAGCGCGCTTGCGGCCGCGCTCAAGCGCCAACCTGCGGACCGCCGGCTGATCGTCGACCTGCGGTTACCGGGTGGCGCTTCGTACGAACAGCTTGCCGCAATGGACTCCGTCTGGCATGTCGTGCAATTTGCCCGCGCCACCATCAGCGGCACGATACGAACCGTACCGGTCGCGCGGCGTTACATGGTCGGCTTCCCGCCGGAAGTGGGATCGACGACGGGTGACTACGCCGAAGGGCGAGAGACGACAAGCGCTGCAAACGTGATTCGCCCGAACGCGGACGCGCGAGCTCTCCCGGTCACATTTCTCGTCGACAAAACGGCCCTCGTGGCGGACGATGCGCTTGCCCTGGAACGCGCGCAGCTCGCCGCCATCGTCTCGACCGATGGAACGCCGGGACTGCTTCCGGGCGACGCGAGTTTCTTCAACGCAAGCGATGCGCTGAAAATCGTTCTGCGCACGACAGGTCCGATCGAGATGCCGACCGTTCTGCGGGGAACATTCGAAACCGCGCTCGCCGAACTGAAGCAGCCCCTTTCACGGGCGACCACGCCGGACGTGGATTCGACCCCGATTCAAGCGCGCTACGAATCAAAGACGTTTCCGGACGAAGCGCATCGCGTGCTAGCGGCGTTTCGCATGTGGGGCGCAATCACGTATGCGTTTCCCTATAAGGCACTCATGCACGATGATTGGGATGCTGCGCTCCGACGTGCGCTTCCCGCGTTGCGCGCAGCGGACACGTCGCTTGCATACGAAACGACGTTGCTTGAGATGTACGCGCACATTCACGACAGCCACGGATTTTTGGGCGTGCCGGCCGTCGCCGCCGCATACGCTGCAACGCCGCCGTTTGTCGCGCGCGAAGTCGACGGCCGCCCGACGATCGTCCGGGTAGATCCGACCGCCGCGAAGCGTGATGGATTTGCGGTGGGCGACGTCATCGAATCCATCGATGGCGAGTCGGTCATCGATCGGAAAGCGCGGTTGCGACCGCTGATCGCCGCCTCGACCGAGCAATCGCTGCAAGAAACGCTTGACACCGGTATCGGCCGCCCGACGCTTCTCGCCGGTCCGAGCGGTTCGATTGCAAGCATCGGCGTCCGGTCTTCAAACGAGGCCCGCCATATCGTACGCGTGCAGCGCATGGTCCCGACCTCGAACGCGTTGTATCGCCGCACACGTCAGGTCATCGATGTTCTGCCGGGAAATATCGGCTATGCCGATTTAGAGCGCTTGAATGTGAGCGACGTTGAGGGAATGATCGCACGCTTTGCTTCGACGCGCGCGATCGTCTTCGATTTGCGCGGCTATCCGCGCGGCACGGCTTGGGCAATCGCGCCGCACTTCATCGCGGCACCCGTGCGTGCGGCGCTCTTCCGCACGCCGTTCCGCAGCGCACCACCAGACGGGCAGGGCGAATACGTTCAATTCGTCGATCAAACGCGCGATTTTTATCAGCTGATCGAGTCGAAACTGCCGCACCTGCAGAAGCCGGTGGTCGTCGTGATCGATTCGCGAGCGATCAGCCAAAGCGAGCACACGGCGCTCTATCTTGCCGCCTCTGCCCATGCTCGCTTCGTCGGACAACCAACGATGGGAGCGAATGGTGATGTGACCGAATTCGTGCTGCCGGGCGGCGTCACGGCGAGCTTCAGCGGCCAAGCCGTCCTCCATCCGGATGGAACCCGGCTCCAGCGTGTCGGTATCGCGCCCGACGTTGCTGTTGCGCAAACCCTCGGCGGCGTGCGACGCGGCGAAGATGAATTGCTGGGGGGCGGCCTGCGCGAAGCACTACGGCTCGCGCACGTCGATCCGAACGCAACGAAAGCGGCGCTGGCTTCCGAACGACGCGCGGAAGTCGCCGACGTCGTCGCGCAAAACCAGCTGCCGCCGCCCGCTCGTCCGGCACAACCTTCCGCCGATGCGCGTCCGCTTCCCGATCGGTTTGCGGTTTTTGGGGCCGGCTATGAAGCCGACCACGACAACGTTCTGCGGCATCGAGACGGTCGGACGGTTCGGATCACTCGATCGGCAACCGGACCGTTTGCCGATTTCGGCTCGTATACGTTCACGATTCCGGGCGCCGACTATCGTGGGAAGCGCGTTCGTATTTCGGGCGTGCTTCGCACCAAAGATGCCTCACGAGGATCGTTTTGGATGCGAGTCGACGGTCCCGCGCGTGAGGTGGAAGCATTCGACAACATGCACGATCGCGCGCTCGTCGGCACGCACGATTGGACGCCGTTCGCAATCGTGCTCGATGTTCCGATGCAAGCCGAGCAACTCGTTGGCGGCTTACTCCTGGGCGGCGCCGGTACGCTTTGGGCCGACGACCTGATGATCGACACGGTCGACCGAACCGCCAAACTCACGGGAGAGCCCTAGCCGTAGAACCGAGTCTTGTCGAGGATCGCCAACTCCTTATTAAAGGCTCGTAGACATATGGAGAAGAATCGGCTCCATGTGCAAGGTTCGGATATATATGAATCGGATCGTGCGGGTCGGTACGAGCGCCAGCTTACCGGTTACCGAGCGTTTCATCCCGCGCCGCTTCCGCCAGTGCCGCCCATCCGTGTCGACGCGCACCTGCAGCGCTTGCTTTCGCAAGCGGACTTGGCGCTTGGACGCCTCGACGGCTCGATTCTGATCCTCCCGAACCCGGATCTCTTCGTCATGATGTACGTACGTAAAGAAGCCGTGTTGTCGAGCCAGATTGAGGGAACGCAAAGTTCGCTTCAAGACCTTCTTGCCGCAGAAGCGCAAGTGACGGCGATCGATGCACCAAAAGATGTCGAAGAGGTCGTGAATTACGTGGCTGCGATGAAGCACGGCATCGCACGACTTAAAGACTTGCCGATCTCCATAAGGCTGGTTCGCGAAATTCACCAGGTCTTACTTCGCGGTGTGCGTGGGGCGCGTCTCACTCCCGGTGAACTGCGCACGAGCCAGAATTGGATTGGTCAAGGCGGCAGTACGCTGAGTGATGCGATCTTTGTGCCTCCGCCACCGCACGTCGTCCCGATGGCACTTGGAGATCTCGAGCGATTTCTCAACGATGACAATCAGCTGCCGACGCTTATCAAGATTGGCCTCGCCCACGCCCAGTTTGAGACGATTCATCCCTTCCTCGACGGAAACGGGCGCGTCGGCAGGCTTCTGATCACTTTTTTGCTGATGAGCAGCGGCGTCCTGAATAAGCCAGCCCTGTATCTCTCGCACTACCTCAAGCAACACCGCTCCCAGTATTATGACCATTTGCAGCAGATCCGCACGCATGGCGCATGGGAACCGTGGCTCGCGTTCTTTCTTCGTGGTATCGCCGAAGTCAGTGCTCAGGCTGCAGAAACGGCACGCGCAATTCTCGCACAACGTGAAGTCGCGCGAGCGAAAATTGCCGACGGGCTCGGGCGGGCTGCAGGGAACGGATATCGGGTCTTAGAGCATCTCTACGAACGACCGATCGTGTCGGTCAATGGTGTAGCGCGATTGCTCGGGATAAGCTATCCTGCGGCAAATCAAGTCATCGAGCGTCTCGCGCGCATCGGCGTCGTACGAGAGATGACCGGCAACGCTCGCAATCGCCGGTTTCGCTACGACGCGTATATCGAACTCTTCGACTAGTCGGATTTCAGCGCGAACGTGGTTCCAACCGTAAGCGCGCGATCATGCCCGGAGTCGGCAGTTTGATGTCGTGGGCGAGCTTGAGCGCCTTCATCACTTTGATCGTGATCCACGTAGCGTCGAGTTCGTACCAGCGCAGACCGTGGCGCGCGGATGCGGGGAATGCGTGGTGGTTGTTGTGCCAGCCTTCGCCCCACGTCAAAATCGCGACCCACCAATTGTTGGTCGACTTATCGCCCGTGCGATAGGTTTGATAACCGACTTCATGCGCTGCGCTGTTGACGAGCCACGTGATGTGATACGTCACGACGATGCGCACGAAAATGCCCCAAACGACCCACGGCAAGCCGCCGATCGCAAAGAAAATCAGGGCGAGCGCAACGGTCCACCAGACGTATGTCTTTTCGAGAAACGCATAGAACCGATCGTCCGATAAATCGGGCACGAGTCGTTCCAGCGCAGCTCCAACCGGCTTTGCGGCGTTATAGCGATACAGCCATTCGACGTGACTCCAGAACATGCCGCGATTGGCATCGTGCGGATCGCCGTCCGCGTCGGTGTGCGCGTGGTGTGCGCGATGCGTTCCGACCCAATCGAGTGGACCCCCTTGCAACGAGAGCGCCCCGAGGATCGCAAGCCCATATTCGATCGCCTTTGGCGTGCGCAGCGAACGATGCGTGAGCAAGCGGTGGTATCCCAGGCCCACGCCGAGCGCAATCGTCAGATAATAGAAGAGAAATCCGATACCGACCGCGGTCCAGGAAAACATCTGCGGGAGAAACGCAGCAAGCGCTCCCACGTGCAAGACGATTAGGCCGATCCCGGTAATCCGCGCGGCGCGACTGATTTGACGATTTTTGGTTGGCATAGAGGTCGACATGTACTACAGTAACGTGCGTCCACCATTGAAGGACGTGTCCTTTGCCGAAGATTTAATGTCGCGGCCCGTTGAAGTGCCGGTTTCCCCTATTCGAAGGAGAGCCTATGCTCGAGACCGGCAGTCAACTGCTCATCGATACCCAGCACGGCATCACGCGTCTGACCATGAATCGCGCCGACAAGCGCAACGCGCTTTCACTCGCCGTCATGCACGAGCTGATCGAGACGTTCACGAAGATCGGGGCCGACCGTTCTCAGCGCGTGGTAATTTTGGCTGGTCTCGGCCCGGCATTTTCCGCCGGTCACGACCTACGCGAAATGCTGGCCCGCTCGGTCGAAGCATACCGTGAGACCTTCGATGTCTGCGTGACGCTGATGGAAACGATTCAGCGCATCCCGCAGCCCGTTATCGCCGAGGTCGCCGGTATCGCGACGGCCGCCGGCTGCCAACTCGTCGCGACGTGCGATCTGGCCGTCGCATCGAGCGAGGCAAAATTCGCCACTCCGGGCGTCAAGATCGGCCTCTTTTGTACGACGCCCATGGTGGCGCTCACGCGCGCGATCGGCCGCAAACGGGCCATGGAAATGCTCTTGACCGGCGCATTCATCGACGCGGAGACGGCGGCTATGTGGGGCTTGGTCAATCGTGTGGTCGCCCCGGGCGATCTTGAAGCGACGACCGACGCGCTCGCCACCACGATCGCACAGGCGAGTCGGTTCGTGGTGGGCTTGGGGAAAGCGGCCTTCTACGCGCAGATCGATCTGGATCAACCTAAAGCGTATGCCTATGCAAAAGAAGTGATGAGCATGAATGCGCTTGCACACGATGCCCAGGAAGGCATGGGCGCTTTCGTTGAAAAGCGGGAACCTCGCTGGCAAGCGTAGTTTTTCTGCACATTGAAATTGGATTGGTTTAGAAAGATGTTTGGCGTGCGGGAATGGGCTTACCATTTAAATGTGAAGCGGAGAATTGCTGTTAAGTTCAGCTTTTGCCGACGATAAATTAACCGATTGGGGTTGGAAAGTTCGTTCGAAGCAGTTATACTTTTCGACAGCGCAAGCGGTGTGGGCAATGCGAGCGTCTCGCATGATCATCGTCGCCCACACCCGGTAGCGGGGCAACCTGCTACGCGACGACAGTGCAAGGCCCGCCCCCCGGCGGGCTTTCCTGTTTTCTAGAGCGGGCTCAGTGCCGCACCGAGATGCGGCTTGATAAGCCTCGCGAGCGCCTGCGTTTCGGCCAGGAACGCGTCGTGTCCATGGTCGCTTGGAAGATCGAGATACGTGGCATTCACACCGCGCGCGCGCATGCGCTCCGCAGCCGCGCGAACGTAGTCCGGTGGGAAGAGCCAATCGTTTTCGATTCCGACGAATGTCGTTCGTGTCGGAGAGGCGATCGGCTCGGAGCGCACGTCGAAGAGATCCATCGCGCGGGTGAGCGCGAGATAGGCGTTCGCGTCCATTCGACGTGCGAAGAGATCTCCTTGATACGCAAGATAGCCTTCGACATCGAATCGGCCGGCGTGCATTAGCGCAGGATTCCCGCCGCTGCGATCGGGCCGATTCGCAAAGCGGCCTTCGAGCAGCACGTCGCTCTTGTAGGAAAGCATCGCGATCATGCGCGCAAGTCGAATTCCCTCGAGCGGCGGATCCTCGCTTGCGTATTCGCCGCCGAGATATTTTGGATCGTTCATGATCGCCGTACGGGCGCAGAAGTTGAGCCCGATACCGAGCGCGGAAAACGCGTCGTGGGCGCCGACGACGACCGCTTCGCCGAGTCGCTCGCCGTATCGGACGGCCCATTGCAACGCTTGCATTCCGCCCAGCGATCCGCCGATTGCAAGCGCGATGCGCTCGATTCCGATTTCGGAAAGAGCGCGCGCTTGGGCGTCAACCATGTCTGCAACGGTTACGATTGGAAAACGTGCCGCGAATCGCTCGCCATCGGGTGCGAGCGACGTCGGCCCCGTCGAACCGTAGCATCCGCCGAGCACGTTGATACCGATCAGGCATGCGCGGGCGGGATCGAAGAGATTGCCCGCGCCGACCAGACCGCTCCACCATTCGGCAACGCGGCTCGAACCGGTGAGCGCGTGCAAGAGCACGACGACGTTGCTCCCATCCGGTAGCGGCTCCACGCCATAGCGGGTCATGCGTTGGACCACATCGTCGAGTTGCGCGCCGCTCGCAAGCCGAAGCGCGCCGATGCGAACGTCGCGTTCGTCGGTCGGCTGCAAACTAGACGGCAAGGGCGTCGGTCTGCGCTGCGCTCTCATCGGTCGCTTCGTGCGATTCATCTTCCCAGAGCGGATGCATGCTCGCGGCTCGCAATCCATCGGTTGCAAGGGCCGCTGCGACCTCGGGATCGCGATCGAGTCCAAACGCTGCGGTGACGACCGCCGGAACATGGGCTGCCGCGTGTGCGATGATACCCGCGTGACCGAGCGCCGTTACGGCGGGACGTACATCGCGCAGCGATTGCAGTCGCACGATATGCGGCAGCGAGATCGGCGCGAGCGGTGCATCGATCGGCGTCAGTTTGAGCGCGCCGCTGCCGCCGCTTGCGAGGCGACGCAACGCCGCAATCACATCACCGATCACCGCCGACGCCGTTGGATCGCGTCCCGCACCGCTTCCGGCAAACGTCAGCGAGCCCGACGAACGACCGATTACGCGAATGCAATTGTGTGCACCGGTCGGTTCGGCGAACGGATGCCCGATGCGCACGTACGCCGGCGTCACCGACGCGCGTATTCCCGTTGCGTTGCTGCGCGCACAGGCGATCAGCTTGACGCGCATCCCGAGGCGACTCGCGAGCACGACGTCATCGCGCGAGACACTCGTGATTCCGCGTCGCGCGATTTGGTTCGAGGTGACCGCGTGTTTGAACGAGAGCTGCGCGAGAATCGCAAGTTTGTGGCCGGCATCGATCCCCTCGACGTCGCTCGTCGGATCGGCTTCGGCAAAACCCAGGCGCTGCGCTTCGGCAAGCGCCCCCGCGTACGACGAACCCGTTCCCATCGCGCTCAAGATGAAATTCGTCGTGCCGTTGAGCACGCCGCCGACTTCGAGTACGTCTTCGCCCGCAAGCGAATCGGTGAGCGCGCGTACGATCGGAATCGCCCCGCCGACGGCCGCCTCATAATGAAGCGTCACGCCGCGTGCGGCCGCAAGCGCGGCAAGGCGCGGGCCTTCGGTCGCGAGCAAGTCTTTGTTGGCGGTGACGACGTGCTTGCCGCGCTCGAGCGCGCGCTCCACGAGCGTACGTGCTATTCCGACACCCCCGATACACTCGACGATCAAATCGACGTGTGGATCGTCCACGAGCGTATTAGGATCGTTCGTCAGAAGCGAAAGCGGCAACGTGACATTGCGTGGCTTGTGCAAATCGCGCACCGCGACGCCGCGTAAAACAAAATCCGCGCCCGCGACACGAGCGATAGCGGCGGGGTTGGCGGTGAGCAGGTGCGCGACGCCGCCGCCGACCGTCCCGCATCCCAGCAGACCGATCCCGACCGCGCGCGCCGGTTGCGAGAGCGACAAGCGAGTAACCCGAGGTGAAGTGAAGTTCGTACAGTTTAACGAACCCCGCGCTCGTGCGTCAAGCCGAACTGCAGCTTCCCTCCGGCGGTGCCTTGCACGACGGCGGAATCGCGACCGAAGCGACTCCGGTCCTCTTCCTGCATGGCGTGGGTGGCGGCGCGTGGTCGTGGGCGCCGCAACGCGACGCGCTCGAAGCATCGCGTCGCGTCTATATCTGGGAAGCGCGCGGTCATGGCGCTGCCGCACGGGTCGAGGATGCGGGTCTCGGCGATTATTTCATCGACGCGCGCGAAGCACTCGGTGCGGTCATCGCGCGCGAACGACAGCCGGTCGCGATCGTCGGTCACTCGATGGGTGGGTTGCTCGGGCTCGCACTCGCCGCGGAGAACGCCGCCGGGGTCGCGGGTCTAGGTTTGATCGATCCGGTGTATCCGGAAGGCGGCAAATCCGGGCACGACGTCGGCCCGTTCAAACCGCTGGTGCGCTTTGCGCTCGGGCCGCTCGCCCGCTCCTTCGCGCACGATGGTCGCATCGCGCGGCGAATCGCCCGCTGGACCTTCGAGCAGAGTTTCGAGGACCGTGCGAACATGGAGGAGGCGTGGCAGCAACAGCGCACGCAAATCCCCATCGAATACCCGCGCATGATTTTCGAGGCGTTCGAGGGCGTGCGCGGCTTTCCGACGCGTGCGTTCGCGCGCGAAATCGCCTCGCCGACGTTCCTGCTCTATGGAAGTGCGGCGAAAAAGAAACCGCGCTCCGCAGAACTCGTCGACTCGCTCCGCGAACGACTTGCGGATGAGTTCGTGTACGACGTGATTCCCGGAGGACATTACCTGCAACTCGATCGCCCGGCCGCCGTTACCGAACGGCTCGCCTCGTTTCTGCGCGACTTCGTCGATCGATGAGTCTTGCGCCGCGCATGCGCGCCGCCCTCATCGTCATGACCGTCGGACTACTTGCTTGCGCGTACGTTGCGTTCGCGCGCGTTCACTACGAGCGCGAAGCACGTCGGGTCGAACTCGTCATGGACTACACCGACTTCAATTCGCTCGCACGTTCGTATAATTACGATCAGACGGCGTTTCTCGTCGCGCTGCGGCGCGCCGGTCTCACCTCGCTTGCGGTGCAAGAACAACTCGGCAGCGGCGTCAACGCATCCCAGAACGCCGTCGTCTACGCCGGTCAGACGCTGATCGATCAAGCACGTCTCGCGCCGCTCGGCGATCCGCTCTTCGCCGCGCTTGCCAAAGCCAACCGCCTCTCAGCCGATGAAATGTACCTCGTCGTCTACGATGCCGCAACGTGGCAACGCTACCGCTCGCACCTGGCGATCGACTTCGAACCGCGCGCCTTGCGCGTCCTACGCAATCGCGCTCCGTACATCGTCGCGGTAAAGACGCAATCCGATTTTTTCTCGAACGTGAGCTTGGGCATTCCGCTCGAAGTAATGGACTGGACGAAACGCCTCGGTTTTCTGCTCGTTCCGCGCGTGCAAAACGACGAACGCTTCGGTGCCTCGCAAATCGATGCGACGTTCCGCTCGTTTCTCGGCAACCGTCGCGTGAGCACGGTGATTTTCTTCGGCCTGCGCAATCAGGTCCTCGGGTATCCGCGGGCGCTCGATGCGACGGCCGATGCGTTCAAGCGCACGCGTTTGAACTTCGGCACGATCGAGACGTACGATGCAAAACAAGTGCAGGACGGAAATGACGATCTTGCACGCAAGATTCCCGGCCAAACGACGCGCGTTCAGGCGATCGCCAAACTCGAACTCGATAAGCTCAAACCCGAGAACGTCGTGGCGCGCTATCTGCTCGGCGCGCGCGAACGCAACGTTCGCGTGGTCTATCTGCGACCGTTCGCGCATGCGTGGGGCGATCGCTCGATCGAGGTGACGAACGTCGAGATCGTGCGCCAAGTCGCCGACGGTCTCAAGGTGCGCGGTTTCAAACTCGGCCGTGCGACACCGATTCCGCCGTTTCGCATCAACCCGGTCGTCGTCGCGCTCGCATCGCTTGCGGTACCGGGTATCCTGCTCGTGCTCTTCGCGCTTTTCGGTATCGGAAATCTTCGCTTCGTCATCGCGCTCGTCGTACTCGATGTCCTCTTTTACGGCGGAACGCTTGCCATCCATCACGAGATGCTCGCGCGCAAAATGCTCGCGCTCGTCGGCGGCATCGCCTTTGCCGTGGCCGGCGTGTGCACGACGGCGCCGATCTTCCGCTCGGCGACCGCTGCGCGCGGCACGCTTCCTGCGATCCTCGCCGGACTGCGCGTGCTCGCCCTCGCGCTCGCAGCGACCCTTGGCGGAGCGCTCGTCATCGTCGGCTTGCTAAGCACGCCGCTCTTGATGGAAGAGATCGATCGCTTCACCGGCGTGAAGCTCGTGCTCTTGCTGCCGCCGCTCAGCGCGCTTGCTCTCTATCTGCTCACGCCGCTCTTTGCCGCGCGCCTCGATGATCCGCGCGATGCCGTCAA
>Ga0123337_10005056_pt1 | contig 13137 bp, 13 predicted proteins | sample frozenSSSSmetaG_FD_89792 | JGI IMG/M metagenome (GOLD analysis project Ga0123337, IMG submission 89792) | Glacier valley bacterial and archeal communities from Borup Fiord, Nunavut, Canada, to study Microbial Dark Matter (Phase II) -... | ecosystem: Environmental > Aquatic > Freshwater > Ice >...
AATGGCCCAACGCAGGGCCGCAACGTCTTCATCCCGATGGATTTCCTGATCGGCGGCACCCAATACGCGGGGCAAGGCTGGCGCATGCTGATGGAGTGCCTGAGCACCGGCCGCGCCATTTCGCTGCCCGCTATCGGCACCGTGTCGATCAAGCACGCGTTGCGCGTCACCTCGGCCTATGCCCGCATCCGCCGCCAGTTCGGCATCCCGGTGGGCAACATGGAGGGCGTGGCTGAGCCGCTGAGCCGCATGGTGCGCGATGCCTACACCTATGAGGCCGCTCGCGCCCTCACTGCCTCGATGGTGGACGAAGGCCAGCGGCCCTCGGTGCTGTCGGCGCTGCTGAAATACCGCACCACCGACGCGATGCGCGAAACGGTCAACGACGCCATGGATATTCATGGCGGGCGCGCCGTGCAGGATGGGCCGTCGAACTACCTGTTCTCGGGCTACATGGCGGTGCCGGTGGCGATCACCGTCGAGGGCGCCAACATCCTCACCCGCACCCTTATCACCTTTGCCCAGGGAGCCCTTCGCGCTCACCCCTATCTCTACAGCGAGATCGAGGCGGCCCAGAACACGGACAGACGGGCAGGTGTCGAGGCGTTCGACACCGCCTTCTGCGGCCATATCAGCTTCATGCTGCGCAACATGGCTGGCAGCTTCCTCCACGCCATCAGCTTCGGCCGCCTTGCCTCGACGCCGGTGAGCCACGAGATGGCGCGCTGGTACCGCCAACTGAGCCGCTACACCCAGAGCTTCGCGCTGGTGGGCGACTGGACCGTCGCGTTCCTGGGCGGCGACCTGAAGCGCAAGCAGAGCCTCTCCGGCCGCATGGCCGACATCCTCTCCGACCTCTATCTGCTGTCGGCCACGCTGAAGCGCTACGAGGATGACGGCCGGCTCGAGGCCGACCGGGTGCTGGTCGGCGCCATCGCGCGCGACCGGATCTTCGCCATCGAGCAGAACTTTGCCGCGGTGTTCGCCAATTTCCCCAATGTCGTGCTGCGGAACCTGATGCGGGTGCTGGTGTTTCCGCTCGGACGGCATGCGAAGCCCGCCTCCGACCGCGTCACCTTCCGGCTCGCCCGGGCGGCGATGGTGCCGGGCGAGTTCCGCGACCGGCTCACCAAGGGCACCTATGTCAGCTTCGATCCCAAGGACATTACCGGCGTGCTCGAAGACACTCTGGTCAAAGTTGTCAAGGCCGAGGAAATCGAGAAGAAGTTCATCCGTGCCACCAAGAAGGGCACGATCGCCCGCCGGCTTGATCGCGATGCGATCACCGACGCCGTGGATACGGGCGTGCTCACCGAGGCCGAGGCGGCAACGCTCCGCCTCGCCGACCAGGCCACCGACCGTGTCATCCGCGTCGACGATTTCGATCCCGACGAGCTTGGTTCGAAGCAGCTGAAACGCGACCGTCCGCTCGGCGAAGCGGCCGAATAGGAACAGGAGAGCCGACATGGCCGACACCCTGCCGCATCTCAAGCACTGGAGCTTCAGTGTCGATCTGGAAGGCCTCGGCTGGCTGACCATCGACACGCCGAAGTCGCCGGTGAATACCCTCAGCCGCGAGTCGATCACCGAACTCGACACCATCATCACGGCCGTCGAGGCGATGGTCTCGGCCGGCGAACTGAAGGGTGTCATCCTGCTCTCGGCCAAGGATACCGGATTCATCGCGGGTGCGGATGTCACCGAGTTCGACGAGATGGCCGACCCGGGCGTGCTGACCGGCGCGCTCAACCGCACCCACCAGCTGTTCGATCGCATCGAGGCGCTGAAGGTGCCGGTCGTTGCGGGCATCCACGGCTTCTGCCTCGGCGGCGGGCTCGAGCTGGCGCTGGCCTGCCGCTATCGGATCGCCGTCAACGACGATTCGACCCGCATCGGCTTCCCCGAGGTCAATCTCGGGATATTCCCCGGCTTCGGTGGCACCGGTCGGAGCATACGGCAGGCGGGGCCGGTCGATGCGATGCAGATCATGCTCACCGGCAAGATGCTGCGCGCGAAGCAGGCGCGCGGCCTCGGCCTTATCGACAAGCTGGTGCGCCACCGCGACAACCTGCGCTGGGAGGCGCGCAAGGCCGTGCTTCAGGCCCGCTCCAGCGAGGAGGCGCCCTTCGTCAAGCGCGTTGTCGCCATGGCTCGGCCGGCCCGCAAATACGTCGCCGACCAGATGCGTGCCGAGGCTCGCAAGAAAGCCAGCCCCGAGCACTTCCCCGCGCCCTATGCGCTTATCGACCTGTTCGAGGAGCATGGCGACGACTGGCGCAGGATGAAGCAGGGTGAGATCGCCCGCTTCGTGCCGCTGATGGCCTCACCTACCGCCGCCAACCTGCGCCGGGTGTTCTTCCTGTCGGAAGCGCTGAAGAAGCAGGGCGTGCGCGGTACCGAAAAGCCGGTGTTCCGCCGTGTTCACGTGGTTGGCGCCGGGGTGATGGGCGGCGACATCGCGGCCTGGTGCGCGCTACGCGGCATGGGCGTGACGCTGCAGGATCTCGACATGGAGCGGATCAAGCCCGCTCTTGATCGTGCCAAGGCCTTGTTCAAGAAGCGGCTGAAGACGCCGACCGAGATCAACAATGCCATCGCCCGGCTTGAGGCCGATGTCGCCGGCAAGGGCATCGCCCGGGCCGACGTCATCATCGAGGCGGTGGTTGAGCGGCTCGACATCAAGCAGAAGGTGTTTGCCGATGCCGAGGCGCGGGCTAAGCCCGGCGCAATCCTCGCCACCAACACCTCGTCGATCGAACTGGAGCGCATCGCCGAAGGGCTGAAGAACCCGAGCCGCCTCATCGGGCTTCATTTCTTCAACCCGGTGGCGCAACTGCCGCTGGTCGAGGTGATCCGGTCGAAGTTCAACACCGACCTCGACATCGCCCGCGGCGCCAGCTTTGCGCTGAGCATCGCCAAGTCGCCGGTGGTGGTGAAGTCGGCGCCCGGCTTCCTCGTCAACCGCGTGCTCATGCCCTACATGCTCGCCGCCGTGCAGCGGGTGGAAGCGGGCGCGAGCAAGGAGCAGATCGATGCCGCGGCCGTCGCCTTCGGCATGCCGATGGGGCCGATCGAACTGATGGATACGGTCGGGCTGGATGTCGGTAAATCGGTGGCCGAGGAGCTCGGCAGTCCGGTGCCCGAGGGCAGTCAGTTCGCAAAACTGATCTCCGAGAAGAAGCTCGGCCGCAAGACGGGGCAGGGGTTCTACACCTGGGCCGACGGCAAGGCGGTGAAGGGCGAGGTGCCACCGCACTCCGACCTCGCCGGGCTCGGTCGCGAACTGATGCAGCCGCTGGTCGATACGACCGAGGTGGTGGTCGGCGAGGGCGTCGTGGGCTCGGCCGACCTTGCCGATATCGGGGTCATCCTTGGCACCGGCTTCGCGCCGTTCCTCGGCGGTCCCATGAAAGCTCGCAAGGACGGGAGGGCCTGATGGCCGAACTTCGCAAGGTCGCCATTGTCGGTTCGGCCCGCATCCCCTTCACCCGCGCCTATACGGGCTATGCGGAGGAGGGCAATCTCGGGATGCTTGGCGCGGCGCTCGGCGGGCTCGTCGAGAAATACAGCCTCAAGGGCGAGGCGATCGGAGAGGTGATGGCGGGCGCCGTGCTCAGCCACAGCCGCGACTTCAACCTCAGCCGCGAGGCAGCGCTTGATGCCGGCCTGTCGCCGCGCACGCCGGGCACCAACATCCAGATCGCCTGCGGGACGTCGCTGCAGGCGGCGCTGATCCTCGGTGCCAAGATCGCCACCGGCGAGATCGATAGCGGCATTGCGGCCGGCACCGACACGGTTTCGGACGCCCCGATAGTGTTCGGCGACAAGTTCCAGCACCGGCTCAGCACCCTCAGCCGCGCCCGGACCACGGGTGAGAAGGCCGCCGCCTTCAAGGGCTTCAACCTCGGCGAACTCACCCCGGTCGCGCCCTCGACGCAGGAGCAGCGCACCGGGCTGTCCATGGGCCAGCACTGCGAGCTGATGGCGCGGCAGTGGGGCATCACGCGGCAGGAGCAGGACGAACTGGCCCTCAAGTCGCACCTCAACGCTGCCCGCGCCTATGACGAGGGCTTTCACGACGACCTGATCGTCCCGTTTGCCGGCGTGCTGCGCGACAACAATGTCCGCGCCGACACCAGCCTCGAAAAGATGGCGACGATGAAGCCGGCCTTCGACAAGGACAGCGGCAAGGGCACGCTCACCGCCGCCAACTCGACGCCGCTGACGGATGGTGCGGCCGCCGTGCTGCTGGCGTCGGAGGAGTGGGCCAAGGTGCGGGGCCTGCCGATCCTCGCCTACCTGACGCTGGGGCAGGTGGCGGCCAACGACTTCGCCCATGGCGAGGGGCTGCTGATGGCGCCGACGATTGCGGTCAGCGAGATGCTCCGCCGCTCCAACCTCACCTTCGCCGATATCGACCTGTTCGAGCTGCATGAGGCTTTCGCGGCGCAGGTGCTGTGCACGCTCAAGGCCTGGCGCGACCCCGAGTATAACCGCACCGTGCTCGGCCGTGACACGCCGCTCGGCGAGATTGATCCCGGCAAAATCAACACCCGGGGCTCCAGCCTCGCCTACGGCCACCCCTTCGCCGCCACCGGCGCCCGCATCCTCGGCCTCACCGCCAAGCTGCTGCAGACCGAGCAAAAGCAACGCGCGCTGATCTCGGTCTGCACCGCAGGGGGCATGGGCGTCGCTGCGCTGGTTGAGCGGGCGTCGTGACAAGAGAGGACTGCTATCCTATCTTGGTGCGGGCAAGGAGTCTGCGATGGCCGAAGGCAAGAAGCTCGATTTGCTGATCTACGAGTTCGACACCGAGGAAGAAGCCGCTTCGTATGACAAGTGGGTGTGTGCTAGGGTACAGAGGTCGCTAGATGACCCCCGGCCCCGCGTCTCTCATGGTCAGGTTGTGATGGGTGCGGAAGCAAGACGAGGTCAGAAGTGAGCGACGATAAGCAGCTCGATCCGATCGTTTCAGAGTTTGAGACCGAGGCTCAGGCCGAGGCATATGATCGCTGGTTCCGCGCTAAGATCCAGGCCGCCATCGACAATCCCGGTAAGCTGATCCCGCATGACGAGGCAATGGCCCGCGTGCGTGAAACCATTCTTCGCGTTGCCAAGAAGTCAGCCTGATGCTCCGATCGTTTGGAGCGAGGTTGCGCTCAACGATTTGGATGAAATCGCCGCCTTTATCGCCCAGCACGGCTTTAGCGCGGCGATGCGCATTCAGGATCGGATCGAGGACTCGGTCAAGCCGACGGCCACCTATCCTTACATGTTCAGGATCGGGCATCTCGAAGGTACGCGCGAGATTGTGGCCCACCCAAACTACATCGTGGTGTATCGGGTCCTTGCCGACATGATCCTTGTCACCGGCGTCGTCCACGCCCGCCAGCAATATCCCTGACGCCCCGAGCGTTTTGTTGCCGTTTCCGCACCCGTTGACGCTTACGTCAATCCTGCTTGTCAGCCTTTCTGCCTTGCCCTAGGGTCCGTACCCAATCCGGTGGTTTCGACCAGTCGGGCCAAGAATAAGGGCACCGTGTTCTCGAAACATGGGCCTGTCAGGGAATGTCTTTCACGGAGATGGCACAACAATGAAAATAACGCAGGTCCTGAAGGCGGTCGCTACCGCCGGTGCGCTCGCGATGCTGATGAGCAGCACCGCCCTGGCGGTCACGCTCAACCTCGGCAATGGCGGCGAGCCCGGCTCGCTCGACCCGCACAAGGTTTCGGGCGACTGGGAAAACCGTATCGTTTCCGAGTATCTCGAGGGTCTCGTCACCGAGGACGCGGCGGCCAAGGCCGTTCCGGGCCAGGCGGAATCGTGGACCATCTCGGATGACGGTCTCGTCTACACGTTCAAGCTGCGCGCCGATGCCAACTGGAGCGACGGCGTGCCGGTAACGGCACAGAACTTCGTCGATGCGTTCCAGCGCCTGTTCGACCCCAAGACGGCGGCCGAATACGCCTACCTGCAGTACCCCATCAAGAACTCGTCCAAGGTCGCCGCCGGTGAAATCACCGATTTCAGCCAGCTCGGCGTGAAGGCCATCGACGACAAGACCCTCGAGATCACGCTCGAGGCGTCGACGCCGTTCTTCCTTGATGCGCTTTCGCACTACACCGCCTTCCCGATCCGCAAGGACATGATCGAGAAGTTCGGGGATCAGTGGACGCAGCCGGCCAACATCGTCGGCAACGGCCCCTACAAGATCGTCGAGTGGGTGCCCGGTTCCTATCTGCGCGGTGTCAAGTCCGACACCTACTACGGCGTGGCCGATCTGAAGATCGACGAGATCCGCTGGGACAACACCGAGGATCTGACCGCCGCGCTCAACCGCTACCGCAACGGCGAGCTCGACATCCTCACCGACTTCCCGGCCGACCAGTACAAGTTCCTGCAGGACAACTACCCGAACCAGGCGCATGTCGCCCCGTTCCTCGGCGTCTACTACTACGTGATGAACCAGTCGAAGCCGCCGCTCGACGACGTCAACATCCGCAAGGCGCTGTCGATTTCGGTGTTGCGTGACGTTATCGGTCCGGACGTGCTGGGCACCGGCGAACTGCCGGCTTATGGCTGGGTGCCGCCCGGCACCGGCAACTACCAGGGCGACCAGTACCTGCCCGACTGGTCCAAGGAACCCTACGACCAGCGCGTCGAGGAAGCCAAGAAGCTGATGTCGGACGCCGGCTACACCACCGACAAGCCGCTGAAGCTGCAGCTGCGCTACAACACCAACGAGAACCACCAGCGCATCGCGGTGGCCATCTCCGACATGTGGAAGCAGATCGGCGTCGAAGTCGAGCTGTTCAACGCCGAGACGGCCGTCCACTACGACGCGCTGAACGCTGGCGACTTCAATGTCGGCCGTGCCGGCTGGCTGCTCGACTACGACGATGCGTCGAACACCCTCGACCTGCTCAAGAGCGGCACCAAGCTCGCCGACGGCACCGTCAACTGGGGCAACAACTACGGCCGCTTCTCGAATCCCAAGTTCGACGAGCTGATGACCCAGGCCTCGACGGAACTCGATCTGGTCAAGCGCGCCGGCTACATGCACGAAGCCGAAAAAATCGCCATGGACGCCTTCGCGACCATTCCGATCTACTGGTACGTGTCCAAGAACGTCGTGTCGCCCAAGGTCACGGGTTTCGAGGACAACGCCAAGGACATCCACCGCGTGCGCTGGATGACCAAGACGGAGTAATCACTCCTCGTCACGGAGGTCGCCCGCGTGGACGCGGGGCGACCTCCCCCTGGCTTTCGTAGCATTTGCCGCCGCCTATCGGCGTTGCCCCGCGGGCTGGCGGGAAAGGTCACACACATATGCTCGGTTATGCGCTCAGGCGCGTGCTCACGGCTATTCCGATCGTGCTGCTCACGATTACGGTTTGCTTTTTCATCCTGCGGCTGGCGCCCGGTGGTCCGTTCGATGGTGAACGGGCGCTGCCGCCCGACCAGTTGAGGAACCTCAGGGCCTACTACCACCTCGACGAACCGATCTTCATGCAGTTCCTCGGCTATATCGGCGGCGTGTTTCGCGGCGATTTCGGCCCCTCGATGGTGATGAAGGACTTCAACGTCTCGGCGCTCATCGCCATCGGCCTGCCGTTCACGCTGATGCTTGGCTTTACGGCGTTCATCGTCGGGACGCTGGCCGGGTTGCTCGCCGGCGCCATCGCTGCGGTGAACCAGAACAAGTGGCCGGACTACGTGCTGGTGATGATCGTGCTGTTGCCGATCATCATCCCCAACTTCCTGATGGCGAACCTGGCGCAGATCATTTTCGGCATCTACCTGCACTGGCTGCCGGTGGGCGGATACAAGCCGGGGGCCTGGCTCAACCTGGTGCTGCCGGTCGCGATCCTCGCCATGCCGCACGGCGCGCGTGTCGCCCGACTTACCCGCGGCTCAATGATCGAGGTACTGGGCACCAACTATATCCGCACTGCGCGTTCGAAGGGCCTCGGCGCCCGGCTGATCCTGGCGCGCCATGCCATCAAGCCGGCATTGCTGCCGGTCGTTTCCTACCTCGGCCCCGGGCTCTCATACCTTCTCACCGGCTCCATCGTCGTTGAGCAGGTGTTCGCGCTGCCGGGCATCGGCAAGTATTTCATCACCGCCGCGCTCAACCGAGATTACGGCCTCGTGCTCGGCACCACCATTCTCTACGTCTTCATCATCCTGGCGCTGAACCTGCTCGTCGATGTCATCTACGCCTGGCTCGATCCCAAGGTGAGGTACCGCTGATGGCTGGTATCACCGGCAAGGACGCCACCCTCACCGCCTACGCCGACGCGCTCGCCTCGGGCGCGCCGAAGGGCCGCTCGCTCACCCAGGACGCGTTCCGCCGCCTGATCGGCAACAAGGCCGCGCTGGTGTCGATCTTCGTGTTCCTCGTGATCATGATCATCGCCTATGCGGGGCCGTATTTCCTGCCCTGGGCCTATGACAAGATCGACTGGGCCGGCATCCGCAAGCCGCCGGACTGGGCCAAGGGCCACTATCTCGGTACCGACCAGAACGGTCGCGACATGCTGGCGCGCACGTTCCAGGGCACGCAGATGTCGCTGCTGGTGGCGTTCGTCGCCACCACCGTGTCGGTGGTGATCGGCGTCATCTACGGCGCCATCGCCGGCTATTTCGGCGGCCGGGTCGATGCGGTGATGATGCGCTTCGTCGATATCATGTACGCGCTGCCCTACATGCTGTTCGTCATCATCCTCGTGGTGATCTTCGGCCGCTCGCCGGTGCTGCTGTTTGTCGGCATCGGCTGCCTCGAGTGGCTCACCATGGCCCGGATCGTGCGCGGCCAGACGCTGTCGCTCAAGCAGCGCGAGTTCATCGAGGCGGCGAAGGCCGGCGGGGCAGGGCCGTTCGCCATCATCTTCCGCCACATCGTGCCCAACCTCACCGGACCGGTGGTGATCTACGCCACGCTGACCATCCCCGAGATCATCATCACCGAGAGCTTCCTCAGCTACCTGGGCCTCGGCGTCCAGGAACCGCAGACTTCGCTCGGCACGCTGATCTCGTTCGGTGCGCCGGTCGTCGAGGCGCTGCCGTGGATGCTCTACACCCCGGCGTTCTTCCTCGTCGTCATGCTGCTGTCGCTGTCGTTCATCGGCGATGGCCTGCGCGACGCCCTCGACCCCAAGGACCGCTAACGATGGCCAATGTGCTCGTCGTCGACGATCTCGACGTTACCTTCTCCCTGCACCAGTCCGAGGTGAAAGCCGTCTCCGACCTCAACTTCACCCTGAGCGAGGGCGAGACCCTCGCGGTGGTAGGCGAATCCGGCTCGGGCAAGAGCCAAGCGTTCCTCTCGATCATGGGGCTGCTCGCCAAGAACGGCAAAGCCAGTGGCCGCGCCATGCTGGGCGATACCAACCTCATCGGCATGGCGCCGGGCGCACTCGATGCCTATCGCGGCAAGGACATCGCCATGATCTTCCAGGATCCGATGACCTCGCTGAACCCCACCCTCAAGGTGAAGACGCAACTCGCCGAAGTGCTGGTCCGCCACCAGGGCTACACCCTCGAAAAGGCGGTCCGCACCACCATCGAGATGCTGGAGCGGGTCGGCATCCCCGAACCGGTGAAGCGTGCCAATGCCTATCCGCACGAACTGTCTGGCGGCATGCGGCAGCGGGTGATGATCGCCATGGCGCTCTTGTGCAAGCCCAAGGTGCTGATCGCCGACGAGCCGACGACGGCGCTCGACGTTACCGTGCAGGCGCAGATGCTCGACCTGTTCAAGAACCTCTCCAACGAGTTCGGCACCGCGCTCGTCCTCATCACCCATGATCTTGGTGTCGTCGCAGGCGTTGCCGACCGCATGATGGTGATGTATGGCGGCCGCTGCGTCGAGCAGGGGCCGACCGACAACCTGTTCTATGACCCGCGCCACCCCTACACGCTGGGGCTGCTGCACTCGACCCCGCATGTGGCGAAGCGCGCGAGGCGCCTCGATCCGATCCAGGGGCTGCCGCCCAGCCTCGAGCACCTGCCCAGCGGCTGCGCCTTCCATCCGCGCTGTGCCTTCCGCTTCGATCGCTGCTTCACCGAGCGGCCGCCGCTGCTGCCGGTCGAGGACGTGCGCGAGAAGGCCTGCTGGTACCAGGGCGAGCTCAACTACGAGGAGGTCGCGTGATGCAGACTCTTCCCGCGGACTCGCGGTCCGACGACCTGATCAAGGTCGAAAACCTCAGCAAGTATTTCTCGGTTTCGTCGGGGCTGTTCTCGAAGCCGTTCCAGCTCAAGGCGCTGCAGGATATCTCTTTCACGGTGAAGCGCGGCGAGACGCTCGGCATTGTCGGGGAGTCCGGTTGCGGCAAGTCCACGCTCGGCCGCTGCATCCTGCAGCTGCTGACGCCCGATGATGGTCGCGTGCTGTGGATGGGACAGGACATCGCCGCCCTGCCGCCCGAGGAGATGCGCAAGCACCGCAAGGACCTGCAGATCATCTTCCAGGACCCGCTGGCTTCGCTCAACCCGCGCATGACGGTGGGCGAGATCATCGCCGATCCGCTGAAGACGCTGATGCCGGAACTCAAGGCGAAGGAACGCCGCGACCGCGTCATCCGCATCATGGAGGCGGTGGGGCTGCTGCCCGAGATGATCAACCGCTACCCGCACGAGTTCTCCGGCGGCCAGGCGCAGCGCATCGGCATCGCCCGGGCGCTGATCACCGAGCCCAAGCTGATCGTCTGCGACGAGCCGGTGTCGGCGCTCGATGTCTCGATCCAGGCGCAGATCCTGAACCTGCTCGCCGACCTCAAGGACCAGTTCGGCCTGACGCTGATCTTCATTTCGCACAATCTCAGCGTCGTGCGGCACGTTTCGGACCGCATCATGGTGCTGTATCTCGGCCGCATCGTCGAACTCGCCAATGGCGACGACCTCTACGACGACCCCAAGCATCCCTACACGCGGGCGCTGCTGACGGCAGTGCCGATCCCCGACCCTCGACGAGCCAGGCAGCGCACGATCGACGGGCTGGTGGGCGAAATTCCCTCGCCGATCAACCCGCCCTCGGGCTGCACCTTCCGCACCCGCTGCCGCTACGCGCTGCCCATCTGCGCCCAGCAACGGCCGCCGCTCGAGAGTACCGGCACCCGCATGATCGCCTGCCACAGGTGGCAGGAACTGGAGCTGAAGCCGGGGGCCTGAGGGGTCAGCGCGTCGGCTACGACGCGTCCTTTTCCGGGGCAGTATCGGCCCCGCCACGGCGGTCGCCGCCCTTGAACTCGGCCCTGCGCCGGCGGCGGTCGGGGCCCTGGTAGCCGCCGCCCGCGACGAACTCGCGCGGCGCGCCGAAGATGGAGTTGAGACGCGATTCCACGTGCGCTGCCGCGAACGGCTTGCGCAGGAACTCGGTCACCCCGGCATCGCGGGCAGCGAGGATGCGCGCCGCGTCGGGGGCGGACGACATCATGACCACCGGGGTTGCCCGGTTGAGGCCGTTCTCGTTGGCGCGCAACGCCCGGATCAGCTCGACGCTGTCGGTCGGGCCAAGCTGGTCATCGAGCAGGATGACGCCGAACTTGCGGTTGGTCAGCGAGGCCAGCGCGGCGTTGGCGCTCTGGGCCTCTTCTACCGCGTGCACCTTCAAATGGCGCAGCATCTGCCCGATCAGCGTGCCCATGTGCTGGTTGGGGTCGCAGACCAGGACATCGAGCTTGGCAAAGCTATGTTTCTGCATGGCAAATGATTGGCGCCGGAGCTATTGGGTCTTGCCGGCGATTGTCGCGCGCTTGCCTTGCCTTTGGGTTAACCCCGCAGCTGCAACACCGCGTCGCGGACAGTCGCAACAGCCGGGAAAGCGGGCAGTTTCCCTTTGACAGCCTCTATGTTTCCCTTTAGTGACAGCCTCAATTCGAGGGCGCGGCGCGCCTATTTTTGTTTCGACCAGAGGTTAGAATGAAAGTTGCCAATTCGCTCAAGGCTCTGATGCTCCGCCATCGCGCCAACAAGCTCGTCCGCCGCCGCGGCCGTGTCTACATCATCAACAAGGTCGACAAGCGCTACAAGGCCCGCCAGGGCTGAGCCGAAGCGCACCTGCTTCGATCGCGAAACAAGGCCCGCTTTGGCGGGCCTTTTGTTTTTGCGTTGGCAAGCTTCGCTTTACTTCTCGATGGGTAACGTTGTCGCGAGGGCGGAGGAGCCCGACAGATGAGACGTTCCCGAGCTATCAGCGTGCCGATCGCGAGGCCGTTCGACGAGGTCTACGCTTTCCTCGCCGAGCCATCGAACTTCCCCAAATGGGGGCCGGTCTCCGACGCGCGAATGACGCTCGTCGGCGGTCGGGACTACCTCGTGGAGGTGCCGCGCGGCCAGGTGGTGCTGCGCTTCATCGAGCCCAATTCCCATGGCGTGCTCGACTACTGGGTCTTCGCGCCGGGTACGGTGCCCGGCCCCGCGACCTCGGTCCGCCTCGTGCCGAACGGGGAAGGCTGCGAGTTCGTCATCCTGTGGCTGCAGCGCGAGGGCGACGACGACGTCAAGTTCGAGTCCGAGGTCGACTGGCTTATCGCCGACCTCGGGGTGCTCAGGTCGCTGCTCGAGAGCTGACTACTTGCCGTCGGCGAGGGCCGAGATGATCCGCAGCCACGAGCGGATGCCCCTGTGGAAGCTGCTGAGGTTGTACTTCTCGTTGGGCGAATGGACGCGGTCGTCGTCGCGCGCAAAGCCGATCAGCAGCGTGTCGAGCCCGAGGATGCGCTTGAACTCACCGGCCACCGGGATCGAGCCGCCCGAACCGATCAGTGCCGTCTCGTTGCCCCACTCGTCCTGCAGCGCCCTCGACGCACTGGCGACGAACGGGCCGTCGCTCGGAACCGTTACCGCCGGGCTGCCGCCATGCCCGTGGAACGTCACCTTCGCATCGGGAGGCAGGCGGTCGGTCACGTGCTTGCGGAAGGCGGCGCGGATCTTGTCCGGATCCATTTCGGAGACGAGGCGGAAGCTGATCTTGGCGCTGGCCTTGGCCGGGATCACCGTCTTGAAGCCGTCGCCCGTATAGCCGCCGGTGATGCCGTTGATCTCGCAGGTCGGCCGAGAGCGGGTCTGCTCGAGGACCGAGCGACCCTTCTCGCCCGCGCCCTGCGTCAGTCCGGCACCCGCCATGAAGG
>Ga0123337_10005058_pt1 | contig 13131 bp, 13 predicted proteins | sample frozenSSSSmetaG_FD_89792 | JGI IMG/M metagenome (GOLD analysis project Ga0123337, IMG submission 89792) | Glacier valley bacterial and archeal communities from Borup Fiord, Nunavut, Canada, to study Microbial Dark Matter (Phase II) -... | ecosystem: Environmental > Aquatic > Freshwater > Ice >...
ATACTTTTTTTATATTGCAACTCTAATAAACCAGGATGATAAAAGAAAAAATTTTAGTGATTGGTGCTAGCGGCCAGATAGGAGTAGAGCTTACGCTTGCTTTAAGGAAAATATATGGCAACGCCAATGTTGTAGCCAGTGATTTAAGAGAAGAAAATGAATTGCTGAAAGGCAGTGGCCCTTATGTAAGTATGGATGTAATGAATAAGGAAATGTTGCATGTGCAGGTTATTCGTCAGAATATTACACAGATTTATTTGCTGGCGGCTATACTGTCGGCCACCGGCGAAAAAAATCCAAACCTTGCCTGGAGTTTAAATATGCAAAGCTTGTTGAATGTGCTGGATATTGCTAAGGAAGAAAAAATACATAAAGTGTACTGGCCTAGTTCCATCGCCGTTTTCGGTCCAACTTCTCCCCGGCAAAATTGTCCGCAGCAAACAGTGATTGAACCCATCACAGTTTATGGCATCAGCAAATATGCCGGTGAGTTCTGGTGCAATTATTATAACCAGCGTTGGGGGTTAGACGTTAGGAGTATCCGCTACCCCGGATTGATCAGTTATAAAAGTGCGCCAGGTGGAGGTACAACTGATTATGCAGTAGAAATATTTCATGAAGCGTTGGAAGAAAAAAAGTATGAATGCTTTTTGCAGGAAGATACCTATCTGCCAATGATGTATATGCCCGATGCCATCAAAGCAACCATTGAATTGATGGAGGCGCCATCAGAAAAAATAAAGGTTCGCACATCCTATAATATTTCCGGTATGAGTTTTTCGCCCAAGGAAATTGCGGCTGAAATTAAAAAGCATATTCCTGAATTTGAGATAACATTCCAACCCGATTACCGGCAACAAATTGCCAATAGCTGGCCGCAGAGCATTGATGATAGTGTGGCAAGAAATGACTGGGGATGGAAAGAGGATTATGATTTATCGGCGATGACGAAAGATATGCTAGATAATTTATGATGCATGATTGTGTCGGTTCAATTTATTCAATAAGTGATGGTTGAAAGGAGATTAGCGGTGAGAGATGGTTTGGTAGCCGCCCAATATGCACGTACTTTTGTTGATTAAAATTAACTAAAAAATGAAAAAAGTAATTGTTTTTACGGTCCTGTCGTTTTGTACTTCTATAATGGTATTCGCACAGGATCAGCCGGGATTTAAGTTTAGCGCAGGACCTGAAATAGGATTTGCAACAGGCTCTTTTGCAAACTCACATTCTTTTGGAATTGGCGCTACTGCACAGGCAGAAGGATCATTAAAAGAACATTTATATGGTACCATTACCGGAGGGGTAATTTCTTATAATGGCAAATCTTCTAGCGCAGGATTTAAGTATAAAGGAATGACAATTTTACCGATCAGAGTTGGGGTAAAATACTTCTTAGCGGGTGGTATTTATGGAGCGTTACAAACCGGTGTTGGTTTTATCAATAATGGGGGAGGTACAACTTTTGCTTATTCACCTCAATTAGGTTATGAATTTAACACAAAGTCGGGCAAAGCGGTTGATGCAACCGTTAAATACGACGGATACTCTAAAAATGGAATTGGAGCACTGGGATTTAGATTGGCATATGTATTTTAAAAGAATAAAAACTAGTCAAATAAAAAAGAGGTTGTCTTTGTAGGACAACCTCTTTTTTATTTGGAACAATATGTTTGAAATATGATTTTTTAAACTGTATGGATAAACACATCCTTCATCTTCTGCATCAAATCTTTTTCGAGCATGCGGTATGCAATCGCTATCATGTTTTTAAAGGCTAAATCTTTTGAAATACCATGACCGATGATAACAGGTTTTGCTACGCCCAATACCGGCACACCACCATATACTTCAAAATTAAAGCGATCGAAATGTTCATCGTTTATGCCTCTTCTTTTTGAAAGATCATAGATGCTTTCCGCCATTTTAAGTACAACATTTCCGGTAAAGCCTTCGCAAACCATTACGTCTGATTTGTCCGTTAAAATATCACGCCCCTCAATATTTCCTATAAAATTAATGTGCTTGTTCTCTTTTAGCAACGGGTAAGCGGCCTGGGCAAGTAAGTTGCCTTTGCCTTCTTCTTCACCTAAATTAACCAGGCCAACTTTTGGTCGCTCGTAGTCCAATATATGCTCGGCATACAGTGACCCCAGTGTGGCAAACTGTGCTAAATATTCAGGCTTGCAATCTGAGTTGATACCAGCATCTACAAGTAATCCGAGTTTTCCATTTTCTCTTGGTATGTAAGCGCCGATTGTTGGCCGAAGCACCCCCTCAATGGCTTTGATGCTAAACAATGCTCCCACCATCATAGCACCGGTATTACCTGCGCTGATAAAAGCATCCGTTTTGCCTGAGGCCAATAAATGAAATCCAATTGCTATGGAAGATTGTTGTTTCTCTCGAAGTGCTTTGGTAGGATGTTCATGCATTTCTATTACCTGTGAGGCATGAACGATAGAAATATTATCTAAAGGTATGGCATGCGCTATCAGCAACGCTTTTACCTCGGCTTCATCGCCTATAAGTGTCAGCGTTGTGTTTTTGTGCCCTTCAGCAAAAAAAAGTGAAATGCCTTTTACTGCTTCCAGTGGTGCATAATCGCCACCCATCATATCAATGGCAATATTCATGGTACATTCATTAAATAAAAAATTCTAAGTTCTACATCCGACAATCGAATTTAGAACTTAGAACTCAGCATTTGAAAAATATTATGCTTTTAGAGGCGCTTTCTCTGCTACCACCTGTCCTTTGTAGTATAATTTTCCTTCACTTACATGTGCACGGTGACGAACATGCGTTTCTCCGGTAGTTTTATCTACAGTTAAAGTTGTTTCGCTCGCCTTATAATGCGTCCTTCTCTTTGCGCTGCGCTGCTGCGAGTGGCGTCGTTTCGGATTTGGCATATCTTTAAATTTTAGTTGTTATTGTAATTAAATAATTGCTTTTTGAATATTTTATTTGTTTGCCTGTTTTATTGCTTCTTAAACTGGTCAAGATCTTTCCAAAGTGCGTTTGCATTTCTTGCATCTTCACTCACTTTCATTTCATTCAATTTGGCCAGCACCTCAAGATTGCATTTTGGACCACCCTTTTCTTCTTCAGAACAGGATTTTTGAAAAGGAATGCTCAAACTTACAAACTCATAAATCCAGTCATTCAATCGAAGATGGCTTTCTGTTTTTGAGATGTAAAAAACATCCGGATCTTCTTCCTTTTCATTCATTTCCTCGGGGTTTTCCACCATTTTTACTACCATGTTGAATTCGTCCCACAGATCCATGGTCAACTTATTACCACATCGGTCGCAATCAACATCTGATTTTCCTCCAACTTCAAATTTAAGCAGCATAAAGCCGCTTTTCTTATCAAGCTGTAGTTTCACAACTGCTGTGCAATTAGAGAAATCTCTTGATTCAACTTCAGCAAAGAACTGGTCGTCTACTTCAAAAGTAAACTCATGTATCCCGGGCTTTAACCCCACAAACGCTATTTCAAATTCCCTTCTTTTTCCCATTACCTCCGGTTTAAAGGACGGCGAAGGTAGGATTTTTACGGTTATTTAAAACAAAATTTATAGAAATTTTACCCGGCGTTTAAAGCTGAACCTCTTTTTCCTTATTTTTAGCCGGTATGAAGCACAAAAATTACTGGGTTTTAATTTTGATACTTTTTGTAATAGCCGTTTCAATTCGCGTTTTTTCGGTGGATGCCTTTCGGGTAGAAGCCTATTATTCCAATGGTTTTTATCCGATGGTCGCCCTGCTTTTGCGATACTTGTTTGGCTGGCTTCCCTTCAGTTTTGGTGATATTTTGTATTGTGCGATTATTTTATGGTTTTTTACCTGGATATTCAGAGTTGTGAATCTGGTTCGTAAACCGACGCAATTTCAAAGTAGCATCATTCCCGGAATTCTTCGGACAACTATTGTTTTTCTTTGTGTTTACATAGTGTTCAATGTATTTTGGGGAATCAATTACAATCGAAGGGGGATTGCCAGTCAGCTTGGGTTGGCAATGGGTAAATATTCTGTTGCGGAGCTGAAAGGCCTGAATGGGGTATTACTTCAAAAGACCAATACTGCCAATGCGCTGCTAAAAAAGCAGGCTCCGGCCGCAATGAGCCGGAAGGAATTGTTTAACCGGTCGCAAGAAGCCTACCTCGAATTAAATAAGCAATATTCTTTTTTAAATTATCAGCCTGCTTCCTTAAAAAGATCGATGTGGGGATGGCTGGGAAACTATGTAGGGTTCCTCGGGTATTACAACCCGTTTACTGGTGAAGGCCAGGTAAATACTTCGGTTCCCAGGTTTTTGCAGCCCTATACCTGTTGTCACGAAATAGCCCATCAGCTAGGATATGCCAAAGAAAATGAGGCGAATTTTGTCGGCTATCTGGCAGCCTCTGCTTCTAAAGACGAAGCCTTTCAGTACTCTGTTTACCTCGATCTTTTTTTGTATGCCAACCGCAACCTGTATCAGACTGATTCCGCCGCTGCAAGGGGGTTTGCAAAAGATTTGCTGCCGGCTGTAAAGGAAGACCTTAAGGAATGGAGAGAATTTAACAACAGACATAGGAATCCCGTTGAACCGTTGATCCGTTGGGGCTATGGTAAATATCTGGAGAGCAATGAACAGCCATCCGGATTATTGAGCTATGATGAAGTAACCGGTTTTTTGATTGCATATCAAAAAAAGTTTGGGAAAATTTGATTTCTAAATTAGTCTGGCTGCCAGCTTTATTCGTACATTAGACCATGAAACTTATTATCTCCATTGCAATTCCATTAATGGTGGGCGCAATTGCCGGATTCTTTACTACTACTGGCGTAAAAGGCTGGTATGCTATTGCCAATAAGCCTTCGTTTAATCCACCCAATTGGCTTTTTGCACCCGTATGGACAGCTTTGTACCTGATGATGGGGATTGCATTGTATCTCATATGGTCTAAGGAAGCTAACAAGGTAACGAAGAGGGCGGCTATTATTTTATTTTCAGTACAAATGCTGTTGAATTTCGCCTGGTCATTTATTTTCTTTTATGCACAGCAGCCAGGTTGGGCGTTTGTAGAAATAATTGCAATGTGGGTGATGATCCTGTTAACTATCTTTCAGTTTGGTAAAATTTCGCCATTAGCTGCCTGGCTATTGGTTCCTTATATTAGTTGGGTAAGTTTTGCCGCCTTATTGAATTTTTATATCTGGAAATTGAATTAAAAACGCAGTTGGTTTATTGAATTGCATAGCTACAGGAACAGAATGTTTCATTGTACTAAGTGGAACAAAACTCAATAGGGTTCTAAAATTTTAATTTATTTCGAAAGGCTTCATCAAAAATAACCTGTGCTTCAAATGAGTACCACCATTTTTTTAATTGCCGTTCTTCGGGAGGGGTCAGGTCGTTGAAAAAAATAGCCATTTCCATTTTCATATTTTCTTTGGAGGTAAAATAAATAACCTGGGTTAATGAAAATCCGGTGCTTCCCCCCATGCCTCCATATTGCCTGAAAATTTCCTGAAATTGTTTTTTTTCCATCGGAAATTCGAGTAGTTCTGCAATGATGCCATATGTATTTTCATTTAAAAATTTCCGGTTGTTTAATATTTTAACCAGTTGCACATATTCTTTTGTGGTAGAGGCGGTTAAACGATTACTCCAGATTTTAAGCAATTCCGGGGTAAGCCTACTGATACGAAAGTTTGATTTAAAGTCAGGCTCATCTTTTAATTGCTGATGAAAGGTGAATGCATACCGGCAGTACTCTTCCTCCGATAATTTTCGGATTTCCCGTATCAATTTGCCCTTTTTCATTCTGCCAAGATTTTGAAACATAAACAGCGACGACACATACGGGAACATGGCGGTATGATTTCTTAGCTCAAATAGCCGGTGATTGTTTTTTACATTGTCAAACCCAAGTAAATCCATCAGGTATTCTGTATTGGCGTTGCTGTTAAACATGGTCATTCCCCTTGCCACTTCAATCAGTGAGATGCTGTCCTTCACAATATTTTTTTTCCGCTGTTCATAGGCTATCCACGTCTCGTGGGCGCCGCTGTCTGTTTCAGGAATATAGTATTTGTCCAATTCATTAAGGGCAACATAAGCGTCTTTGTTTAACATGTTGGTACTTGCCTGCATGGCAAATTCAACCGCAACCATAATATTAACCGTATTGCCAAGCGGCATCAGTTTTTCTTCGTTCAGGCGGGCAATGGTGCTGTCATCCTTTGAGATATAGACGGATGAACGGATTTTATTTGTGTTTATAAAATTGAAAAATGAATCGGCGGCCTCAGGCTGCAACTGGCCCAGTGAATCAACACAGGTCATCGTAATCCCCAGTATACAAAATAAAAGCCGGAGCCGGATTGTACGTTTCATTGATAGAATTGAATTACAAATAACAATTAAGTTAAGGGTAAGCAAAAATCAGCTTTTTTTAAGAAACAGCAATAGTCCAATATAGCAACTTAATAAAGTTGCAGGAAATCATGCTAATAAAAATCAGGAAAAAAGACGTTATAGCTAAAATGCATTCTTCCACATCATACTTTCCACGGGCTTATTGTGTTGCCCGCTGTATTTGGCGTTCTTCTTCTGGTTATATTTTACTTCAATTTGTCCATCTACCGGGAAGTAAATTAATTGACCAATTGGCATACCGGCATATACCCGTACCGGCTGTTTTACGGAAATTTCCAGCGTCCAGTTACCACAAAAACCTACATCTCCCTTTCCTGCAGTAGCGTGTATATCAATTCCAAGCCTGCCTGTACTTGATTTGCCTTCCAGAAAAGGAACATGGGCATGGGTTTCGGTGTATTCTTCGGTTACGCCCAGGTAAAATTCGTGCGGATGTAGAACAATGCCCTCTTCCGGTATTTCAAAATGTTCGATGGTATTGTGTTTTTTTGCATCCAGCTCTTTGTTGGTGTATGTTGCCAGAAACCGGCCTAAATGCACATCGTAACTGTTGCTGCCAAGACATTCCCTGCTGTAGGGAACAATTTTGATACTGCCATTTTCAATTTCTTCTAAAATCCTGGTGTCGCTTAGTATCATGTTTTATTTGGTTAAAGGCTTATTATTGAATGTTAAAGTTTGATGATTAACGGTTGATGGTTGTCCAGATAGCTATCGGGAGTTTATTGTTGATTTGTTGCCGATGATTAATCTAAAAAATTATCCGGTAACCTACGATTCCTTAAATTAGCACATTGTCGAATTAACAAATTAGCAAATCAGCACATTATCAAATTAGTAAATTTCGGTCACTAGCACATCAAAAATACAAGATCTTTTAATGCCACTTGTTTATCAACAAAATATCAATCCTACAACAAAATTAGGGGTTTGGCATATAGCCGAGCCGGAAGAGTTTTTTCTGGCGCAGGTTCCGCTGCAGCGGGAGATTACGCATCCCAATAAGCGATTGCAACACCTTGCGGGCAGGTACTTATTAAAAGAATTGTATCCAGATTTCCCCTACGACCTGATCAGAATTGCAGATACCCGTAAACCATTTTTAGCCAACGAAGCCTATCATTTTTCTATTTCACATTGTGGCAAATATGCAACGGTGATGGTTAGTTCCAATTATAGGGTAGGAGTTGATGTGGAGCTGATTACGCATAAAGTTGATAAAATCAAGCATAAGTTTTTGTCTGGCGAAGAACAATTGATGTTGAAAAATGTAACGAATGCTCCTTACTCTTTTTTTAGCGAAAAATTATTAACGGCAGCCTGGAGCATTAAAGAAAGCTTGTATAAATGGCAAGGCAGCAGTGAAGTCGATTTTATAAAACACCTGCCCATCGTAAAAATGCAATTGGATGATAACATGGGACTGGCTCATTGCAAAATATTAAAAGATGGTGAATTTGACTTGCGGGTACACCTGTTGTTTTTTGACGGCAATTGTATTTCATGGGTATTAAGCGAGGTACTGTAAAGCAGTTGTCGCCGGATCCTGATTGAGTAAATTACTAATTGCAACATAAAGATCCGGGTACTTATTTTTAAGTTGTGTCGGTTTTTCAAAGAAAATCTCAATGCTCTCTGCCCAAAACTCCTGAAAGTCCCTCATGGCATAATCACTGTATAGCCTGGGCGTATTTCTTTTTTCGGCTTCGTACACTTTATTGCCATGATCGTTGAAGTGGGCAAATGTGTCCCTGAAATCCTGGTCCACATTTTCTTCAACCACAAAGGTTTGGTAATATAAAGCATGCGCTAATTCATGCATTGCCACGTTTTGCCCATCCGACGGCAATTCAAATCCCTGCAGAAAATGTTCCCACGAAAGGTTGATGCTGTTGCCCGAAACATTGCCGATTAAAAACCGGAGAAATGGTTGCGTTCTTAAAAATGCACCGGGGTAAATATTGAAAGAGGTGAAATTGGGGAGCAGGTAAGTGTCCAGTCCAAAACTGATTTGTATGGCCGTTGCGCAGATCAGGATGGGCATTTCTTTAAAGCCGCTAACATCATGGATAATAAAGGTTTTTATTCCCATCATTTTTTTTAACCGCATAATAAATTTTGCCTGGGCAACCTCATTTAAGGTATTAAAAAAAGCGCTCCGCTTTTCCAATACTGCGATGATCAGATCATTCTCAAAATTCAATAAATGTCCTTCATACACCAACACATCGGGTGCGGCAGGCTTTGGAAGCAGATCGTCTGAATCAGTAGCGATGTTTTCGTTTGCTGATTTTTTAGTTTTGTAATTGCTATAAATGGCCGCAATGCTGAAAAGCAGGATAAATACAATCAAAAAGATATAAGTGCCTGATGGATCAGAATAACTTAGCTCGTCTCTTTTTTTGTGGATGATTGCTAAAACCTGTTGTTGTTGTTCAAGTGGTAAACTATCAATTTCTGATGGTAGTTGCCCATATCCATCCCAGTAAATTGTTGTATCCTGTGGCATCTTATTGTTATTATCTCCCGTTTTTTATTTTGCCAACTATTATAAAGTTTGGGCGTACTCCAACTTTTTCATAGGGCTGCCAACCTTTCTCACAGAAGGAGGTAATGGTCATTCTCTTTTGCAAGGTTGGCAACCCTTGGCCTCTCCTAAGCCGATGATTTAAAAATTACCCCATACAGTTTGAAAGCTTTTCGAAGATATTTAAAATCCGGTTGGTGGTAGCCCCCGGCTTTACTTTTGAAAGAATAAACAGGATAGTCGCTGCGATTAGAAAAACCAATACCAGCGGAAAGAACAGGAATCCAATGCTGTCCTGGTTACTCGTTGTTTTTGGTTTTAAAACTACCACATGCACCGTTTTATATTCCGTGCTTTGCTTACTATCTGAATACACAGGTAGCTGAAAAGAAACATCAGGGGACGGGTTTTGATGTGGCATCGCAACAGTTTTACTCTTCCAATAATTTTTCGTCCGTGCCATCCAGCAGTGGGATATCACCCACAGATGCTCCGGCAATCCCTTTTACAGAGCCATACATTCCACTTGTACTGAGCAGTACTTTTTCCAGTTGCTTCTCTCTTTCCTTCCACATTTTTTCCATCTGTATCCGCTCTTTCATGATGCTTTGTTTCATGGCCATAAACCCTTCCACAATAGCTTCAACCTGTCCACGAAACTCGTTGCCGGTAAGATAGTTGTACAACAACAGCATTTTATCACCCTTGTTTTCTTCGCTCTTCTGTATTTCGTGAATCTTTAGTATACCGTTTCTCAGTAGATGGGCTATGCTGTTCACCTCGTTAAAGTTACAAAGCCAAATACCTTCCCGTTCTCCAAATCGCTCCATATCTCTTGGAAAAACCTGTGTTACCAATATCGCTACATCGGCACCACGGTTGCGCTTATCATTTTTTAGTTTTTCCAGCCAGTTATTATTCCAGGTTTTAGTACGCTTACTTTCGTAAATAATTTTACCACATTCAACGCCAATATTATTGCGTACTACCTGCATACAATCTGCACCTTCCACACCTTTGCCTACCTCTTTGATTAGATCAAAGGGAAAGTTTTCTCTCAATATCTCCTCCAGCAGTAATTCCTGTACCTCTCCCTGTCGCTGCATCGATCCCTGCTCCGATCTTCTTTTCATTTCGTCAGCCAGTTTCTTTTGCTCGTCAAGCTGTAGTTGCATTTCTTTTAACTTCAATTGAAAGGCAGTTTCTTTCAACTCATTTTTTTCATGCTCCTGCTTACGGATTTGTTCAGCAATGATAGACCTTTCCTCCTGTAGCTTTTTTTGAAGTGTTAGTTCCAACTCAGCTTCTTTATTTTGCAATTGTTGTTCTTTTTGTAAAAAGGCCAATTCTTTTTTACGGGCTTCTTTTAATTTTTCTTCGTTGTCTTTACTATTATCTTCAAGCAGCCTTATTTTATTTTCATAATCGGATGCAATGCTTTTCCGGAGCGTTTCCTGCACTTCAGTTTCTATTTTTAATTTTTCCTGTTGAAGTTTTTGGGCAAATATTTCGTTTTCCCTTTTTTTCTTTTCTTCAAATTGCATTTGTTCATCCTGCAGTCTTTTTTTATCCTGGTCAATTTTCCCCAGCGATTGTTGTAGCTGGTCCTGGTATTGCTGTTGATATTTTTTTTCAATATCCGCCGCCAATACATTTTCTACATCAAATACATGACCGCAGTTCGGGCACTTAATATTGTTTGCCATGGGTGATTTTTTACTTATTACAAAATGTTGGGTTTGTATACTCCCTATTTACCTGCAATAATATTCAATTAAACTAATTATAAAGAAAAGTTAAATCCAATATTCAAAAGTTTACGTATCTAATCGGTATAACGAAAATTAACTTTCCCTGCAGGATAAGTGATCGATCCATCCCTATCAAAACTAACGCTTCCCACAATTCAAGAAACACAGGAAAAAGCAGTTTTTATCTTTTAAAAAATACATTAATACATACATCGGGCTATATGAATAACCTTTTTTATATAGGCTAAATGTGGTGTATTGCTACTTTCACAATTCAAAAAAAATTATTTATGAAAAGAAAAATTTATGCTGCATTTATGCTGGCAGTAATGGCCCTGCAAATTACTGCCCCGGTATTTGCATCCTCACACAGAGAGGCTCCATTAATTGCCAACGACCCTTTAGCTGATAACACAGATGTTTATGCATTCCGAAGTCCGGATGACCCGAATAAGATTACAATCATCGCCAACTATGTGCCAGGTCAGTTGCCGCAGGGCGGACCAAATTATTATTCATTTGGCGAAAATATACGCTACGAAATACATATTGATAACAACATTGTTACCAATGGCGATGATATTATCTATCGCTTTACATTTAAAAAGAAGAATGAAGATGGCTCTACTTTCTTTAATATCAGGTTAGGTAAACAAAACCTCAAAACAACCTATATGATGGAAAGGAGTATGGATGGAGGAAAGACTTTTTCAACTGTGGTCAACAACGGGATAGTACCGCCTCCAAATATTGGCGATCGATCTATCACTTCTGCAGTGGGTTTAAATGCACCTTCTTATACCAGCCTTATGCAAGCTGCTGTTACAACCTCTACAACCGGTGAAAAAGTTTTTTGCGGTACTGCGGATGATCCGTTCTTTGTTGATCTTGGAGGCATTTTCGATTTAGGAGATGCTCCACGTGCCTCCGGTAAATCAGTTGATGGATTAAAATGTTTGAACGTATCAAGCATTGCATTACAGATTGATATTTCTACTCTGCAAAAAGATCACAAGCCGGTAAGTGCCGCGGCAACTATACTTGATCCTAATTATGTAATTGGTGTTTGGGCAAGTGCAAGCAGGCAAAAGATTAGTATTTTGAATGAAATTACCGGAGCAGATTTCAGCAAAATCAAACCAAATCCAAACAATCAATACGAACTGGGTTCTAATTCAGGTAAATGGATACAGGTTTCAAGATTGGGAATGCCGTTAACAAACGAAGCAGTAATTCCAGTTAGTTCAAAAGATGTTTGGAATCGTTTGACTCCTTATGATGATTTAGCTGCCATTAACTTTTTTGGTGACAATTTTTACAATCCCGAACTGGCGTTGTACATGGATGATGCACAGTTTGGCGGGGCTGTTCCGTCTTTCAAACCATTGCGCATTCAAAAGAATTCATTGGGTTCATTTGGTTTTGGAAATGGACAAAATGGTTTATTTGGGTTAAAAGGTAATGCCGCCCTCGCCGGTACTGCACTAGATGATGCAATTTTTGGTACGTTATTATTGCCAAAAGCAAATTCGCCAAGATCTGTTGACCTTTGGCCAATCTTCCATACGGGTGTTCCTAACCTTGCTCCATATCAACTGGCTACGGGTAAACCTGCTGGCAATCCCTTAGCTGCAGGAAAGCCATTCATCAATAACTTTTTACCAAACGGTGGCGATATGCTTCGTTTAAATATGGCTGTTCCGCCAACACCAAGAAACAGCCCGGCCTTCAGTTCATTGGGTTTGGTACAGGCTGCTGTTACTGGTTTATTGGACCCTATGTATGCGAATACGAGCATTCAGAATATTCCAAATATGGATGGATTTCCAAACGGAAGAAGACTGGAAGATGATGTAACAAGAATTGAACTACAAGCTGTAGGAGGTGTGGTATTGGCTGCAATTGGTTTGTGGTACGATGATTATACAGTTGGCGGAAGCCCTGTAACTCCGCAGTTATTAAATGTGTTGACTTACACAACCGGTGTTGAGAAAAACGATACGACTTTCAAAACAGGTTTCCCGTATGTACAAACACCATGGGCAGGATCACATATTTGTGATTGCGAAACAACAACAGGTCAAAAGTCAGCATCGCCGATGGCTAGTATAAATACATCAGGAAGAGTTTACGAAGGTCTGTCAATCAGTGCACCTGAAGTAACTGCAACTGCGTCACCTAATCCGTTTGTTGATAACAGTGTAATCCGTTATCGCCTTTCTGAAGATGCACGTGTTACCATTACGGTGTACGATGTAAAAGGTAACGTTGTAAAAATGGTGGCAAATAAAAATATGAAAGCCGGTACTTATACACAAACCTGGAACGGCGGCAACCTTTTAAAAGGGATCTATTTTGTAAAAGTTGCAAAAAATGGCGTTGTATTACAAAGCCTACGTGTGGTAAAAGGATAATTTACAA
>Ga0123337_10005061_pt1 | contig 13130 bp, 6 predicted proteins | sample frozenSSSSmetaG_FD_89792 | JGI IMG/M metagenome (GOLD analysis project Ga0123337, IMG submission 89792) | Glacier valley bacterial and archeal communities from Borup Fiord, Nunavut, Canada, to study Microbial Dark Matter (Phase II) -... | ecosystem: Environmental > Aquatic > Freshwater > Ice >...
AAAGTGCATCGGGTGGTGAAAAGTAAATCGATGCTGACGGAAGAATGTCATCTGAATGGTTTTTTAATTGACCAGGGCGTGGAAGTGGTGGATACCGATTTGGGCGAACGGATTGTGCAGTTTAGAAACGAACCGCCCAGTCATATTGTGTTGCCAGCTATCCATTTAAAAAAGCAGGATGTAAGCGAAACCTTTCATGAGCACCTGGGAACCGAAAAGGGGAACAACGATCCGCAATATTTAACCGAAGCTGCACGGATGCATTTGCGGGATAAATTCATTCAATCGCAACTGGCCATTACAGGCGTAAATTTTGCCATTGCAGAAACGGGTGGCTTTGTGGTGTGTACCAACGAAGGTAACGCCGATATGGGTACGCATGCGGCTGATATTCACATTGCCTGCATGGGGATTGAAAAAATTATTCCGAAGGCGGAGCACCTGGCGGTATTTCTTCGCATGCTTGCAAGAAGCGCTACGGGGCAGCCGATCACTACTTATTCAAGTCATTTTCATAAGCCAAGAGATGGACAGCAAATGCACATTGTAATTGTTGACAATGGCCGTACCAAACAATTGGGCCGTCCTGATTTCCGCAACTCTTTAAAGTGTATTCGTTGTGCGGCCTGTTTCAATACCTGCCCGGTTTACAGGCGCAGCGGTGGTCACAGTTATCACACTGCAGTTGCCGGACCAATCGGATCCATCCTGAATCCAAACCTTGATATGAAGGCCAATGCAGATCTGCCGTTTGCGTCTACGCTTTGCGGTTCGTGCAGCAATGTATGTCCAGTAAAAATTGACATTCATGTGCAGTTGTGGAAATGGCGGCAGGAATTAACGGCGCAGGGACTTGCACCCACCGGTAAAAAAATTGCGATGAATGGAATGGCATTCGTGCTGGCTCATCCAACCATTTATCGGGTAGCAGGAAAAATGGGCAGGTGGGTAATGCGGGTATTTCCATTTATTACCAATAACAAATCATTCAACCCCTGGTATAAGCAGCGGGAAATGCCGGCACCACCCAAACAAAGTTTCAGAGACTGGTACATAAAAAATAAAAAATGAGTTCAAGAGAAAAAATATTAGAGGCCATCACCGCCAACAAACCTGGCTTGACTGAAGTGCCTTCTATGCAAATAGACAGGCCGCCAATCGACCATGCTACAGCCGTGCAGCAATTTATAAAAACGCTGGAAGGCATTGGTGGCAAAGCGGTGCAAATTGCCGATATCCAAATGATCAGGGATGAGATCAAACAGTTGAAAGGCGAGCAACATTATGTTGTAAATACATTGCCATCGCTGGGGGAGATCAATCCTGAAATAAATCCAACACTGGACGCCAATTCATTGGAGCCGGTTTATAAAACCTATATCGAAGGAACGATTGGTGTAGCAGAAAACGGGTCGGTTTGGTTGTATGAAAGCCAGTTGGTCAATCGCATTTTACCCTTCATTTGTCAGCACCTGGTAATCTGTCTGGATGAGAAAAATATAGTGCCCACCATGCATGAAGCTTATCAACAAATTGATGTGGCCAAAGAAGGCTACGGCGTCTTTTTAGCGGGCCCGTCTAAAACCGCAGATATAGAGCAGTCGCTGGTGATAGGGGCACATGGCGCAAGGAGTTTGGTGGTGTATTTGGTAAGTGCACCGCCGCACCACCCCCATCCCCTAAAGGGGAGTTCTGGCTACAGCTCATAGTTTTGCGGAGGGATTTCAAAGTTGTAGAATATTTTCGATTGAGTAAGCGTATCCAAATTTGAATATGATAGTTATCAAACAAGCATGTAATGGTCAACAAAGTGCCCTGAAAAAAGACAAAGTACCATCCCCCGCAAAACTATTCCCTGAAAAGGCAAGCGGGTACTAGACCTCCCCTTTAGGGGATGGGGGTGGTTGGGTTTACAACGACTCCCTCAGCGTCAAATGGAACGGCACCGCAATGTGTTCGGTGGATTTTGCCAGTATCAATTGAGCTGCTTTTTTTCCCATTAAATAAAAATCTGTCGAGATGGTGGTGATGCCATTGAGTATGATTTTCTTAAGTGGTGTTTCATTGTAAGAAATTACACCTACCTGTTTACCAACTTCCAGTTTGGTTTCAATAATTTTTTCTACCAGCAGTACCAGGTCATTTTCCATCAGGCTGATGTACACTTCTCCTTCGGTGATCACCGTTTTATTAACATCCGACACCACTTCGTAATTAAAGGCATATTGGGTGCAGAAGCGATAAAATCCTTCCAGGATTTGTTTGGGATGATAGGTGTAATCCGGGAAAATAATTTTAATGGTCTGGTACCTGCTCAGTCTTTCAACCATCTGCTCCAGGGCATCATAAATATCTTTTTCAAAAGGCTCATATACCGCCGCAAAATTACCATCGATGCCGGGTAATAACTGGTCGAGCAACAGCAACTTTTCTTTAGGGATGGTATTGATGATCTCATGTGCCTTTTCACCACCTTCCAAAAAAACCGGAATGATCACATAGTTGGTATAGTCATCCCGTTTATTCATCAATAACTTTCTGAACAAAGCAAAGTCATTATTGTAAATGTAAAAATCAATCACCGCATCCTTCCCAATGCTTTCAACAAATGCATCGTACATTATTTTTTTGTGCGTACTCAACTTATTAAAAAGCAGGAATATTTTGATGGGTTGTTTTACATCGGTGTTGGAAATAAAATATCCTTTGCCTGGAACCGAGCCAATTACTCCCAGCTTTTTCAAATGCTTGTAAGCTTTTTCAGCGGTATCCCGGGAGATGTCCAGTTCAAAACTGAGCTCATTAATGGATGGCAGCAGGAAGCCTTTACCAAGAATGCCTTTTTCAATTGCGTTAACAATAGAGTTGGTAAGCTGGATGTATTTAGGCGTTACAGCATACTCATCAATGGAGATGAGCCGATAAATATTTTCTGAATTCATTGGAATGAATTAATGATTTTTTTACAAGGTAATTATTTTTTCAGGAGCATCGGGTGAAGCATGTAATCAAAAGATATAGACCAGCATTTGAAAAATCCTTATACATTAGATTTAAAAAAATACAATTCAGTATGATTGCAAATACGGAACTTCAGCAGTCAAAAAATAAAAACGATTCAATATGAAAAAAACGATTTTGCCGCTATTATTAATTGCATCATTTTTTGCAGCTTGTAATAATGCGGGACAGCAGTCTGCAAACGAAAATAAGGATACCGTATCCAATGTTGATCCGGCCAAAGACTGGAAATTTGGCATCGCCTTGTGGACTTTTCATACATTTAATTTTCCTGAATCACTGGATAAGGTTGATAGCGCAGGACTAACCTATATCGAACCCAATACCTTTCACAAAACAGGTCCTGAATTTAAGGACTCATTGGTAGGGCAACTTTCACCGGTTGGTATAGAAAAACTAAAAGCAATGGTGACTGCAAAAGGGCTCAAGCTGGAATCAATTTACATTGCCGGCGACTCCACCATTGAATCATGGAAAAGGCAATTTGATATCGCCAAAGGATTGGGCGTACAATTTGTAACCAGCGAACCACCCGTAAAAATGTGGGATAGCATTGATAGTCTTGCAGGCGTTTACGGGGTAAAAGTAGCCATTCACGAACATTGGAAAGGAGTGAGCCAATACTGGAACCCGGATACCGTTTTATTGGCCATTCAAGGTCATCCAAACTTTGGTGCCTGTGCCGATTTAGGCCATTGGCCAAAGAGCGGAATTGATCCACTGGAAGCAGTTAAAAAACTAAGTGGTCACATCATCGGCATTCACCTGAAAGATATTGCTGCTTTCAATGACCCGTCTTTAAAAGATGTTCCTGTTGGAACAGGTGTGGTAAACTTCCCGGCGATTTTTGCTGAATTAAAAAAACAAAATTTCAAGGGTCATATTTATATTGAAAGGGACGCAGAGGATTTGCCAAGCAACCTGCCTTCAGTCATTCAAACAGTAAGATATTACAATGATCAGTTAGGTAAGTTGAAGTAAAACAAAAGATTTTCAAGTGTGTGAAACAGGAATGCGGTGTTGTATTAAACCGTGTTTGTGTTTCACATTCTTTTTTATCGTTTTAAAGCAACACGGCGGCAGCAATATCATTTTAAATGAGGATGATACTTGCATTTGACGTTACCATACAAAATCAAAATATATGAAAAGATATTTTTTATTGAAGTTGGTATTGATATTTTCCTGTGTTATAAATTATGCTCAAACGCTACCCAATGCCCTGGCTCAACAACCCTGGAAGGCGCAGTGGATCACCTTTTCCGGCAACAACAATGTAAACCAATGGAATGCAGCCTACACCAGTTCGCTAAAAGAATATGGCGTTTATAAGTTTCGGAAAAGTATTGACCTGGCTGCAAAGCCTTCAACCTTTATCGTGCATGTATCTGCCGATAACCGCTACAAATTATTTGTAAACGAACAACTGGTTTCACTCGGTCCGGCACGTGGCGATCTGTATTTCTGGAATTTTGAAACGGTTGACATCGCCCATTTTTTGAAGACCGGAAAAAACACAGTGGCAGCATTGGTGTGGAATGATGGCAAACAAAAACCTGAAGCACAAATCAGCTATGTAACCGGATTTATTTTGCAGGGAAACACGGCTGTAGAAGAAATGCTAAATACCAATGATAGCTGGAAAGTAATTCAGGACAGTAGTTTTGCTCCATTGGAACCACATGTGCCGGGCTATTATGTAGCTGGCCCCGGCGAGTTTGTGCAAATGAAAAAAAATGTGATAGGCTGGCAGCAAATCAACTATGATGATCACCACTGGAAGAAGGCTGCTACGATTGGTAACGGACTAACCAAAGATGCAGCACGTGATTCAAGAGGATGGATGCTGGTGCCTTCTCCGCTTCCACCTATGGAGTTAACCACACAACGTTTAGCGGCTTTACGCAAGGCGGATGGCGTTTATGTTTCTGCCGGTTTTCCTGCAACTAAAACTGCTGTTACCATTCCTGCAAATACAACCGCCACCTTATTACTCGATCAGGGTTTTCTTACCAATGCCTATCCCACACTGCTTTTCAGCAAGGGGCGGGGTGCCGGTATTTCATTGTCATATGCAGAAGCTTTGTACATTCCCCGGAATGAACAACTAAAAACCGGTGGCGGAAAAGGCAATAGAAATGAAGTGGAAGGAAAAATATTTATTGGTAAAATTGACAGCATCATTGCCGATGGATCGGATGCACAAGAATTCACTGCTTTGTGGTGGAGAACCTATCGTTATATCCAACTGAAAGTAACTTCCAAAGATGAACCGCTGGTGATTGATGATCTGTACGGCACGTTCACCGGTTATCCTTTTGTAAAAAAATCAAGTTTTGACTCCGGCGATACCACTGCAACACAGATGCTGGAAATAGGCTGGCGCACGGCAAGACTTTGTGCCTTTGAAACTTATATGGATTGTCCGTACTACGAGCAATTACAATACATAGGGGATGCCCGCATACAGGCGCTGGTTACATTGTACAATAGCAGCGATGACCGGCTGGTAAGAAATGCCCTTACATTGATGGATCATTCCCGTATTGCGGAAGGCATTACATTGAGCCGTTACCCGACCGATCTGCATCAACAGATTCCTACTTTTTCTTTGTGGTGGATTGGTATGTTGCATGATTACTGGATGTATCGCCCGGATGCCAATTTTATAAAAAATAAACTGCCGGGAGAACGACAGGTGATTCATTTCTTTCAACAGTATCAGCAGCCCGATGGCTCGTTAAAAGATGTGCCTTATTGGCTTTTTACCGATTGGCTGGATGATCAAAAAGGATGGGATTATGGCGAAGCGCCGAAAGGCAAAGCCGGCTATTCGGCCGTACTGGATTTGCAGTTGATGTGGACTTACCAGCTTGCTGCAGACATGGAAGCATCAATTGGTTTTATGGATATCGCAAAATCGTATCGGGCCAAAGCAACGCAATTAAAACAAACCATTCAGAAAAAATATTGGGATCAATCAAAGCAATTGTATGCAGATACCGAAGACAAAGATTTGTTCTCTCAACACGCCAATTCGTTGGCCATATTATCGGGTATGGTTAGCGGCAAAGCAGCAACAGCGTTGGGTGACAAATTATTGAGCGATCCGATTCTGGCACCGGCTTCCATCTATTTTAAATTTTACCTGCACCAGGCGCTGATCAAAGCCGGGAAGGGAAATAATTATGACAGTTGGCTGGGCAAATGGAAAGAGAATATCGTTATGGGGATGACCACCTGGGCCGAGATGTCGGATGTGAGTGGCACCCGTTCCGATTGTCATGCGTGGGGCAGCAGTCCGAATATTGAATTTTTCAGAACAGTGTTGGGTATTGATTCCGATGCACCCGGATTTACAAAAGTGAAAATAGCCCCTCATCTGGGCGATCTTAAAAATGTACATGGATCAATGCCTCATCCAAATGGAACGGTTTCAGCCAGCTACCAATATGAAGCAGGTAAATGGAATATCGAAATCAGTTTACCTAAAAACACAACTGGTGTTTTTTTATGGAAGGGGAAAAACTATGTTTTAAAAATGGGGCTGAATTCATTGACGTTGTAATCGATAAATCGGCAGTCAATGTTGTTTACTTAAGGAATTTATTGTGATTATTTATACTATTCAATACTACTTTAAGTGGCATTCTATGAGCTTTTACGGCCTCGAATAAAAAGTGCTAGAAATTTCCAACATAAGCCGTTAAGAAATCAAGGCTGTTTGAGCCGGGCATAAGTTTTAAATCATTGAACTACTGGCGGCGAGTTCCTTGATTTTAGGCTTATGTTGGAAATTTCAGCCTTTTTATTCGCAGCCTTGATTTTTTTTGTTTCTTTTTTTTATCAAGAAAAAAAAGAAAATAGAGTCTACGCAATATAAAATTCCAAAAGCTTAAGTCAACGACATTTAATCGGTATTGACAGAGGAGGCGGATGGTATGAGTATAAAAGCTTTTTCTATCCAATAAACATTAAAACCAATTTAAAAAATATGGTATTCACACGGAAACCATTTATCTTTTGCTTTAATTCACTACAAAATTTTAAAACCCAATTATCAAATATGAATCGTTCGTTTGCTATTATGAAAAGTCTGTTTTTTCTAACAACCATTCTTTTTCTATTTTCCTGTTCAAAAAAATCCGGTAAACCGAGACTACTGGTTTTTAGTAAAACCGCCGGTTATCACCACGAATCGATCGCAGAAGGGAATATAGCAATACAAAAACTCGGCAGCCAAAATAATTTTGACGTAGATACTACATCAAATGCAGCCATGTTCCAGGAAGATAGTTTAAAAAAATATGCTGCCATCGTTTTCCTAAGTACTACCGGCGATGTGCTGGATTACAAGCAGGAAGCTGCTTTTGAAAGATTCATACAGGCAGGCGGCGGCTATATGGGAATACATGCAGCAACTGATTGCGAGTATGATTGGGGCTGGTACGGACGACTGGCCGGCGCTTATTTTTTAGATCATCCCGGTATCAATGACAGCTTTCCAAATATACAGGAGGGTGTGCTGACACTGGTTGATAGCAATCATATAGCCACCAAAGACCTGCCTGCAAGATGGAAACGCACCGATGAATTTTATAGTTTTAAGAAGATCAGCAAGGATATAAAAGTGATCATGACGATTGATGAAAAAAGTTATAATGGTGGCAAAAACGGCGACAATCATCCGATGGCATGGTACCATGAATATGATGGCGGACGTGCTTTTTATACCGAGCTGGGACATACCAAAGAATCTTACAGCGAAGTAAATTTTTTGAAGCATATTTTAGGTGGTATCCAATATGCAATCGGCGATAACAAAGAGCTGGATTATGATAAAGCCAACAATCAATTGCCTCCGGATGATAACCGTTTCACCAAAACACAGTTGTCGCAGGGTGAATTTTTTGAACCAACGGAAATGACCATTCTGCCCAATTTTGACGTAATGATTATTCAAAGACGTGGCGAAATCATGTTGTATAAAAACGACACTAAAAAAGTAAAGCAGGTTGGTTTTCTGCAAGTGTATTCCAAATCATCCACACCGGGTGTAAATGTAGAAGAGGGCATGCTGGGATTGGCAAAGGATCCCGACTTCGCAAAAAACAATTGGGTCTACATTTATTATAGTCCGATAGACACTTCGGTAAATCGGTTATCAAGATTTACATTTAAGAATGATACCCTGGATAAGGCGACTGAGAAAGTGATCCTCGATGTAAAATCGGATAGGGAAGTTTGCTGCCATACAGGCGGCTCCATTGCATTTGGGCCAGACAAATTATTGTATTTTTCTGCCGGTGATAACTCAACGCCATTTGATGAAAGAGGCGCTAAATATGTAAATAGCGGGTTCGGACCATTAAACGATTTTTCGCCTCGGCCACAATATGATGCAAGACGATCTTCCGGTAATACCAATGACCTGCGGGGTAAAATCATGCGGATCAAAATCAATGATGATGGAAGCTATGAGATACCGGAAGGTAATTTGTTTCCAAAAGGTACTCCTAAAACAAGACCGGAAATTTATGTAATGGGCAATCGCAATCCCTACCGTATTTCCGTTGATCAAAAGAACAGTTATTTATACTGGGGCGAAGTGGGGCCGGACGCAAACAACGACAGCATGGAAACCCGTGGCCCAAGGGGATACGATGAGTTGAACCAGGCACGTACAGCCGGTTTCTTTGGCTGGCCATTGTTTGTGGGTAACAACTATCCTTATCGTCAATTCGATTATGGCTCTGGTAAAAGTGGACCTGCTTTTGATCCAAAAAAGCCCATCAATGTTTCAAAACACAATACAGGATTAACCGAATTGCCACCGGTGCAACCGGCCTTTATCTGGTACCCTTATGGTGCTTCGCCCGATTTTCCGCAGGTAGGTACGGGTGGACGAAATGCAATGGCAGGGCCGGTTTATTACACAGATATGTATCCAAAAGAAACCCGTCTGCCAGATTACTACAATAACAAATTAATCATTTATGATTGGATCCGTGGCTGGATCAAAGCAGTCACTATGCTACCCAATGGCGACTTTGATAAGATGGAACCTTTCTATCCTTCGCTGAAAGTGAACTCATTGATTGATATGGAAGTTGGGCCCGATGGAAAATTGTATTTACTGGAATATGGCAGTGGCTGGTTTTCGAGAAATGCAGATGCAGGCCTTGCAAGAATTGATTTTAACGGAGGTAACAGGCCGCCTGAAATTACGGCTGTTAATGTTGATAAAACCAGCGGTATACTGCCTTTTAAAGTGAAAGTGAAGGCAGATGTCAACGATCCGGAGAATGATAAAGTAACCTATGTTTGGGATATGGGTGATGGTACAAAAAAAGAAACTACAGTTGCTGAGCTGGAATATACGTACACAACTGCAGGCGACTTTAAAATTACCGTTGAAGCAAAAGACAGCGAAGCAGCATCCTCAAAAAGTGGTGCGACTAATGTATATGCGGGCAACGAAACGCCGGAGGTAAACATCGTTTTAACTTCAGGCAATCAGTCGTTTTATTTGCCGGGAATCCCGCTGCAGTATGCAGTTACAGTAACCGACAAATCGGATACATCCAGCATTGATCCTGCCAACCTTTTTGTGTCGGTAGATTATATGGATGGCTACGATAAAGCAGCATTGCCAATGGGCCACCAGCAGGGAACGGCCAGCATCAGCGGAAAAAATCTCATCTTTTCAATGGATTGTAAAGCCTGTCACAAGGAAGCAGAAAAATCGGTAGGTCCATCGTTCGTCCAGGTATCAGAGAAGTACGGGAAAGATCCCAATGCGGTCAGTTATCTCACTCAAAAAATAATAAAAGGGGGAAGTGGTGTTTGGGGAGAGGTTGCCATGGCGGCGCATCCAACGCTTTCAGAAGATGACGCTCAGCAGATGGTTGGCTGGATCATGTCGCTCACCAACAAGGCGGCTGTTAAAAAGTCGTTACCGGCAACCGGTAGCCTTATTCCTCCGGCAGATGCAAAGCCGAATAGTATGTTGCTTTTGTCTGCCAGTTACACCGATAAAGGGGGCAATAATATCAAGGCACTAACCGGTAGTAAAACGTTTTCATTGCGCAGCAATACCATTGCTGTGAATGGCACTGAAAAACTAAATGGATTTACGTCAATGAAATTCAATGGCAACAATGTACTGTTATTGCCTGGTACTGAAGGCTGGTTTGCAATGGCCGCAATTGACCTCAAGGGCGTGGGTGCAATGAATGTTGCCGTAGGATGGCAGGCACCACCAAAAGCCGCACTCGTTTTTGAAGCAAGGCTGGATGCGCCTGACGGAAAATTATTGGGTAAAGGTAGTATGGCAGTACCAGCTAAAGGCCAGCAGCGAGGCATTGTAAGCGTGCCGGTAGAGGCAGTAGCCGATGGCAAGCTGCACGCCGTTTATTTTATTTACAAAGCAACCGAAGCATTGCAGGCCGGTGTAACGTCGGTGCAGTTTAATGTGAGGAAATAGGGGAGGGCGTGAATTGTGAATTTTGAATGGTGAATCAATGCCGTTTATTTAGGCTTTGGTTAGTCCCTAATTAAACGCCGACGGGGTTGATAGCGGTCATGCTACACCAAAACTTTATAATAAATAGAAATAGAAATTCTAGATGAAACAAATAGAAATTAATAATATTTGGACTTCCCCAAAATATTTACCATATGTACAACCAAGTCTTACAGACGAGATTATACTTGAAGCGGAGAAAAAAATTGGATATAAATTTCCCAAAGAATATTTAGCTATTTTGAAAATTCAGAATGGTGGCTACATTCGTTATTCCTTGAAAGATACTGCCCATTCACAAATATCAGGGATTGGACAATTCTATAATTCAATTACAGACTTTGAGTGGTTTAAAGAATATGAAGAAGGGTCAGATATGAAACTAGATGGGTTATTTCCATTTGATGGAGATGGACATTGGAATATTTGTTTGGACTACAGAAACAATAAACTTGAACCAGAAATTACATTAATCGATACTGAGTCAGAAACAGAGGATTTGATAGCAATAAATTTCAAAGAATACCTCAACATACTTGAAATTGAAACAGAAAATGGTTACGTAATAGAAACTGAATTGAGAATTGAAAATTTTATACAAAAGGTTTCAATATTATTGAATATAGAATTTGAAGAACCGAATACTTTTGACCATGGCTATAAGACTTATAGAAGCAAATACAACAAAAGTTATATTTGGATTAGTCCAAATAAAGTTCCAAGTGGATTTGTTAGAGAAAGTGATAAAAGATTCGAAGAATTAAAATCTGTCCCAATAACAGAAAAATTAAGGTATCCAGAGGTACCAGAGAATTATTTATTTATCTCTGTAAGTGATAAAAAAGAACAAAAAGGTATATTTAAAATTTTACAAGAAGGAGAAATTTTGATAAAAGAATTGAGTACGTACTTCGAGGAAAGCCTGAACCGCTAATATGGGGGTTTTGCAATAGTTGGGCTTGACGTTCGTACAATCAGCAGCGGTACACATCCCAGCTTTTGTTGGGGCTTAACAAGCAATATTGAGCATCAGTTCTTAACATCATTCTCATATCTCTACCCAGCAGCGGTTCTGGGCAGACAGTTGGTCAATTCCCAACCATCGCAAAGCCCTGATCGATAGCCGCCGTCGGGGTTGGCCCAACCCCGTCAGCGGTTGCAAACCCTGACGGCGGTTGTCTTTAAGTAAATGACATTGAATTGTGAATTGCCAATCATTCAATATTTTAAATCAGCAATTTAAAACACCTATGGGGAGGCGAAACTGATGATATTAAAAGCGGGCATGAAGTAGAAAAGACGATCAAATGTTTTTCTAATGATTGAAATTTGTTTCTAAAAAAAAGATAAAAAGAAGTATGAGTAATAAAGTGTTTTTTATGTTAGTGATATTGCTAGCGGCCATTAACGTAAACGCCCAGCAAAGCATTACCGGAAAGGTAATCGACAAAAAGTCTAACCCGGTTTCAAATGTGAGCATTCATTTGCTCAATACACAGGTAATTACCCTCAGCAATAAAGAAGGTAATTTCAGTATTCAAAATGTAGCTATAGGCAAATATACCATTCAGTTATCCTGCATTGGGTATGCCACCATGGCTAGCGAAATAGAAGTAACAAACAAAGAAAATGTGTTCAGTTTTCAACTGCAAAATGCAATGTTACAATTGGAAGCAGTAACCGTAACGGCTGAAAAAAGAGAAGCATTGCTGCAAAATATTCCCGTTAGTGTAACGTCCATTTCAGCGAAGCAGGTAGCCGATTACAGGCTTTGGAACAGCAAAGATTTAACAGGCATTGTGCCGGGGTTGTATGCCGGTACGCCCGGTGATGGAAGAAATGTTACATCCATCCGTGGCATCACCACCACATCGTATGATCCGGCTGTAGCCACGTATATTGATGGGGTGAACCAGTTTAGTCTGGATACCTACATTCCCCAGTTGTCGGATATTGAAAGGATAGAAGTAGTGCGTGGGCCGCAGGGCACTTTGTATGGCAGAAACGCCATGGGCGGGGTTATCAACATCATCACCAAACAACCCTCCAACAATACCAATGGTTTTGCAGAAATAAATATCGGTAACTACAACCAGCAACGCTACAATGCGGGCATTCGTACAGCGTTGGTGAAAAACAAATTATACTTTGGTGCCTCGGGTGTATTTGGTAAGCGAAATGGTTACTATACCAACCAGTTCAACAATGCATCTTTTGATAAACAAAATGAGTTGTCGGGTAATTATTACTTGAAATATTTGCCGGCAGCAAAGTGGGCAATTACCTTAAATGTAAAACATCAAAATAATAAAAATAATGGCGCCTTTCCAATGGTTAATGGGGTGGAGGATGCACTCAGAGATCCATTCCAGTTGAATCAAAATGCGTTAGGTAAAATGATCGACAATACCTTGAATGCATCCCTGGCTGTAAATCATTCGGGGGATAAAATAAATTTTAGTTCGCAAGTCGCCTGGCAAAAGAATCACCGGTATTATGATGCACCAATTGATGGTGATTTTTCTCCGCTGGATGCTGTTACCGTCATCAACAATTATGGTAAGCAATGGAACAATGTAAAAGT
>Ga0123337_10005062_pt1 | contig 13130 bp, 9 predicted proteins | sample frozenSSSSmetaG_FD_89792 | JGI IMG/M metagenome (GOLD analysis project Ga0123337, IMG submission 89792) | Glacier valley bacterial and archeal communities from Borup Fiord, Nunavut, Canada, to study Microbial Dark Matter (Phase II) -... | ecosystem: Environmental > Aquatic > Freshwater > Ice >...
GCCCCACGCGCCAATTGTGGCAAGGGATGCCGCCTCCGCCAGTATTGCGTCGCATGGTCACAGTAAGGCAGCAATGTGGCGGGCCGCCACAATTAAGGCCTTGGAAGTCATCTTGCAGGAAGGTGCCGGCTGTTCACGTTTCCGTAATAGTGCCCGATTTGCCGGCGTCTTGGGCCGCTCCACCACCGCCGCCGATGCAAGGCTGCAACACTTGCCGCAGGAGTGGCGGCAATGAGGGGGCAATCTGGCCATTGTAAGTGGACCTTAGGTGTTTCGGTCGCTAACCTGTCGCTCAATCATTCGGAGGTTACTCAAATGAACCGCATTGTCTTTACCCTGCTGGCCGGTGTTGCCGCCCTCGGCTTCGCTTCGTCCACCTACGCTGCCGACCTGATCATTGAAGCTCCGGAGATGCCGGGCATCGTCGAAGTTTCGTCGGGCGACTGGGATGGTCCCTACGTCGGCGTGTTCGGCGGCTACGGCTGGGGCACGGCTGATCACATCGCCGACGTTGGTCCGTGTGCTCCCGATGGCTGTGATGTCGACATGAGCGGCTGGCTCCTCGGCGTGACCGCCGGTGCAAACTTCACCGTCAGCTCGGGCTTCATCCTGGGTATCGCCGGTGATATCGCCTGGTCGAACGTCGAAGGCACCGAAGACAGCAACGTCGGCGAGATTTCGAACGGCGTCGACTGGGAAGGCTCCCTGCGCGGCGTCGCCGGCTTCGACGGTGGTTCGTTCATGCCCTACCTGACGGCCGGTTTCGCTGTTGCCCATGCGTGGCACGAGTCGGGCCTTGGCGACCTCGAAGGCGATGCCACCCATCTGGGCTGGACCGCCGGTCTCGGCGTTGCCGTCGCGGTGGCGGAGAATGTGACCCTCGACCTGCAGTACCGCCACAGCTGGTACGACGAGCAGGAATACGACATGGATTTCGCTCCCAACAACCCGGTGTTCGGTCTTAGCACCGACCGTGTTACCGCGGGCCTGAACTTCAACTTCTAAGCCAGCGGCGGCTCAGTCCGCATCGACGAAATCCGAACCCCGCCCGGCGAAAGCCGTGGCGGGGTTCTGCTTTTCTACTCCGCCGATCACGTGATTGCCCATCGCCACGAGTGGTTACCCGATCGTAAACGCGCTGAGGTCCCGGCAGGCCGGGCGTTTCACGGCGCATCGCCGCCGCGGAGGCGTTCACACCCCGGAAAGGTAACTGCGGCGTAAAGGATTTATTCGCATTTGGAGCGGATTCATCCCGTCACAAGGCTTTTGTAACTCGTGTTCCTTGGAGGCACTCATGAACCGCATTTCTCTCCTCATCCTCGCGGGCGCCGCCACCCTAGTGTCCGCTTCGGCGGCCTCGGCGGCTGACCTGCTCATCAACCAGCCCGCCCCGAGCTACGGCAACGACTTCGGTGGTGGCAGCACCGGCGGCTGGGATGGCGCCTATATCGGCGGCTTCGTCGGCTATGGCTGGGGCACCCTGGCGGCCGAGAATGGCAACGTGATCGACGGTCCCGAACTCGACCTCGGCGGCTGGACCGCAGGCGCGACCCTCGGCGCGAACTTCTCGGTCGGCTCGGGCATCGTGCTCGGCGCGGCCGGCGACGTCGCCTGGTCCAGCGTTGGTGGCTACGACAGCGTCAAAGGCACCGATTTCGACATGAACTGGAACAGTTCGCTGCGCGGCCGTGCCGGCTACGATGCCGGTGCATTCATGCCCTACCTGACTGGCGGTCTCGCGATTGCCGGCGCTACGGCCAGCAGCGGCGGCACCGACGATACGCAGGTGCATTTCGGCTGGACGGCCGGCGCCGGCGTCGAAGTGGCGGCTACCGAGCAGATTTCGATCGACCTGCAGTACCGCTACTCCGACTACGGCCAGGCCACTTACGACGTCGGCGGTGGCACCAGCGACCTCGACCTCAGCACCAACGCGGTCACCGCGGGCGTGAACTTCAAGTTCTAGGCTGCGGACAAATTCAGCGCGCCAGCGGCGTGGCGCGCTTCACACGGCCCGTCGGATTGCTCCGGCGGGCCGTGCCTTTTTCCACCTGCGAGGTGATTTTGACAGCTGGGGCGCGCTACCCTCTTGCCAAGGCCGAAAAACGCGCCCACCTTGCTGTCATCGTCAACAGTTCAAGGAGGTGATCCAAGTGTCTCATAAGAAATCGTCGGTTTCGAAGGGTCTTGGAGTCTCCGGCAGCTCGGAGCAGCCTCTGGCCTGATCGAAGGCACCGCGCCCGTCATCGGGCAGTGACCGCTTCGAAGACCGCGAAATCGGGAAGGGTCGCCTCAGGGCGGCCCTTCTTTTTTTGCCCGCCGGAACGGGGGGCGGGGCAGGCGCTTTGCAATCGGCGCGGCAAGCGACTATGTAGCGGCTTCCCTTGCTCTGCTTGATGTCATGAACGCCCACACCCCGGCCGCGGCCACCAAACTCTTGCCCTACCAGACGCGCCGGACCTTCGCGATCATCTCGCATCCGGATGCCGGCAAGACCACGCTCACCGAAAAGTTGCTGGCCACGTCCGGCGCCATCCAGCAGGCGGGCGCCGTGCGCCACCGCGCCAACCAGCGCGCCACCCGCTCGGACTGGATGGAGATCGAGCGCCAGCGCGGCATCTCGATCACCTCCTCGGTGATGACCTTCGAGCACCTGGGCCTCACCTTCAACCTGCTCGATACCCCCGGCCACTCGGACTTCTCCGAGGACACCTATCGCACGCTCACCGCCGTGGACGCCGCGATCATGGTGATCGACGTCGCCAAGGGCATCGAGGCGCAGACGCTGAAGCTGTTCGAGGTGTGCCGGCTGCGCGACATCCCGATCATCACCTTCGCCAACAAGGTGGACCGGGAGGGCAAGGACCCGGTGGAGATTCTCGACGAGATCGCCTCGACGCTGGCGCTTGACGTTTCCCCGGTGGTGTGGCCGCTGGGCGGCGGCGTCGATTTCAAGGGCATCGTCGATCTCACCGGCAAGGTGGTGAAGCGGCCGAACGGCGAAGTCTGGAAGACCTTCAGCAACGTCGAGGACCTGGCCCGCGACAATGAGTTCGCCATTGACCCGGTGATCATGGCCAGCCTCGAAAACCTCGAGCTGGCGCGCGCCGGCTTTCCGGAATTCGACCACGAAATCTACCTCGCCGGCCACCTGACGCCGGTGATCTTCGGTTCGGCGCTGAAGTCGGTGAGCGTGCCGGAAATGCTGGTGGCGCTCGGCACCTGGGCCCCCGAGCCGCGCCCGCAGCCGGCGGAGCCGAAGCCGATCGAGCCGAACGACCCGAAGGTTTCGGGGTTCGTGTTCAAGGTGCAGGCCAACATGGACCAGAACCATCGCGACCGCATCGCCTTCGTGCGGCTGTCGTCGGGCACCTTCAAGCGCGGCATGCGATTGAAGAACGTCCGCACCGGCAAGGACATGGCGATTTCCAACCCGATGTTCTTTTTCGGCCATGACCGCGAGCTTGCGGAAGAGGCGGTGGCGGGCGACATCGTCGGTATCCCCAACCACGGCGCGCTCAGCGTGGGCGATACGCTCACCGAGGGCGCCAACATCAAGGTCACCGGCATCCCGAACTTCGCGCCGGAAATCATCCGCCGCGTTCGCCTCGCCGATCCGATGAAGACCAAGCAGCTTGCCAAGGCGCTGTCCGATCTCGCCGAGGAGGGCGTGGCGCAGATCTTCCGCCGCATGGTGGGTGCCGACTACATCGTCGGCGTCGTCGGCCAGTTGCAGCTCGAAGTGCTGCAGAGCCGGATCAACTCCGAGTACAACGTGCCGATCTCGTTCGAGGCGATCAATTTCGAGCTCGCCCGCTGGATCACCAGCGAGGACAAGGCCGAACTGGCGCGTTTCATTTCCACGCAGAAGCTGGAAATGGCCGAGGACAAGTATGGCGACCCGGTCTACCTGGCGCAGTCGGTGTGGTGGCTGGGCCGGGCCCAGCGGGACTATCCGAAGATCGTGTTCCACACGACGAAGGAACGGCATTAGCGGAAGTCTGACTTCCGTCCTGCCCGCCCAGCCGCTATCAAGCTCCCCACCAAAGGGAGTTAGGCCATGAACACGCGCAAACTGGGCAAGACCGGCTACGAGGTTTCGGAGATCGGCCTCGGGACGTGGCAGCTGGGCGAGAGTTTTGGCCCCGTCAACGACGAGTCGGCGGCCGAAATCCTGAAGACGGCGCGGTCGCTCGATGTGAACTTCTGGGACACCGCCGACGTCTATGGCGGTGGCCAGTCGGAGCAGCGGATCGGGGCGTTCAAGGACAAGAAGGGCGTGTTCGTTGCGACCAAGCTGGGGCGCAACGGCGAGATCTTCCCGGGACGCAGCGGCTTCAAGAAGGCGGCGGTGAAGGACAGCCTCGCGGGGTCGCTGAAGCGGCTCGGGGTCGAGACGCTGGATCTGGCGCAGCTCCACACCATCCCGCCCGAAGTGCTTGCCGACGGCGAGATCTTCAACATCATGGACGACCTGCGGCAGGCGGGCATGATGCGACACTGGGGCGCCAGCGTCGAAAGCGTGGACGAGGCACTGACGGCGATGAAGGCGGATGGCTGCACGACGCTGCAGATCATCTTCAACCTGTTCCGGCAGGATTACATAACCGAGGTGTTCCCGACCGCGCAGAAGCGCAATGTCGGCATCATCGTGCGGTTGCCGCTGGCCTCGGGCCTGCTGTCGGGCAAGTGGGGCAAGGACCACAAGTTCGCCGACACCGACCACCGGATGTTCAACGCCAATGGCGAGAAGTTCAACGTCGGCGAGACCTTCGCGGGCTTGCCGTTCGAGACGGGCGTGATGCTGGCCGACCAGCTCAAGCAGATGGTGCCGAAGACGGCGCCGCTCAGCCAGTTCGCGCTCAGGTGGATTCTGGATCAGCCGGCGGTTTCGACGATCATCGCCGGGGTGACGCGGCCGGATCAGCTGCGCTCCAACGTGGAGGCGATCGGGCTCGACCCGGTGGAGCCGGCCTTGGCGGAGGAGCTGAAGGGCTGGTACGCCGACAAGGTGCGGCCGGCGATCCGCGGGAAGATTTAGCTCGGAGCGCCTGGGCGCCCCGCCGCCCTCTTCCATCCACCCTGCCGCGTCCCTAAGTTACCCCCACCTTCCCACCACCCGAGTACCCCCATATGTCCGAGCATCCCGCCTTCGAACTCGTGCGCGAGCAGCATATCGCCGAGATCAGTTCGCTGGCCCGGCTCTATCGGCACAAGAAGACGGGCGCCGAGGTGCTGAGCCTCATCAACGAGGACGAGAACAAGGTGTTCGGCGTGACGCTGAAGACCCCGCCGGAGGATTCGACCGGCGTCGCGCATATCCTCGAGCACTCGGTGCTGTGCGGCTCACGCAAATATCCGGTCAAGAAGCCGTTCGTGGAGCTGCTCAAGGGCTCGCTCCACACCTTCCTCAACGCCATGACGTTTTCGGACAAGACCGCCTATCCGGTGGCGTCGCAGAACCTCAAGGATTTCTACAACCTCGTCGATGTGTATCTGGATGCGGTGTTCTTCCCGCTGATTTCCGAGGACACGTTCCGGCAGGAGGGCTGGCACTACGAGCTCGACAACACCCAGGGGCCGATGGTGTTCAAGGGCGTGGTGTTCAACGAGATGAAGGGGGCCTATTCGTCGGCCGCCGCGGTGCTGGGCAAGATCAGCCAGCTGTCGCTTTATCCGGACACGACCTATGGCGTGAACTCGGGCGGCGACCCGAAGGCGATCCCCGACCTCACCTACGAGTACTTCAAGAACTTCCACACCAGGTACTATCACCCGTCAAACGCCCGAGTGGTGTTCTACGGCGATGACGATCCGGCCAAGCGCCTCGAAATGCTCGAGGAGTACTTTGGGCAGTTCGAGCGCATCGACCCCAAGTCCGATATCGTCATCCAGCCGCGCTGGAGCGAGCCGCGGCAGTTGCACGAGACGTTTGCCGCGAGCGCCGAGGAGGTTGGCAAGAAAACCGCCATGGTGTCGGTCAACTGGATGCTCGACGAGATCACCGACCACGAGCTGATGCTGGGTCTCAACGTGCTCGAATCGGTGCTGGTCGGCACGCCCGCGGCGCCGCTGCGCAAGGCGATGATCGATTCCGGGCTGGGTGAGGGCCTCACCGGCTCGGGTTTCGCCGACGGCATCCAGCAGCCCTATTTCACCTTCGGGCTCAAGGGCATCGAGAACGATGCCGGCCCCAAGGTCGAGGCGCTGATCATCTCGGAACTCGAGAAGCTCAGTGTCGAGGGTATCGACCCGCTGACCATCGAGGCGGCGATGAACTCGGCGGAGTTCGCGCTGCGCGAGAACAATACCGGCTCGTTCCCGCGCGGCATCGCGCTGATGTTCCGCGCGATGGGCACCTGGCTCTATGGTGGCGATCCGCTGACGCCGCTGACGTTCGAGGCGCCGCTCTCGGGCATCAAGGGCAAGCTGGCCAAGGGCGAAAAGTACTTCGAGGGCCTGATCAAGGCGCATATTCTCGACAACCGTCATCGCACGACCGTGCTGCTCACCGCCGACCCGAACAAGGCGGCGGAAGAAGCAGCCGAGGAGCGGGCGCGGCTCGATGCGGCGCAGTCCTCGCTCGATGCAGGTGGTGTTGCCGAGGTGGCGAGGCAGACCGAGCACCTCAAGGCACTGCAGGACGAGGGCGATTCCCCCGAGGCGCTGTCGAAGATTCCGGCGCTGACGCTCGAGGACCTGCCGCGTGCCAACAAGGCCATTCCGATTGCCAAGGAAGACCTCGAGGGCATCGCGTTCTATACGCACGACCTGCCGACCAACGGCGTCATCTATCTCGACCTCGGCTTCGACCTGAAGGCGATCCCCGGCCGGCTGCTGCCCTACCTGCCGCTGTTCACCCGGGCGCTGACCCAGACGGGCACGTCGACGGAAGACTTCGTCGCGCTGACCCAGCGCATCGGCCGCACGACGGGCGGCGTCGGCGCGTCGCGCTGGAGCTCGACCCGTCGCGACGGCAAGGGCACCGCGGCCTGGCTGTTCATGCGCGGCAAGGCCACCGCCGAGCATATCGGCGACCTGCTCTCGATCATGGGAGACGTGCTGACCGATGCGCGCTTCGACAACAAAGAGCGCATCAGGCAGATGGTGCTCGAAAGCAAGGCCGGGTTCGAAAGCGGGCTCGCCGGTAGTGGCAACGGCATCGTGTCGATGCGCGTGCGCGCCGGCTACAGCGAAGCCGACTGGCTGAACGAGACGCTGGGCGGCATCACCTACTACTTCTTCCTCAAGGAGCTGGTGAAGGAGATCGAGGGCGACTGGGCCAAGGTGCAGTCGGCGCTCGAGGAAATCCGCACCCTGCTGATCGGCCGCACCGGCATGATCGCCAACGTCACCGCCGACAGCTTCGCCATCGCGGCGCTGCGGCCGGAACTGGCTACGTTCGTCAAGACGCTGCCGGCAGGGCAGGGGGCATCGGCCGAAGGCTGGGGCTTCAAGCCGGGGCCGCTGTCGGAAGGGCTTACCTTCCCCGGCCAGGTGAACTACGTGGCCAAGGGCGCCAACCTCAAGGCGCTGGGCTTCAAGTCGACCGGCGCCACCGCCGTCGCCATCAAGCACCTCAACACCACCTATATGTGGGACAAGGTGCGGGTGCAGGGCGGCGCCTATGGCGGCTCGTCGGGCTTCGATCCGTTCGCCGGTACCTTTGCCTTCACCTCGTATCGCGACCCCAACCTCACCGAGACGCTCGATATCTACGACGGCGCGGCGAAGTTCCTCGAGGCCGGGGTGGGCGAGCAGGACCTCGTCCGCTCGGTCATTGGCGTCATCGGCTCGGTCGATACTTACCGGCTGCCCGACGCAAAGGGCTTCACCTCGCTGATCTGGGAGCTCTCAGGCGACACCGACGAGGATCGCCAGCGGCGCCGCGAGGAAATCCTCGGCGCCTCGAACCAGGACTTCAAGGCGCTGGCCGAGGCGTTGAGCCAGGTGGCGCTGCAGGGCCAGGTGGTGGTGCTTGGCTCCGAAACCGCCATCAAGGCGGCCAATGACGAGCGCGGCGGCTTCCTCAAGGTCACGAAGGTGATGTGATCGACGGCGCGGGTCCCGACCTCACGCAACTGATCTTCCCGGCCATCATCGCCCTGGTGATGGTCGGGATTGGTGTCTCGTTCATCCGTCACCGGATACGCCGCGCTCGCGAGGATTCGAAGCCGCAGCGGATTTCGCATTGGCCGAGCCGCGACTACACCGCGCTGCGGGCCAACGGCCAGTGGGTGTTCTCGCAAAGCTGGGTGCGCCGTCGCGTCGAGGGTGCATTGCGCGCCGAGAACGCCAAAAAGGGCAATCCGGCGGTGGTGGCCAACGTCATCGCCGACCTGCGGGCCTGGGTGTTCTGGGCCCATCGCTTTGAGGTGCAACTGCGTTTCACCGATCGCAGCGTGCGGCTGACTGGCGGTGGCTTCCTCGATTTTCCGTGGACGCTGGTGCCGAGGGTGGAGAGGCTCGCGGTGTTCGAGGGCGATACGCCCATCGGAACGCTCGAGCTTACCGGTGCTGAAGTCATCGGCCGCGACGTTTCGGGCGCCACGGTGACCAGTTGGCCGATCGCGCATCGCCTGGGGTCCAGATTGCCGGGGAGCGACGAGCCGGTCTACGCGCCGCTGCGCTTCCGCGGACGCCGCCTCGCCGAGCTGCGCGTGCCGCGCTGGCGGACGCAGAGCCAGCACTGGCTCGATTTCGAGGGCCTGCCCTTCGTGCGCGAACTCGATACCGGCGATGAGGCGCTCGCCGAGACCTGGCTCCTGGCGCACCTTGCGCTCAGCGCGCAGGCCTCGCTCAACCTGATGTGCCGGTCGCGCCGGCGGAGCCGCAGCCCCTAGAGCATCTCACCGTTTCCTTGAAACGGCGAAGTGCTCTAGGTCTTTGATTTTTCGCGCTTTCGAACCGGAAAAGTCTGCAACTTTTCCTGAAAGCGCTCTAGCTCAAAGCCTTCGCCAGCAGCGGCAGACTCACATCCATCCGATAATCCACGTTGGTGTGGTCGTCGGCGAACTCTTCGTAGTGGTGCGACACGCCGCGTGCCTCGAGCGCCTTGTGGATGCGGCGGCTGCCGTAGAGGATGTTGTATTGGTCCTCGGTGCCGCAATCGAGGTAGAAGGCCTTGAGCCTGCCGACCGCGTCGGCGTGCGTCTCGACCAGCAGCGCGGGGTCGAACTTCAGCCAGTTCGCCCAGCGATCCTCGATCAGCTCGCAGGTATCCCAGGTCACCGGCAGGCGGAGGCCGAGGAACGTCGCCGGGTCGGGATCGGGGTCGAAGCTCGCCGCCTGGGCCAGCATCAGCAGCACCAGCCAGTCGTCGCCGCCGCTCTTCAGCTTGCCTTCGAACTTCCTGATCCACTCCTCGATCGAGCCGGCCTTGGCCAGTTGCCGCAGGAGTTTGGGGAACTCGCCGATATAGAGGTTGTCGAAGCCGGCATCGCCCGAATGACTCGCCGTCGCGGCCCAGATATCGGGGTGCAGCATGGCGTGCACCAGCGAACCGTGCCCACCAGAGCTTTTGCCGAACACGCCGCGCCGGCCCGCGCCGCCGCAGCCGAACTGGCCTTCGACCGCCGGCAGCATCTCGTCGATGAGGAAATCTTCCCAGTTCCCCATCGCAGCGCTGTTCACGTACTGGTTGCCGCCGAGCCGGGTGAAGCAGTCGGGGAAAGCCACCGCCACCGGCGGCATCGTGCCGTCGCCGATCAGCCGGTCCAGGCGTTCAGGCACGTTCTCGCCGAAATTGCGCCAGTTGGTGTGCGCCGGTCCGCCCGCGGTGAAACCGACGAGATCGACCAGCAGGGGCAGGCCGTTGCCGTCATGCCCATGCGGCAGGTAGACATCGACGCGCCGTGTCGTGGGGTCGACCAGCCGGTTGTTGGCGAGGGCGGTGCTGGCGACGGAAATGGAGCGGACCGTGCCGGCCGGGTGCTGAGTGCGGCGCATGGGGATACCTCGTCGATCGGTTCAGCTATCAGGCGCTCGGCGTATCGCCGAACATGTCACCGCGGCTCACGGTCGCGTAGCGCTTGTCGTCCGGCGAGTTCAGCGACGACAGGATGCGGCCCAGCAAACCGCCCTCGGGCTTGCCGGCATGATCCTTGGTCAGCTGCACGAGATACGCCGAGGTAGCGTCGAGCCGGTTGGCCATCAGCCAGGCGATGCGGAAGGTCAGTTCCGGGTCGGTCCTGAGGTATTGCCGGGCGTCGCGGATGACCCGCATGGTGCTCGGCTTCTCGGCCTGTACCGTGGCGCTGGCGACGGTGCCCAGCACCACCGACATTTCGCCGATCAGTGATCCGGGGGTGGCGATGGTAGCGATGCGTACGCCGTCGCGCTCGACCGACAACAGCCCGGTCTCGAGGATGTACAGGTCGCCGCCCGCAAAGCCCTGACCGATCAGGATTTCGCCGGCCGAAAAGGTGCGGGTCGGGTGTGATGCGGCGAGGGCGAGCAGGCTCTCCATTGTCGGCTCCGGTATGGCTTTGGTCTGGCGAGGGACCCTAGTCCGTAGAACTTGCTCCTGCTAGTGCGCCAAACCGCCTTTTCGTGCGTTTATATGCACTTGCCGATAGTATCGTGAGCGCCATGCCCGCCCCGTTCCTTGATCGTGACCTGCGCGTCATCCCCATCGATGCCTATATCGACCCGCCACAGCCGCGCGCCCGGGCGATCATCACGCACGGCCATGCCGATCACGCGCGCTCGGGTCACGGCGCGGTGCTGGCGACGCCCGACACGATCGCCATCATGAAGGTGCGCTACGGCGAGGATTGCGCCGGGCAGTTCCAGCCGCTGGAGTTCAACACACCGCTCGTGGTCGATGACGTCACCATCACGCTGGTGCCGGCCGGACACATCCTCGGCTCGGCGCAGGTGGTGATGGAGCATCGCGGGCAGCGCATCGTCGTTACCGGCGACTACAAGCGGCTGCCCGACCGCACGGCGCAGCCGTTCGAGCTGGCCGAATGCGACCTGCTGGTCACCGAGGCGACGTTCGGCCTGCCGGTGTTCCAGCATCCCAAACCGCTCGACGAAATCGGGCGGCTGCTTCGCTCGGTCGCGGCGTTTCCCGAGCGCTCGCATGTCATCGGCAGCTACGCGCTGGGCAAGGCGCAGCGGGTGATTGCACTGCTGCGCGATGCCGGCTGGGATGCACCGATCTACCTGCACGGCGCGATGATCCGGCTTTGCGAGCTCTACATCGAGCGCGGCATTCCCCTTGGGGTGCTGAAGCCATCGCTGGAGGCGAGCAAGGACGAACTCAAGGGTCAGATCGTCATCGCGCCGCCCTCGGCGATCAAGGATCGCTGGAGCCGACGGCTGCCCGATCCGGTGCTCGCCGTCGCCTCGGGCTGGATGAGCGTCAAGCAGCGGGCGAAACAGGGCGGTGTCGAGTTACCGCTGGTGATTTCCGACCATGCCGACTGGAACGAGCTGCGCCAGACCATCGCCGACACCGGTGCCTCCAAGGTCTGGGTCACGCACGGTCGCGAGGATGCGCTGGTCTACCATTGCAAGCAGCAGGGTCTCGAGGCAGAGCCGCTCAACATCGTGGCCTATGATGAAGGCGAGGAGGAGGAATGAGAGCCTTCGCCGCGCTGATGGAAACGCTGGTCCTCACCCCCTCGCGCAACCGCAAGCTCGAGGCGATGGTGGAGTATTTCCGCTCGACGCCCGATCCAGACCGGGGCTTTGGCCTCGCCATTCTCACCGGGGCGCTGACGTTCAAGAACGTGAAGCCGGCCGTGCTGCGCGACGTGGTGCTGGCCGAGGTTGACCCACATCTGTTTGCGCTCAGCTACGACTATGTCGGCGACCTTGGCGAAACCATCGCGCTGATCTGGCCGCACCACTCTTCACCGGAAGATCTGGGCGGCACCGAGTCGCTGCCGTCGCTGTCCGACCTGGTCGAGCTGTTCAACATGACCAGCAAGGCCGAGCTGCCGCGGCTGATCGGCTCGCTGCTCACCCGCGCTTCGATCAACGAGCGCTGGGCGCTCGTGAAGTTCGCCACGGGCGCGCTGCGCATCGGCGTCTCGGCGCGGCTGGCGAAGACGGCGCTGGCGGAGATGAGCGGCAAACCGGTGCAGGAGATCGAGGAGGTGTGGAACGGCCTCAGCGTGCCCTACACCGAGCTGTTCGACTGGCTCGATGACAAGACCGGGCGCCCGGATATCGATCATGCCTCGCGCTTCCACCCGCTGATGCTGTCGAACCCCATCGACGAGGAAAAGGACCTCGAAAGGCTCGATCCCAAGGACTTCGTCGCCGAGTGGAAATGGGACGGTATCCGGGTGCAACTGATCGGGGCGCGCGGCAAAGTCTCGCTGTTTTCCCGCACCGGCGACGATATCGCCGACGCGTTCCCCGACGTCACCGAGGCGGTGTTCGGCGATGCGGTGCTGGATGGGGAATTGCTGGTCGGCCACGATTTCGAACCCGCCCTGTTCAACGATCTGCAGCAGCGGCTCAACCGCAAGACGGCGCTGGGCAAGCACCTCACCGCCTATCCCGGCTTCATCCGTGTCTACGACATACTGTTCGATGGCAGCGAGGATATCCGCGCGCTGCCGTGGTCGGAGCGGCGGGCGCGGCTCGAGGCATGGTTCGCCAGAAACCCGCAAACCCGCCTCGATCTGTCGCCCATCGTGCCGTTCGAGGGTTGGGAGCAGCTTGCCGAGATCCGGCGCCAAGGCGCGGCCGAGCATGGTCATGAGGGCGTCATGCTCAAGCTGCGCAGTTCGGTCTATGTCCCGGGCCGTCCGAAGGGGTTGTGGTTCAAGTGGAAGCGCGATCCGAACGTGGTCGATGCCATCCTGATGTACGCGCAGCGCGGCCATGGCAAGCGCTCGAGCTTCTACTCGGACTACACGTTCGGGGTCTGGAAGGGCAACGAGATCGTCCCGATCGGCAAGGCGTATTTCGGCTTCACCGACGAGGAACTGAAGCAGCTCGACAAGTGGGTGCGCAACAACACCGTCGCCAGCTTCGGTCCGGTGCGCGAGGTATCGAAAGAGCTGGTGTTCGAGGTCGCCTTCGACTCGGCGCAGCAATCCACCCGGCACAAATCCGGCGTGGCGCTTCGCTTCCCCCGTATCAACCGGATAAGGTGGGACAAGCCGGCC
>Ga0123337_10005067_pt1 | contig 13123 bp, 9 predicted proteins | sample frozenSSSSmetaG_FD_89792 | JGI IMG/M metagenome (GOLD analysis project Ga0123337, IMG submission 89792) | Glacier valley bacterial and archeal communities from Borup Fiord, Nunavut, Canada, to study Microbial Dark Matter (Phase II) -... | ecosystem: Environmental > Aquatic > Freshwater > Ice >...
ATATTTTCTAAATCAATTACAACCAATTTTAACAACGGCTGCTAAACAAAAAAACCCTGCGTTATGGTTGTACCGCAATAACGCCCGCACACCCTTATTTATGCTTGAAGGATTGGCAAAAATGTATGCTGAACTTCACAACAAGAAAAAATTCAGCAAGATCAACGACCACTTCAAATTACTGGAAGACACAATCGGGGCTATTGATTATTATGATATGATAGCGAAAGACCTGGTAAATAATAAAAAAATACCGGCTGAAGTAATCAATTACCTGCATGCGCAAAGCAGGGAAAAAATTCAAAGTCTCAATGAAATATTGACCGAAAACGATTGGCTCTCAGGCACTAAAAATCGCATAACAAAAATTCAGAAAAAGCTGAGTGAAGCCGATTGGCTAAATGAGGAGGATGAAATAAAAGCAATGTTAGAATTTTATGGGGAATCCATTTATGAAATCGTAGAGTTTACAGAAAGTACCAGCTACCAGTTTGATAATATGGAGGCAGATGTACATGAATTGCGCCGTAAGCTTCGTTGGCTTAGCATTTATCCGCAGGCAGTGCGGGGAGCAATACAATTAGGTAAAAACAAAATCACACCGAAACACCTGGCAAAATATTGCACCAAAGAAATTACCACTTCTCCTTTTAATAAAATGCCGGAACAAGGCATGGCACAACATACACTTGTTTTGGAGCAGCACTACTTTTTTGCACTAAGTTGGATGATTGCAGAATTGGGCAATTTAAAAGATAGCGGTTTGCATGTGATCGCCATTAAAGAAGCCCTGCAGCAAACTACCACCTCCATCACCGATGAGGCTGCCTTCAAAAAAACATACCAGCTGCTGGGAATTAAACAACCAAAATTGGAAGTACTACTGGAAAAAGCCGGAACAATATGCAAAACCTATTTTAAAGAACAAAACCTGGAACACCTGATAATTGGTGTAAACAAACTAAAGTAACCATTGCAGAAAAATTATATAATAAAAAAGCCCCAACTTAACATCGGGGCTTTTTTATTATGCTCTTACTTTTGCAGGTGCTTTTTTCTTTACTTTTTTCAAAGCCGATTCAATTGCTTTGCTTAGTTCCTCGTAGGTTACATTTCCGTTGAAACGTTCGCCGTTCACAAAAAAAGTAGGTACATCTTTTACACCACGATTAATTCCTTCTCTCATATCGCCCTGAACCTGCCAGCCATAGGTGGCATTTACCAACTCATCCAGGAAACGTTTGTTTTGCACTCCAGCTTCACGACTATGTAACTTTAAACTGGTAGTGCCCAGGTTACGACGGTTAGCAAATAAAATGTTGTGCATTTCCCAAAACTTACCATCCTGAGCGGTTGCAACTGCAGCCTCACCGGCCTTCAAACTGCGCTGGTGAATATTTGTCATTGGAAAATGACGAAAATTGAATCTTACTTTCCCGTCAAATTCTTCCAATATCTGTTTCACAACTTCATTTGCTTTTGCGCAAACTTCGCTTTCATATTCTCCAAATTCTTCTAACGTAACCGGTGCATCGATATTACCTACAAAAACGTCTCTTGGTTCAATAATCTCAACAACCTCTTTCTTAAATGCCATAAATATATATATTTTAAAGTGTATGCATGAAGTAGAGCATTATTGCTGAACTTCTTATTATTAACAATTTCGGCTAGCATAGGTTGTAGATAATTATCTTTTAAACCAGCTTATCAAAATCATTCTGAAAGTGCGAAAGGTACCATTTTTTACCCTTTTATCCATGACTCATATGTACTATTTCCTTCACAGCTTATCCACATCTTTGATAATCAACCTGTTAAATTTTTACGACAACCGGTATTTAAGCTTCTATTAACGGTTAACCATTGGATATTTCAAGTTTTTTACCCGACGGCACTTCATTTCTAAAAACCACATTTCCATCAAAAACATCCACTAAAACCGGAATCGACTTATCAATATCGCCTGCGAGAATCCGCTTACTCAGTTGATTTACGATCTCTTTTTGGATCAGTCTCTTCAACGGCCGGGCACCCAATTGCGGATCATACCCGTTTTCAGATAAGAAATCCAGCACATATTCACTAAACTGCAACTGAATACCGGTTTGCGCTACCAGTTGCTTCAATCCCTGCAACTGGATATCAATAATGCCCTTGATCTCCTTTTTCATCAAAGGCTGGAACATAATCACTTCATCAATTCTGTTTAAAAACTCAGGACGAATGGTTTGTCGCAACAGCACCATTACTTCCGCTTTGGTACTTTCCACCACCTCATCCTTATTCTTATCCGTCACCTTTTCAAAATTTTCCTGTATAATATGGCTTCCCATATTGCTGGTCATAATTACGATGGTATTTTTAAAATTGACTACCCTGCCTTTATTATCGGTCAATCTGCCATCATCCAGCACCTGTAATAGAATATTGAATACATCGGGATGAGCTTTTTCAATTTCATCCAACAATACAACGCTATATGGTTTACGCCTTACTGCTTCAGTCAGTTGTCCGCCTTCATCATATCCCACATATCCGGGAGGAGCCCCTACTAACCTGCTAACAGAATGCTTTTCCTGGTACTCACTCATATCAATCCGGGTCATCATGCTATCATCATCAAACAGGTATTCTGCCAATGCTTTGGCAAGTTCTGTTTTACCTACACCCGTGGTACCTAAAAAGATAAAAGAACCAATTGGCTTTTTAGGATCCTGCAAACCGGCCCTGCTTCTTCGAATTGCATCACTCACCGCCTCAATGGCCTCATCCTGACCTACCACTCTTTTATGTAATTCATCTTCCAACAGCAGCAATTTCTCCCGTTCACTTTGCAGCATTTTCATAACCGGAATACCCGTGGCCTTCGCTACGTTTGCCGCAATATCTTCTGCATCTACCTCTTCCTTCAGCAAACGCTTCTCGCTGATATCATCCAGTAATTTGGTTTGCTCTTCAATTATCTTTTCCTGTTCCTGCACTTTTCCGTACCGTATTTCCGCTACTTTTCCATAATCGCCCTCACGTTCTGCTTTTTCCGCAGCGGCTTTTAAATTTTCAATTTCAGCCTTGGCATTTTGTATTATCTCTACCACTTCCTTTTCTTGCTGCCATTTGGCTTTAAACGTATCTCTCTGTACAGAAAGATTGGATATTTCAGTATTCAGTTCTCTTAGCTTTGCTTCATCACTTTCCCGTTTGATGGCTTCTCTTTCTATCTCCAACTGCCGAATCTGCCTTTCCAGCTTATCCAACTCTTCCGGCATTGAATTCATTTCCAAACGCAGTTTGGCTGCACTTTCATCAATTAAGTCAATGGCTTTATCGGGTAAAAAACGATCCGTAATATACCGGTGAGATAATTCGACTGCTGCAATAATGGCTTCATCTTTAATCCGCACATGGTGATAGGTTTCATAACGATCCTTCAATCCACGTAAAATGGATACCGCATCTTCAACAGTTGGCTCATCAATCATCACTTTTTGAAAACGCCTTTCAAGTGCTTTATCCTTTTCAAAAAATTTCTGGTACTCACTCAAAGTAGTTGCACCGATGGCTCTTAATTCGCCCCTTGCCAAAGCTGGTTTTAAAATATTGGCAGCGTCCATTGCACCATCGCCACCACCTGCTCCCACCAAAGTGTGTATCTCATCAATAAACAATATGATTTCGCCATCACTATCCGCTACTTCTTTCACTACTGATTTCAACCTTTCTTCAAATTCTCCTTTATATTTGGCACCCGCTATCAGTTGCCCCATATCCAATGCAAAAATGATCTTTGATTTCAAATTGTCCGGCACATCGCCATTTACAATACGCATCGCCAACCCCTCTGCAATAGCAGTTTTACCCACACCGGGCTCTCCTACCAAAATTGGATTGTTCTTACTTCTTCTTGACAAAATATGAAGGGTTCTGCGAATTTCTTCATCCCTTCCAATTACCGGATCCAGTTTTCCGTTTCTTGCCATCTCAATCAAATTCTTTGCATACTTATTCAATGCATTGAATTGCGTTTCCTGTGTTTGAGAAGAAATGGTGGAGCCTTTACGCAAATCCTTGATGGCCGCAATCAGTCCTTTGTCAGTAAGACCTGCATCTTTTAATAATTTAGCGCTGTTGTCACTCCCCTGCAAAATGGCTAATAACAAATATTCTACACTCACAAACTCATCGCCAAAAGTTTTTAATGCGCCGGTAGCCCGCAATATCACACTGTTCATATCCCTGCTTACCGTCTGTGCAGGTTCCCCGCTTTTTATCTTTGGTAGCTTTTGAATGCTCACATCTATTTTACTCTCCACAAAAGCAACATTCACATTGTTTTTCTTTAATAAAAATTCAATAGGTGAATCCTCATTACTCAGCAAGGCCTTTAATAAGTGGTCTGTTTCAATGTTAGGGTTTTGATTATTAAAAGCTTCCTGCTGTGCCTGTGCAATAGCTTCCTGTGCTTTAATAGTGAAATTATTTAAATTCATATTCGAGTGATTTTAGATTAAAAAATGTTAAACTAACTTGCATTTTTAGTCACTTAGCAGGATGAAGGTTCCTGATTACTAAATTTCAGATAACTTTAATTTTTTCTTTTAAGGGTCAAATCTTTATCCAAAATAAAATGCAGGAAATTATGTCATACAAAACCAATGCTTACTGCCGTAAATTCACACTGGTACTAAGTTTTGTGCTACTCTGTCTCATTGGTAAGAGTCAATACAATTTTGCGGAGGTGGATAAAGTACTGGCCGATAACCAAAAAGGACTGGGTAATCATTTAATTACCCTGATTTATAAAGATGGCAAATTAATTTATGAGAAAGCGACTGGTGAATTCAATATCAAAACGAAGGCCCCCATTGCCAGTTGCAGCAATTGGCTTACGGCTGCATTGGTAATGACTTTTGTAGACGAAGGTAAAATTTCACTGGATGATAAGGTGAGTACTTATTTACCCATTTTTGAAACTTATGGCAAATCCTTCATCACCATCCGGCAATGCCTTTCGCACCAAACCGGCATTGCAGATAACCAGAAATCTGTCGCAAAAATATTAGAGCGTCGCAAGTTTGAATCACTGGAAGAAGAAGTAAATGCATTTGCCATAAAAGAAATTGCCGCTAACCCCGGCAACAGTTTCTTTTATGGTAATATAGGGCCCAATATTGCAGGCCGTGTGCTGGAAGTAGTGGCAAAGAAAAAGTTTGATGCGCTGATGAAGCAGCGGATTTTTACCCCATTGAATATGCGGTACAGTAGTTTTACGCCAGAGGATTACGACAATTCGGTAAACCCTTCGGGTGGCGCTGTATCCACCGCAGGCGACTACATGAATTTTCTTTCGATGATTTTAGACAAAGGTGCCTTTATGGGTAAACGAATTTTGAGTGAAGCATCAGTTACTCAAATGCAAACCATTCAAAACAAAAGCATATCAAAAAAGTATATTCCGAAAGTTGCAGAAGGCTATGAGTATGGATTGGGTGAATGGATAGAAGAAACAGATAGCAAGGGGAATAGTAATGTTATATCAAGCCCTGGATTATCGGGCACCTGGCCGTACATTGACAAATGCAGAAAATACGCCTGCATCATCTTCATTAAACGTGACATGGGGGATGAACAAAAAGATATTCACCTGGCGTTAAAGAAAGCGATTGACAAACAAATTGCAGGAACCTGTAATTGATAACAGGTTGGTGAAATTTTCAGGATTGTAAAGCAAAGTGGCAACTGAGTTATATGATTATAAACAAACAAAATAAAATGGCACCCAAAAAAGTCTTTTACAAAAGGCTTTGGTACAATGCTGTTTTTGGCTCAAGCATCATGTTTGTATGCCTTGCTATCGGTATAGTCGGTTACAAACTAACCATTCCACAATTTGACTGGTATGATAGCTTGCTAAATGCTTCTATGATATTGAGCGGAATGGGGCCGGTGATAGATGCTAATATTGTGCTGTCCAATAAGGCTAAAGTATTTGCCTCCCTGTATGCATTATTCAGCGGCGTTGCTTTTATCAGTACGATTGGTATTTTAATTGCCCCGATAGCACATCGCTTTTTTCACAGGCTGCACCTGGAAGACAACGAATAAAATAGCGCAAAAAACTATTCGTTTTTAACCAACACAACCCTCGACCTGTCTGCTTTGGAAATTTGCTGATAGAACACGACAAGGTCGTTGTACTCCTTTGCTGCAAAGCGACCGCTGTATTGTTCCATATGCCGGTAGTAAACAATTTTGTCATCCAACACTTTTATGCTGGATGAGTATTTACCAAATTTATTTTGAACTGACACATCCTTTGGAACGCTTTCCGTTTTATACCCGGAAGGTATTTTTATTTCAACAGAATCGATGTCCCGATAAGCGTCCTTTACTACATAATCGTACTGCCGGGCTGTATCCGGCAACAGTTTTTCTATGCCTCCGCCAAATAAATTGGGCGAAATAAAAAAGCGTTTCCCCGTTATCGTGACATAGCTGTTCATTAGAATCTGCAGGTATTCATCTACCGATGGTACCATGTCCTTGTGTTCAGTATAATTGCTTTTTACAACCTGGTAGGTCGGCAAATTAAACATCTTATTCAGGTATTCCTCTCTTTCTTCCTTAGAAGCCTGGTGCATAAGCGAATGCGCAAAATCCTGCTGAAGACCAGTATAGGAATTATTAATTTCGGCTTGCAGATTTCCCTGCTCATCAGCCACTGCTTTTACTACCGTTACCTGCAAATTATCAGCTACTTTATAAACAGGTGTTTGCACAATATGACCACCGGTTTCATCAATCAGGATCGCTTTCCGGTTACCTGTAAAACTTCCCATATAACCCGGTGCCCCGGTTTGAGAGGTACATTCCAGCCAGATGGTATCCTTATTTAAAGGCACACAGGAAATAACATGATTGGATTGCGAAAAGGTAAAATCTTCTATAAAAGGTGGGGGCGATTTACCTCCGTATATTTCAACATATTTACCGGTAATACCTGCTTCCTTTAATAAAGCGATCATATAGTTTGACAATGCCTTACAATCACCGTATTTATTTTCTGCCACATAACTTGCTTCAAAAGGCTGCCATCCACCGATGCCAAGCTGGATACTGATATACCTGGTATTTTTTTGCATAAACTCATACAACATAAATATCTTCTCTTTATCGCCTTTGATATGATCCGTCAATTCATGTACTTTCTTTTTGATGGCTTCAGGCAACACATCCCTGCCTTTGATGAGCTGGTACATAAATTTACCATACGCTAACCAGGATGACATATCTCCGGAAAATCCCTGCACTTCAAATTTAGAAGGGGCAAAAAATACCATGGGTACAACCTCAGAAATTGGCGGCGCTCCTGCCTCATACTTTTTCGCTTTGATATTTTTTATTTCCCAGGAATAGATTTTAGTGTCTCCTTTTTGTGTGATGACCGGGGCATCTTTAAAATTCATTTGCTTAAATCGCACGGTATAATCTGCAGGCGCTATAATGGTGAACTTACTATTTTGAACCGACATAAAAGGATTGCTTTGTGGCATCCACACCGGAAACCCTTGTGTTCCATTGTGTTCGTCCTCTTCTTCATATTCTACCGTAAAAGGGTATTCGGCTGAATAAAACTCATTCTCTTTATACCTGGCATCCGACAATAAACTAAACCCATCGTAAGCGCTGTTATCTGTCCATTCACTTTTTTTGGTATGCTTTATCTGCCTTCCCATGCTATTGAACATTCTGCCGGAAACGGAATTAATACTGCTGAATTTATCGTAGTGGGTTACATATTTTGCATAATAATTGGAAGTGGCATTCAATATCGTATAGGCATGCTTTTCATACAAAGTAAATTTAGCCGGAGATTTGATCGTTAAAATATATTCTTCACTTCGCTTAACCACGCTGGCGCCTTTACGAAGCGAATCGGGTATCAGTAACATATTGTACTCCTGCGCTTTTGCGAAGCCTGCCATTAAAAGTATAACAAACAACAAGGGAATTTTCAACATTACTTTATCTTTTTAAACACGATCTGCTCGGCTTCTTTATTTACAATATAAGTGTAAAAGTCCCGGAGGTACTGGTAGTCTTCATTTACATAAGTAGCCCTTTTCATTACCAGCCTTACCCTCATCTGGATGTATTGCTTATCTGCCGAAATTAAATATTCAAACATCCCCTCATCTTCATTAAAATTCATTCTTACAGATTTTGGGATTTCATCTACTTTATATCCCTTAGGTATTTCCATTGTGAATGAATAAATATCATCGAAGGTGTAAGGCATTTCTACAGGATAGTATCTTTGAGCAGCTTTAAAGGGATTGCTTTTTAACCCCTCAGCCAACATAGGATTGAAATAAACAATGTCCTCCTCCTTGAATGATTTCAGGATCAAATCATACTTCAATGCAACCGGTTCTTTTAAAAGCTTCAATGAATCGTAATGCACATTATCTATTGCAATTTCTTCCGGATACTCCTGCTGTAATGATTTCTTAATTTCTTCCGGCGCTGATTTAGTCATTTTATTTCGAAGCCGCTGCGATTCATACAGGCCGTAATTATGGGTAAACGTTCCTTCAACCGATCCTTTTTCCATGTTGGAAATATATACTGTAGTGGAGCCCGCTTCCCGAAGCGAATCTGCTACCAGGTAAACAGGAGAAGCAATGTTGGGTTTAATTTCTCTTGCCTGTCCGTTATAGACTTTTGCAGGTAACTTTCCAAAATCAAGCTGGGAGGCAGCCGCATCCAGCAATATTTCTTTATTGCCTATAACAATTTTTGCAATCACATAATTATAGCGGTTAAGCAGCGGATAAAATTCATGCGTAAAGCCATGACTTCTTGTGCTGAGTATAATCGGATTCGCCTCAATTTTTTGCGTTCTTAACATGGCAATCAGTAACATATTAATATCCGCTGCTGAACCACTTTTATTTTTAAATACATCTTTCAACCCTTTAGATATATACATCCCGTGGCTTTCATTCCAGCTAAAATGATCCCTCACGTACGCATATATTTTTTCAGCCTTTTCCATTTCAGTCGCTGAATTTTTCACAATTGCTTCTACATCATTGTCCAGCCAGTTATTGGGACGTGTTATGTGAGCGCCAAAATCCTCATCTTCCATCAAACCAGTTGCTACTTTTTCCCAGGAGTCTAAATAATTTCTGGGTATAGACTGCGGAAAAACCACCTGGTTCAACTGAAACTCCATTTTCGCTATTGAATTATTGATGGTTGTGGTAAAAGGTTCTTCTTTTAGCGCCGGTACATCCTTCATTACCCAGGTATGGTACTCTATTTCACCGTCTATCTTGAAACTATTAAAACCTGAACTGGTAGTTTGGTTGCGACTGTTAACCTCTCTTTCTACACGCTCTGTAAATGAAAAGCTGGACAGGGAAGAATTTACTTTATTGATAAAAAAAGGATGATACCCTTGGGATAGCGTAACATACTTATAAAATTCAGGTATGGCTGCTTCGTACTGGCTCCACAAAACCGGGTATGCTCCCTGAAAGGTCCATGACTGCAGATTAAAATAGAAATCAGATTTCACTTCGTACGAATATTCGATAATACTCCCCTCTTTTAGTGCGGGGAAGGTGAATTTTTTCAACACAACATTCTTACTATATTTTTCTGTAAACACAGCAGATCGGGCGACTTTTGTTTCCACCACTTTGCCGCCTTCCAGATTGTACGTTGATGCATCCAGATCTTCCAGGGATTCTGATTTATTATTGTACACATAGAGCGGTATGCTGATGGTAGCCGCATCAAAGCCATTTTTTTGAAGGATTTTGATGCGCTTTTTCACTTTAAAAACCAGCGAAAAAGTAAGCTCCGTTGTATTGGCAATAAAATTTGATTTACCTACTTCTGCCACAACCACTGCATTCGTGCTGGAATCGATGAGTGGAGACTTAACTTCAAAATCTTCAGGTTTAACTTTCCCAAATTTAAAAGTTAACTTGTCCTGTGCCGACAGCACATTGCAAAATGACATTACTGTTAGAAATAAACAGATTTTTTTTAGGGTAGCCATAAAGGTATTCTTGATAAGGATAAAAATTGAATAAGTAAAAGTATTCATTATTTTAACATAAAATAAAAATAATACAATTGGATTTTAATAAAAAGAAATATGCTGAAATTATCAAACAAATAGCTAACCGGTTAGGGTTTGATCATTGCGGAATAGCAAAGGCGGAAGTGCTCAACGAAGATGCAAGGCGACTGGAAAGATGGCTCAATAAAGGGATGCACGGCAGCATGCAGTACATGGAAAATCATTTTGACATGCGCATCGATCCATCCAAATTAGTACCCGGTGCTAAGTCCGTTATCACATTGCTGCTAAACTATTATTCTGACCAACAACAAAATGAGGGCATTCCGAAAATCGCCAAATATGCTTATGGCAAAGATTATCATGAAGTGATCAAAGAAAAGCTGAAAATATTTTTAGCTGAAATTAAATCAACTATCGGAGAAGTACAAGGTCGTGGATTTGTGGATAGTGCGCCTGTGCTGGAGAGAAGCTGGGCACAACGGACGGGCCTTGGCTGGATTGGAAAAAATGGCAACCTGATCAACAAACAAAGTGGTAGCTTTTTTTTTATTGCAACACTGATTGTGGATCTTGAACTTGAAACTGACGACGCATATACGAGGGACTATTGTGGCAGTTGCACCAAATGTATTGACAATTGTCCGACCAATGCAATTTTGCCGGACAAAGTTGTTGATGGCAGCAAATGTATTTCTTACTTCACCATTGAATTAAAAGATGCACTGATACCAAATGAAATGAAAGGCCAGTTTGATAACTGGATGTTTGGTTGTGATGTTTGCCAGGATGTTTGTCCATGGAATCGCTTTTCAAAACCAAATAACGAAATAAATTTTACCCCAATCCCTGCGATACTAAATTTCACCACCAGCGATTGGGATGAGTTGACAGAAGAAAATTTTAAATTGATTTTTAAAAATTCGCCACTTAAGCGCAGCAAATTTGCGGGCATAAAAAGGAACCTTACATTTATTAAAACGAACAATTCAATTTAAAACAGATTCGCCTGAATTTGTAATCATAAATATCAGGCACTGGGTTCGTTGAAGGTTGAGGAAACCGGGGGAAATCATTCCATAAAAATCTTGTTCCTGTTTCCTTTTGTTGCTTGAATGAATAACCGCCACTAAAGCCCATTGACATGTTGTTTTTTAAAATCAACCGATATCCGAGTCCTGCTTCATAGTACATACCACCTTCCTGTTTATAATCACCACCCCAGAAATTTACTTTATCCTTATCCCTTAACCAGCTAAAATTATATCCACCATCTGCGTAGATAAATGGTGTTCGCTTTCCTTTCTTAAAGTCCCGTTTTACATCTATAAATAATGGTACACTTCTTTTGGGGCCGTAATAATCAATGCCCAAACCAAGCCCGTAAAACCAGGCATTGCGCTGTATCCCGTTTACCAGTTGTATCTGCCCATAAGTTTTATCGGCCTGTCCGTCTAAAAGACCTAACTGAAGTATGGAAGTAAATTTATTTGAGGGTGATGTTTTCTTTTTTGTTTGAGCATTCGCCATTATAAAACCGCAGGCGAACACTACAAAGAACAGAACATATTTTTTCATGGGTAGCGGATTATTGATTGATTGATAGTTTGCTAAGTTGTTTAATATTATTTACGTCACTGTAGCTAAACTGGTACAAGCCGTCCTTTGCTACTACGATGGCAACGCCATTGTAAGCAATCACATCATAGGTTTCAAAATTGCCGATTTGCTTTTTCAACTGCAGATTCGTTACAACTGACGCATCATATATTTTCAACCCGTCTCTGCCATCGCAAATAAATAACAGGTTGTTGTCTTTTGACAAACCGTGAGGATTGGTCATATCAAATTTTTTGATCAAAACAGGTGCAGCCAGGTTTGAAATATCCACAATATCCAATTCATTGATAAAGCCCTGGCATTGGGTGCCGTCCCGAAGCGTTATGTAAGCATATTTATCATCGGCAATCACAGGATCGCATACTCTTGCGTGTGAGAAGGTACTGAGTTGAACAGGCGCTGCCGGATTTGATGTATTGAAAATATACATCCCGGTATTTGACCCAATGAATAACTTTCCTTTAAAGGGATAAATAGTTTCAATACCCCAGGGTAAATTTACTGTGTTTGTCACAACAGGATCTGCAGCAGTTCCTATATCGATTACTTTTAATTGTGATTGCCCTACTGTGTAGAGGTAGTTGTTCATCAAAGCAAACCTTGCCATTGATCCCGCTATCCCTGTGGGCGATCCTCCGGCGAAACTTTTATTGGAGCCTACATCAGAGGACAACATAAATACACCACCGTTTTGTGCCAATTCCATCCATTCGTTTGGAGAACAATCAACCGTGAGGGTGGTGTCATGCCTCACCCAATCATAAATTATTTTTGAGCTGTCTGCACTAAAACCATAGTAGCGATCAGGAAATACATTGTTCACAATTTTCGACTTCACCACATTTAACGGATCACTGATGTCGAGTGCAACCAGGTCGGTATATAAATCAGCATACAGCGTATTTCCCTTTACTGCGATATCGATATTGCCCGGGATGTCTATAAACCCGATATTAGCTGGCGCAGCAGGATTGCTGTTATTGATGATATGAATGCCCTTATTGATTTCATTTAAGAAAATATACTGCCCAATAATAAACAATTTGCCCGGCGCCTTTATTTCCTTAGCCGGATTATTTTTGATATTGGCTCTAACCTGTTCTGTGGTTTTATATAGCGGCTCAAACCAGGTGTAGGAATAGGTATGCCCACAGGTGTCTTTCACACAACTGTTGAAACTTACTACAATAAACAACGTTAAAGCAAAGCTGAATAACTTTTTCATACTGGTTAATTTTGGGTGAATGAACTATAAAACTGACAAGCATTGCTGCAAGAGGGTTGCATAACAACAACACATTATTTTTTACCAATCGATTTCTGTAGCGTTAGTCCGATAAAACTATAGTGCCGGCTTTTGTAAAGACCGGCATTGGCCATCTTGCTAAAACTATATTGCATATCGGG
>Ga0123337_10005070_pt1 | contig 13121 bp, 12 predicted proteins | sample frozenSSSSmetaG_FD_89792 | JGI IMG/M metagenome (GOLD analysis project Ga0123337, IMG submission 89792) | Glacier valley bacterial and archeal communities from Borup Fiord, Nunavut, Canada, to study Microbial Dark Matter (Phase II) -... | ecosystem: Environmental > Aquatic > Freshwater > Ice >...
TATATTACTGGACAAAATCGATAGTCACATTTCCGGCTGCCTCCTGCTTGAAAGACAGCAGTGCACAGCCGATTGTGGACAGTAAAGGTGAGGTGTTGACATTGAATCGTAGTCAGTGAATTGTAGTTAGTGAATTGTAGTCAGTGAATTGTAGTCAGTGAATTGTAGTCAGTGAATTGTAGTCAGTGAATTGTAGTCAGTGAATTGTAGTCAGTGAATTGTAGTCGGTGCGTCACAGCCACTGCAAAGGTACTACTGTTTGCCGAGCCAATCATGGATTGAATGGCTCGTACTGCTCATGCATGGAGGTATCGTAGTGAGCGAAGCGTCTTCTTCTGTCCTCTGGCAGAGATTCCGGGACCAACTCTGTCAGGAATCGCGCGCGATTCTCATACAGCGCTATGCCCATCTCGTCTCGATTACTGCCGGACGTCTGTTCGGACCGCTGCCTTCTGGCGTCGAACGGGATGATCTCGTCGGGGCTGGAATCGTCGGTCTGGTCAAAGCCGTCGATCAGTTCGATCCCTACCGAAACATCAAATTCGAAACGTACGCGATCACGTTGATTCGAGGCGCAATCCTCGAAATGCTGCGCGGCGACGACTGGGTTCCCCGTCTCGTGCGCGATCAGCAGAAACAACTCAAGCAAGCGTATATGCGCCTTGAAAGCCGCCTCGGGCGTATGGCGACCGAAGAGGAAGTGGCGGAAGAACTCGGCATAACCGCCGAAAAGCTGGATAAGCTGCTCGCCAATATCGGTCGCGCCAGCCTGCTCTCGCTCGATGACCTGCGCATGGGCAGTGAGCAGCAGCGTCTCGTCGATCTACTGCCTACCGATGATCCCAGCCCGCTCGAATCCGTCGCCCTGCGCGAACGCCAGCGCGCCCTTGCAGCGGCAGTGGACAAACTGCCAGACCGTGAGCGAACCGTGGTTGCCCTCTACTACCACGAGGGGCTGACCTTCAAGGAGATCGGGGGCGTACTGACAGTCTCCGAATCGAGAGCCTACCAGCTTCATGCCCAGGCAGTGACCCGACTGCGGGGTTATCTGGACACGGAACTCGATCTGTTTCAGACGGCGCTGGCTGCCTGACGCTCCCGTTTGCAGTCTTCCCGCTCGACCCATGCTGTTCGAGCGGCAAGAACATCGACGTTCTCACTCGCGTTCCTCCAAAACGCAACGAAACTCTGCCTGTCCGTTACTATTCGTACTGAAAGCTTCTCCCGAAAGGTCTGCGCTTCCTGTTCACACACTGCCGCCCGCAGAATCTCAGAAACGACACGATAGGGTTTTGAGATTGTCGACAGCGATCAGAAGTCGTATTTGCCAATGTTGTCTTTAGTGAATACCAGGATGTCGCCGAGCAGGATATTGTCGCCCTGCACCTTTTTTGCACCGAGTCGTCCGGCGGTGAAAGTGGTCGCACCCACTTTGAGCTTACCGGTCGCGACTGCCTCTGCTGCATAGATCGTCAGATAGCCCAGGTCCTGCGTATTCCACAGTACCACCGATTTCACGGTTCCGTCCATCACATAGGGCTTCATATTGTTGGGCGTCGACAGCCCTGTGACGAGAACTTGCCCCGTTTTTCCCGCCTGCTTGACCGCCTCGGCTGCGCCGGGAAAGGCGACGGAGCTGATCCCAAACACGCCGCGCAGATCAGGATATGTCTTCATCAGGTCCTGTGTGACCTGAAACGCGACCGATTGATCTTCGTTGCAGGGCTTTACGGCGACAAGCTCGATCTGAGGATACTTCTTGAGCTCTTCTTTCATTGCCGCGATCCACTCGTTCTGGTTCGCCGCCGTCAGAGTCGCCGTGACGATGGCGACTTTGCCGGAGGGCTGTGCGCCGCCGAGGTCTTTCGCCATCGCATCGACGAGCGCTGCGCCGATCTGCTGTGAAGTCGCCTGATTGACGAAAAATGAGCGTGAGTCGGGCTGCCCGTCGGCGTCCCATGTCAGCACATTCACACCTTTGGCGCGAGCGGCTTTCATCGCAGGGGCGAGCACGCCGGGATCGTTGGGCGAGACGGCGATCGTATCGACCCCTTTGAGCGTCCAGGTCTCGATCAGTGAAGCGGCTTTCTCAGGCGCGCCGTCCGATGGTCCATCATAAATCAGATCTACATCGCCGAGCTCTTTCGCTGCCTGCTCTGCGCCATCATTGCAGGAGCTAAAGTAGGCGAGACCTTTTTTCTTTGGCAAAAGGCAGACTTTGACTCGCTTGCCCGCCGCATTGGACACGGCAGGGGCGCTGCCTCCAGCGCCAGGCGCTGCGCCGGTCGGCGGACGCGTACACCCGATAATCGGAGCGGCAATCGAGAGCAGCAGACAGGTGGACTTCAGCGAGCGAGCGGTCATCGTAAACATTTGATCTCCCATTGATAAATTAGATTCGGGACGGAATAAGTCAGCGCTTTTTAGGCGAGAGCAGACTGTCGGCAAGTACGGACAGGATCAGCAGGGCGCCAACGACGATCAGATTCAATTCGTCGCGGTTCCACTGCCAACTGACGAACTCGCGCACTTCATGGATCAGCAGCACGCCCAGCACTGTCCCGAATAGTCTGCCTCGTCCGCCAAAAATGCTCGTGCCGCCAAGAACGACCGCAGTTATCACATCCAGTTCCATGCCTGTGCCGATGTCCGCCTTCGCCGTGTTGCGACGGGCGACGAACAGCAGCGCCGCCATTCCCGCCGCCAACCCCGAGGAGGTGTAGAGCAGCAGTTTGATCCGCGTGACAGCAAGCCCCGAATAGCGCGCGGCCTTCTCATTGAACCCGATCGCGGAAAGCGACAGTCCGAGCGGTGTGCCACCGATCATAATGGCGGCGACTGCGAGCACGATCAGAAAAACGATTCCAGGGACCGGCAAGCCGAGGATGCTGCCCTGCCCGAGGAAAGTAAAGCTGTCCGAGAAACCGGAAAATGGTCGTCCGAGGCTGATGCCTTCGGCGATCCCGCGATAGGCGGCAAGAGTCGCGAGCGTGACAATCAGCGGATGCACTTTGAGTTTCGCGACGAAAATCCCGTTGAGCGCACCCGCTCCTGCTCCGACCAGCAGGGAAAGCAGAGCGGCGGCTATCGGCGGCAGGCCCGCATGAATGGAGATGCCGAAGACGACCGCACAGAGCGCCATCGTCGAGCCGACGGAAAGGTCGATCCCCGCAGTCAGCACGATCAGGGTCATCGGGATCGCCAGCAGCGCGAGTTCCCAGACATGTGTCGAGAGTTCGAGCTGTGAGCGCGACGACAGAAAGTCGGGGCTCAGTCGTCCCGCCAGAAGCAGGGTTCCGATCAACAGCAGGAGCAGGACGATCTCGTTTCGTGTCGGGAGCGGCACACGGCTCGACCGGTTGGGCGGAATTTTGATGTCGGTTTCGTTCACCGGTTTTCTGTTCGGTGCGGTCATCGGCGCGCATCCCGACGCGTTCGCCGCGCCAGATGATCGGCGAGCACTGCCAGCAGTATAAAGGCTCCCTGTATCGCGCGCTCCCAGTAGGATGCCGAGACGCCCAGCCGCAGGAAAATCAGCATCGGACGCACCAGACCGAGCAGCAGCGCCGCCAGAGCCGAACCGATGATCGACCCCCTGCCGCCGCTGATCGACGTTCCGCCCACCACCACACAGGTCACGACAAGCAGCTCGAAGCCCTGCCCGACTCCCGACTCGATTACCGAAAGCCGTGGAACGCTGATGACTGTCGCCACCGCCGTCAGAAAACCGGTCAGCGTAAATGCAAAGAGCTTTAGTTTCCAGACGGACAGTCCTGCCAGCCGAGCAGCATCCGGATTGCTTCCAGCGGCGTATATTCGGCGACCGAGCGGCGTTTCGCGAGCAAGCAGCACAGCACCAAGCACGACGAATAATGCCGCCCAGAGACAGATCGGAATGCCCAGCATCGTACCGACGCCGAACCAGCGCAGCCCGGGCGGCAAGTCGGTGATCCACTTTCCGTTCATGAGCAGCAGGTTGATGCCCGACAGCACGGTCAGCATTCCGAGCGTCACGATGATCGAGGGCATGCGTCCGAGCGTGACCATCAGCCCGTTGAGCAGCCCGATCCCTGTGCCGAGCAGCAGCGTCAGCGTGACCGCGATCCAGACAGGCAGCGCGGCATGGGATGGCGAGCAGAGCTGTCCGAGGGCGGTCGCGAGCAGTCCCATCAGCGAGCCGATAGAGATATCGATTTCACCGAGCAGCACGACAAAGGTCAGCCCGCAGGCAGCGATCACGATCGGGGCATCCTGCACGAGCATATCCCGCAAATTTCCGCCGGACAGGAAAGCGGGATTGACCGCTCCGACGACCGAGAGCGTTACGATCAGTAGAGCCAGAACGGCATACTCGCGCTGCCTTGCCAGACGGTGTAACAGTGTACTCAAAGAGCGGTTCCCCGATGGTATCGGAGTGTCTGCTGTTTCTACCGTGCGATTCGTCATACAGCTTTACTCCCGGCTGCGATATTCGTTTCCGTGGCAGTTTCCAGACTGGCATCAAGTCCTGCAGGAAGTGCGAAAGCCAGGATTTTCTCTTCCGTGGCTTCGGCACGGGACAACTCTCCGGACAGTCGCCCCTCGCGCATCACGAGAATACGATCGCTGAGCGCGAGTATCTCCGGCAGGTCCGAAGAGATCAGCAGCGTTGCCATGCCGCTCCGCGCGAGACTGCGAATCAGCCGATAGACTTCTGCTTTCGCGCCGACATCGACGCCGCGCGTCGGCTCATCCAGCAGAAGAATACGCGGCTCCGTCGCAAGCCATTTACCGAGCGACACCTTCTGCTGATTGCCTCCTGAGAGTGTGTTTACGGCGATGCCAGGGTTTGCCGCCTTGACACCGAGTTCCCGCATCGACTTTTCGACAGAAGCCCGCTCTTTCCAGCGTGAGCGGAATCCGATATGCGTGAGCGAATTCATCACCGATAACAGCAGATTATCCCTGACAGAAAGCGGCAGCACGAGCCCTTCATGCTGGCGGTCTTCGGGGACCAGAGCGATACCGCCAGCGATCGACGCACGTACCGAACCAGGTATCAGCGGCACGCCCCGGACGAGGATGCTTCCCTGTCTGGCACATTCGATACCGAAAATCGTGGCAGCGACTTCCGTGCGCCCTGCCCCGATAAGCCCAGCAAGCCCGACGATCTCCCCGGCACAGACAGAGAATGTAATGTCAGCAAACTCGCCCGGTCGTGACAGCCCGCGCACCTCCAGCATTACATCGCCGGTCGCTCCGATGCTCTCGGACTGTTCCTGTTCCAGCAGTTCGCGCCCGACCATCATGCGCACGAGTGTGCCCCGATCCACGTCCCCAATCGGATGCGTCCCGATGAGCCGCCCGTCCCTCAGGACGGTTACGCGATCCGCCAGCGCATACACCTCCTCGAGACGATGCGAAATATAGAGTATCGCGACTCCTTCGGCTTGCAGTTGACGAAGGATTCGAAACAATGTCTGCGTTTCACGGGCCGAGAGGGAGGCGGTCGGCTCATCCAGAATCAGCAGACGACTTCTGCGGGACAGTGCCCGCGCAATGCCGACCATCTGGCGCTGCGCGAGAGATAAATCTTCCAGAGGACGATCGAGGTCGATGCTCTCGCCGAGCCGCTCCATCAGCAGATGTGCCTCACGCCGCATACGCGGGCGGTCGAGCAGTCCGGGAGCACGGCGCAGTTCCCGACCGATGAAGATGTTATCGATTGCGCCGAGGTGCGGAAAAGCGGTCGATTCCTGGTGCAGAGCAACGATCCCCGCCGCCTCCGCCGCTGCAATATCACCGGCAGGCAGGAGCGCTGAGTTGACCTCGACAGCGCCGCTGTCGGCTCGAACGCTGCCTGATAAACATTTGATCAGCGTCGACTTGCCCGCGCCATTCTCGCCCATCAGCGCATGTATTTCCCCGGGACGTATGTTCAGGCTGACATCCGTTAACGCCTGGACTCCGGCATAGGATTTGCTCAGTTCATGAATTTCGAGGAAAGGCTCGCGGGTATCGACGGGTTTTCTCCCTGTGAGGCTGAGCACAATTGGCTGTCATACACCCAGTGCGTGGAGGCAATGACTTGCCCCCGATCGTTCCAGTACTCTTTCGTATGCGGTGGCAGAGTAACTTTGTATCTCCATGCTATTCCCCATCGCTTCGGATATTCCTGCACATAATTCATATCGAGCGTGCAATTTCGTGCCAAACTGCCGTCAGGAATTAGCTGGCACTCAAAAAATGGTGTCGGACACAGCACCCGAATCCAGATCAGGTCGAAAGCCATGAGCCTCCCGCAACTGGAATCGTAATGCCCGTCAGATAGTTGGCGGCGTCGGATGCCAGGAACAGGGCGACACCGGCAACGTCCTCGACGGAGGCGATCCTGCCGAGCGGTATCTGCGACAGTATCTCGTCTTCCTTCTCTGCCATACCCTCACGCGCCATTGCCGTCTCGACCCATCCGGGTGCGATACAGTAGGAGAGGATGCCATTGTGCGCCTCGGCGCGGGCAAGGCAGCGCGTCAGGCTCACCATGCCCGCTTTGCTGACCGCATAGGCGGGCGCATCCGTCTCGGCGCGAAACGCCGAGCGCGAGGCGATATTGATGATTTTGCCGCCACCAGGCTGCGCCTTCATCGTCGGCAGGGCGCACCAGGTCGCATGGACGGCGCTCATCAGGTTCGTGTCGAGCGTTCGCTGCCAGCCCGTCTGCCAGTCGTCGAAATCGGGCATGTCGAACCGTGTCTCCTCGAAAATACCTGCATTATTGACGAGCACATCCAGCCTGCCAAAAGCGGCGGTTGTCTGCCGTACCATTTCCTGTACCTGCCCTGCATCCGCGACATCCGCCTGCACCAGAATATGACCTTCGCCCGGCAACTGACTGAACGTCGTCTGAGCGGCTTCCCGGCTGCGGCTGTAGTGAACCGCGACGCGTATGCCTTCCGCTGCATAGACCTGCGCGATTGCGCCGCCGATGCCGCCCGATGCGCCTGTCACCAGCGCAGTTCTCCCTCTCAGTTCGCTCATTCTTCGCTCCCACTTCACACCGCTTAATAGCTATGACTTGCCATTCTGCACCGTTCATGTTACCATGGTGCAGCCCTTTTTGCGTACGCTCACAGATGCAGGAGAACTCGCTCGCAATGCCCGTATCCATATCAATGTCCAATTCGCCGCTCGACACCCCCGCCCTTTCGACTTCGCGACTGCAAACGAGCCTCGGCAGTCTCATGCTGTCGACGCCGATTATTGCCTCTGCCGGGACTTTAGGCAATGGTAACGAGCTGGCTGACCTCGTCGATTACAGCACACTGGGCGCACTCACCACTCCAACGATTACGGTAACGCCGCGAACTGGCAGCCCGATGCCGCGTACGGCGGACGTTACCGCAGGACTGCTTCATGCGACTGGTCTGCCAAACCCCGGGCTTGAAACGTTTCTCGAACAGAATCTCCCTGTGCTTCGTATGCTCCCGTGCCCTGTCATCGTCAGTATACTCGGAACGAGTTCGGAAGGGTGGGGATTGCTGGCGCGTACGCTCACAGAGGCAGGAGGACCAGCGGCAATCGAACTCAATCTCATGCCGCTCGCGCTGCTGGACGCCGAAAAATCCCTTTCACCAGATGCGTACGCGGCTTCATTGTATGGAGGCGCACTCAGGGAGTACATCGTCGAGGCGATCCAGGCGGCACGCGCAGCAACCGATCTGCCGCTGATTGCGAAACTGCCTTCAGTCGGAATTGACATCGGAGAAGCGGCACAGTTGGCAGTCGCTGCCGGGGCGGACTGCATCAATGTGACGCAGGCATTTCCGGGCATTGCAGTTCGGCTCAGCGGGAGGAGTTGTCGGTTTCCCGGAGTCGTCGCGGGACTGTCGGGTCCGGCAGTCAAGCCACTCGCACTCTATCAGACATGGCGGGCGACGCAGGTGGTCACGGTTCCGGTTATCGGGGGCGGCGGAATTATGTCGGGCGAGGATGCGTTAGAGTTCTTCGTGGCGGGCGCGGCGGCAGTCGGCGTCGGCATTGCAAACATGATCTCTCCCTCCAGTATTTCACGCATTGCCGGCGAGGTAGCAGCGTATCTCTCTCAGTACGATATCGTGACAGTGCGCGAGTTGCGGCAGCGTTAACAATCGTCTTTCATAACCACCCCCCAACCCCCTCCTTCGTAAGGAGGGGGAGAGAATACATGCACTGTCGACCTTCGCCTTCGGAAAGAAATCTACAGCGTTACAGGCATCGCGTCCGAAGGACGCTCGGCGGAACAAAAACAGAGTACATTCAAAGCGAAGTCGAATGTGCTTCTGCTGCCAGACGGATCAGGGTTTCTGCCTGGAACTCGCGTAGTAAAACGCCCCGCTTTCACTAGTGGAAGCGGGGCGTTTTGCAGGGTATGAGCGAACTGGATTCGCAACTTCTACGAATGATGGGAGAACAGACGCCATAGATCGTGAGTCATCACAACGACGAACAGGATGCCGATGATCGACAGCCCGAACATCTGCGCGAAGTTCATTTCACGACTGCTGAGTTTGCGTCCCCGAATGCCCTCGATGCCGAGCAGCAGCAAATGCCCGCCGTCCAGGATCGGAATGGGCAGCAGGTTCATAATGCCGAGGCTGATGCTCAGCTCCGCCGCCATCAGAATGATATATTTGTAGCCGATCTGACTCGCCTGATGAACCATGCCGACGATCGCCACGGGACCGCCGACACTGTCGCCCGCTTTCTTACTGAAAATAGTTTGAGCTGTCATCTTGAGCGAATTCGCTAGAAGCGACGAGCTTCGCTGTATCGACTCGCCGACCGAGTAGCGCTTCCATACCACGTCCGGAGCGAACCCGATACGCCCGACCGCCTTCTTGATTGTTTTGCCATTCGGCTCTTTCCAGTCGACCGTTTCCGCTTTCGGCGTCGCCGTAATGCTCTGCTGCTGGCCATTACGCATGATCACCATCATTATCGGCTTACCTGGACTGTCACCGATGATTTTAACCACTGTCTCGAAGTCGGCAATCGGCTTGCCGTTGATCGACACAATCTCATCCCCGCCGCGCAGTCCCGCCTTTTCCGCGACACTTCCCGGCGTGACGAGCTTGACGCCGATATGATCCGGGTCTGGCAAACCGCCGGTGAAGCCCATTACACAGACGATCAAGTAGCCGAAAAACAGACTCATGAAAGGTCCGGCGAAGATCACGGCGGCGCGCTGCCAGAGCGGTTTCTGATTGTATCCGTGTGGGTCAGGAACATAAGTATCTGCGGCAAGGATCGCTTCGAGGTACTTGTGTTCGTCCTCATTGAGTGCGGTGCCTTCGAGCAGCGAGCGCAGCTGTAATTTACCCTCGGCGGTCAGGCGGCTATCGTCGCCGATCGCTTCCTCGACCGATGTGATGACACGTGCAGAAACGTTCTCCGCATTGATGCCTACAAGCTGTTCTTCGGTGAATCCCTGAAGCGACTTGAAGAACTCGCGTTTCGTCTTGATGTGATCGTCGCGGGTAAGTGTCTGGAATACTGGATGACCGTTCGAAATATCGTCCGGCTCCATGCCTGCGATCTTGACGAATCCACCCAGCGGGATCGAACGAATATTGTATTCCGTGCCGTTTCGAACGCCGAGACGCAGGAGCCGCTTGCCGAAGAACAGCGAGAAGTCGTCCACGCGCATCCCGCACATTTTCGCAACGATGAAATGTCCCCACTCGTGTGCGATCACCAGCACACTCAGCATCGTAATGAAATAGAGGGCAGTTTTTATATTTTCGACCACAGATTCGGCTCCTTACGATTACAAGCACTTGTCAGGCAAGGCTATCGCGAAATGACTGGCGGCTAACCACCCCCCAACCCCCTCCATATATTGAATATGTACAGGAGGGGGAGAAAATACAAAATGCCGCAAACTTTGCCTGCTGACAATCAGAACTCAGCGACGGTAAAAGGACTAGCTCTCGCGCATTTGTAGGGGCGCTGCTTGCTGCGCCCTCTTTCCCTCTGGAAATCGACTATTTATAGCTACGTAGGCGTATCAGGTGGTTACGCGAAACGGACGCTTCAGGCAGCGGTTCTAACCAGCAAACTCATTTACTGTACGACGCGCCCAGGCGTCGGCTTCCAGCACATTTTCGAACGTTGGCGGCAGCGCTTCGTGACTGTCCATCGCCTTCCCAATCAAATGCGTCAATTCTAAAAACGGGATACGGTTTTCGAGAAAGAGCGCAACTGCCGCCTCGTTCGCCGCGTTCATCACGGCAGGCATCGTTCCACCCTGCAAAACGGCGCGACGCGCCAGCCCGAGCGCGGGAAATTTCACCTCATCGGGCGCCTCGAAAGTCAGGTTCGCATAGGCACTCAACTCCATGCGCGGCAGTTCCGTGTTCAGTCGCTCTGGATAGACGAGCGCATACTGGATTGGGAGGCGCATATCGGGCAGACCAAGTTGTGCGAGCGTCGAACCGTCGTTGAAGCGCACCATCGAATGTACGATCGACTGAGGATGCACGACGACCTCGACGGCTTCGATCGGCACATCGAACAGCCACCGCGCCTCGATAATCTCCAGCGCCTTGTTCATCAGCGTCGCGGAATTGATCGTGACCAGCCCGCCCATCGTCCAGGTCGGATGCTTCAGCGCCTGTGCGGGCGTGACTGTCGCCAGAGTTTCGATCGGTACAGTGCGGAACGGACCTCCGGAAGCTGTAAGAAGTATTCGTTCGACGCTCTTGTCGGGCGCACCCTGAAGGCACTGGAAAATCGCGGAATGCTCACTGTCGATCGGCAGAATGCGGCAGTTTTTCTCCCGTGCGAGTGCCATCGTCGTTTCGCCAGCCGCGACCAGCACCTCTTTGGAGGCGAGCGCGATGTCTTTTCCAGCATGGAGCGCCGCGTGTGTCGGGGCGATCCCGATCGCTCCCGCGACGGAGACGATCACAAGATCGGCGTCTGGAAGCGTTGCAATTTCACACATTCCTTCGACACCAGTTAGAATTCGTGCATGATGACCGACGGCGTCCAGTTCTCGTTTTAGGTCCGCCGTGTAGTCAGTTGAGTTGGTTGAGCTGCTGGTCTTATCGTCGGTCTGATTATCGGTGTTTCGATCTATCTTTCCGTTTATCTTTCCAGACGACTTTCCAATTGATACGCAGCCGACGCGAAATTCATTCGCCTGCTGCGCCAGCAACGTGGTATTGCTGTTGGCGGCGAGCCCGACGATCTGAAAACGCCCCGGCAGACGGCGCACGATATCCAGCACCTGAGTCCCGATCGAACCCGTCGAACCCAGTATCACCAGTCGCTTCATGGTCACTCTTTCCGAATCAATTTCTTCATATTCGTTCATTCTGCTTTTGCCGTACGTTATTATGCGCCAAAAGTGTGGGTTTATACACCAAAACGTTGGGATTTTGAAACGGTTGTCCCCTCCCCCGAAACTTCGGGTGAGGGGACACGGGCATGAATGTAATTGATCACGAGTTTTGAACGCGAGGCATCAGCGGCATCTATGCAAGGCGAAAGCCTGCCGTTTCTGAGACTAAGGGACTGTAAAAGAATAATCTCCCGGGCATTTGTAGGGGCGCTGCTTGCTGCGCCCTCCTGAGTCGGGAACTTATACATTTACAGACCCTTAGGGAGAGGGGGAGAAGTATAAGAAACTGCTGCATTCGCCTGCGCGGAGTGAGGCCGGTAAGAACAGTGACTCCCCCTCCGACTTCCCTCTCCTCCTTGAAGGAGCGTGTTCAAAGCGAAGCAGAATGCGTTGCCTTTTAGAAGGGGATGGGCCAAGGGCTGGGGTTCCCCTCTTTAGTATGGGAACGCGGAACTTCATTCAGTCAGTGGTTCAAGACTGCTCGTAATCGCGAAAGGCAGTTGCTAATTCGCATCTGCCATTCCGATCAGGCGCGAATATTGGTCTGGCGTGTCGATGTCGATACTTCCTCCGGGGAAGTCGACGGCTGCCACATCATTCTGCGAATGACTTACGATCAGGCGTTTGGCTCCTGCTCCGGCGGGCAGTTCACAAAGTTTTATAAACAGATTTTTATCGAACAGCGCTGGAATGCCGACGGTGTTCGCGTAGGCGCTCGCAATCAGGGATTTGCCGGTTACAGTTCGCATTTGGACGAGATTTTCGATCACGGCGGCAGTGAGAAAGGGCTGATCGCAGGTCAGCAGCACCAGAGAATCGACCTCGGGAAAGTGCGCAGTGATATGCTCGACGCCGATTCGTACAGAGGTGTTCATGCCTTCCTGCCAGTCTGAATTGTAAACGCAAACGACTGGTTGGCCGACGAGCAGCGCACGAACCTCATCGGCAAAAGCCCCCAGCACAACGACGATCGGTTCGCATCCTGCCGCTCGAGCGGCTGTAAGTGTATGTGTGAGGAGTGTGCCCTCCTGATACGGCAATGCCTGCTTGGGGCTTCCCATACGCGAAGATGCACCCGCCGCCAGGATCACTACGCCGACGTCGGACATATTTCCCTTTTTATGCCAATGAGAGGCTTGGACAAAGGCGGGCTTGACAACTCATTCTGCACTGGCAGGTGAATCGAACCATGGCGTTCCCGCAGGGAATTTCCGGAGCCGTTCGTCAGCGCAGTCTGGATTTCGGCGAGAATTGCCAGGGCGATCTCTTCCGGGGTCTCGGAGCCGATGTCCAATCCGGCAGGACTGTAAAGATGCTCCCCTGCTTGGACGAAGACGAAACGGCGGTGGCAGCATGACAACGATGGCACCCCCCAAGCATCAACTGAATACGACCTCAATTCCTTCTGAAATGAAGGAGTTGAGGCAGTGGGTCGTTTACCGCGGGCTGCTCGTTGGCACCGGTGAGATATCTAAAGAGCCGCGCCGCGCCGATAGCGGCGAACTCGCAAGCAGCACAAACCCCGAAACATGGTTCTCCTTCGATGACGCCGTAGCGGCCGCAGAGAAACGTGGCTGGGGTATCGGATATGTATTCGATCGCGTTTCACGGATATGCGGGATCGACCTAGACGATTGCTTAATCGGCGGCGAACTGGCGACGTGGGCACAGGATGTCGTAGACCGTTTTCCGTCCTATACCGAGGTGAGCGTTAGCGGCACAGGGTTGCATATCTTCATCAAGGGCGATCCGCCGACGA
>Ga0123337_10005074_pt1 | contig 13113 bp, 7 predicted proteins | sample frozenSSSSmetaG_FD_89792 | JGI IMG/M metagenome (GOLD analysis project Ga0123337, IMG submission 89792) | Glacier valley bacterial and archeal communities from Borup Fiord, Nunavut, Canada, to study Microbial Dark Matter (Phase II) -... | ecosystem: Environmental > Aquatic > Freshwater > Ice >...
GAAGGACATGGGATCTTGCTTGATACTACTAATCAGAGTAAAGATGGAACACCTTATCTAGGTAAAACCTTAATTGCTAATAATATAGTCTACAACAATGGTAACTCTGGTATTGGCGCTTTCAAAGCGGGCAATGTAGATATTGTTAACAATACAGTTTACAAAAATAGCCGGGTTCTCGCTAACACCGGAGAGATTAAAGTCGCTTACTCAAAGAATGTTAGAGTCGATAACAATATCATGTATGCCAGCAACAATCAAGTGGCTAATGTTCTTAGATATTCTAAAAATGTCAACTTTGACCACAACCTTGTTTATAACTCGAATGTATTCCAAGCTTCAGATAATTTAAAGGCTACAGGATTGCAGAATATTTTGGGTCAAGATCCCCAATTTGTTGATGCGGCCAAAGGGAATTTTGCGCTCAAACCTGGAAGTGCTGCGATCGATGCTGGTTCCAATGCTTTCAATAGCATCACTAAGAACATTCCCCAGGATGGCGATGGTAATGCTACCGCAGTGATTGATATTGGTGCATACGAAGCCCCCCGCATTACCGTCCCGGAAATTCAAGTTCTCAATGGCACCGTTGACATTGCAGATGGCAGCACTACTGCGATTAACTTTGGCGATGTCACTGTTGGTAGCACCCTAACCAAAACCTTTACGATTCAGAACAGCGGTACAGCTACACTCAACCTGAGTAATCTGATACTTCCTGACGGATTTAGTTTGGTCGGTACTCTTCCAACGAGCGTGGCTACCAATGCTTCCACCACTATATCGGTGGCACTCAACACCAGTACACCCGGTGCTTATGGTGGCACTCTGATTTTAGGCAACAACGATAGTAATGAAAGCCCTTTTGACTTTGCAATTAGTGGCACAGTTAAACCCGTTTTATCCCCGGAAATTCAAGTTCTCAATGGCACCATTGACATTGCAGATGGCAGCACTACTGCGATTAACTTTGGCGATGTCACTGTTGGTAACACCCTGACCAAAACCTTTACGATTCAGAATACTGGTACAGCTACACTCAACCTGAGTAATCTGAAACTTCCTGACGGATTTAGTTTGGTCGGTACTCTTCCGACGAGCGTGGCTACCAATGCTTCCACCACCATATCGGTGGCACTCAACACCACTACACCAGGCACCTATGGTGGCACTCTGATTTTAAACAACAATGATAGTAATGAAAGCACCTTTGACTTTGCGATTAGTGGCGCAGTTAAACCCAAAATTCAAGTTATCAATGGCACAGCCGGCAATGACACCTTTATTGCCCAAGGAGGCAATAGCGATTACATCATCACAGACTTTGGCGGTGTAGGTACTAGCTCATACCCTTCGGCTGCGGTGATTGCTAAAATAGACACCTTGCAATTTATTGGGGCTGGCTTGACTGCGAAAAATCTGCAATTAACTCAAAATGGCAACGATTTAGAAGTCACCTTTGAAGATGTGGCTAATACCAAAGTCACTCTGCAAAACTTTAACTTAGAAAACCTAGAGAACTTAGCCGCATCGACAACAAGACCTGCCATCGGTAATATCCAATTTGACGGAGAAGCCAGTGTTACCAAAAGCATTGATGTGATTAATGCCAACTCTACTCAACCGTATATTTCCACCGCAAATAGCGTCACGTTCCTCAATGACTTGAACAACAACATCACCGGTTTTTACACTTCCAACGATGTGATTAATGGTCAAGGGGGTAATGACACCATCGATGGCAGCGGTGGTGACGACCTGCTGCGGGGTGGTACTGGTGATGATCTTCTCATTGGTGGACAAGGCAATGATACTCTTGTCGGTGGACAAGGCAATGATCTTCTCGTCGGTGGTATAGGTGCTGACTCTTTCCTCTACGACACCAATACTGCCTTTACTACCGCTACTGTGGGTATTGATACGATCTCTGACTTCAATCCCTCTCAAGGTGACAAGATTGTTCTGGATAAGACCACCTTTAGTGCCATTACTTCTGCTGTGGGAACGGGTTTTAGTAACGCTAGTGATTTTCAAATCACCAGTTTAGGGGCAGCTAGCAATGCTGCAATTGTCTACGACCCTCTGAGTGGGCAGTTAATATACAATCAAAATGGTAGCGCTGCTGGTTTTGGCAGTGGTGGTCAATTTGCACAACTTACCGGTGCCCCCACTCTTACTGCTTCCGACTTCATCGTTCAAGCATAGTTGGGTCGGATCAACTGAGTAGAAGTGTAATCCAAACATGAATCGACTTTCAATTAAATAGATCACAGACATCGGGGCGCAATATATTTATGCCCCGATGTCTGTGACCAGAAATAGCCGGATTATCTGGAAGTTGTAGTTTCAGTTTAACTACTGCTGTGGTTGCGATCGCAAGTCTTGTAATACCCTCTGCAAAAACTTACCCCATTCTGCAGCCAAAGGGATTTCTGTAAACGGAACCCGCACTGAGTTAGTAGATTCGGAAAATAGAAATTCTAACTCTATAGAACGACCTTTCTCCGGTATACTTTCTAAATCTACTTGTTTGTCATCTATCAAAAGATAAATTTGTTTGACATCAAGCAAAGAGAATGTTTCTAGTTTAATCGGCCCTTTAGGCGTGGGTTTTCCCCAAGTTAGATTGTTGCCTTTTTGACCTAATACTGAATAAATATCATACTTAGCCCGTTCAAATTGCTCTGCCCAAGCGCGATAGGCTTCAACTTTTTGATACTCCTTCGAGCCTTGCCAAGCCAACCAGAAAAACATTACTAACAGGGGCAACCATAAAAGACCACGTTCCATCGTTTAAAAAGTCCTGAGTGAAACTTGTAACTAAAAGTGCAAAATCTACCAATAAAGGATGGAAATAAGTTATGGTAGTGAGCAAACTGGCAAAAAGCGGTGATGAGTTAATATGAGAAAACTTATATTATTATGCTTGTTTGTCATTGGGCTGGGAGCTGCGATGTTTGGTTTCCTGAATTTCCAGGGACTGGCAGCTAAAGGAGAGTTTGAGACGATTTTGCTTGATTTTCGGGAAGATATTCCATCAATTGTGGTGGAAGAGAATCTACAAGCGATCGCCAAACAATACAACCTTACACCCCAATTAGACAACAAGTTTTCCGAAAAAGATCATGTGTATATTGTCAAAGGCGATCGGCAGCGACTCCAAGAACTAAAAAAATCTAAATTTGCCCAAGTTACAGAATTCATTGAACCAAATTATATCTACAGAAAGATTCCACAACCCGGTCAACCAGCTTGGCTAGGAGAATTTTTAAGACCGCAAGGAGATGAAGAAACAAGTCCCTCATTAACTGGCCCCAATGACCAATATTACAGCAAGCAGTGGAACTTGCACCAAATCGGCATTGAAGGCGCATGGAGTCAAACCAAAGGCAGTGGCATCACAGTTGCAGTGATTGATACCGGGATTACCAAGGTGCGGGACTTGTATGAGACAAAATTCGTCAAAGGCTATGATTTTGTTAACGACCGAGAAGAAGCCACAGACGATAATGGCCACGGTACCCATGTTGCCGGAACTATTGCCCAAGCCACAAATAATAAATATGGCGTCGCTGGAATTGCCTATGAAGCCAGTCTGATGCCCCTGAAAGTACTCAGTTCGTATGGTGGCGGTACTGTTGCCGATATTGCCGAAGCGATTAAATTTGCTGCTGATAAAGGCGCAGATGTGATTAATATGAGCTTGGGTGGTGCCGGTGAAAGCAAATTGATGAAAGAAGCGATCGAGTATGCCCATAGAAAAGGTGTAGTTATTATTGCCGCAGCCGGGAATGAAAACACCAATGGGGCAAGCTATCCAGCCCGTTATCCCTATGTCATCGGCGTTTCGGCAATTGGCCCAGATGGGGAAAGAGCGCCTTATTCTAACTTTGGTGCTGGGGTAGATATCTCTGCTCCTGGTGGTAGTGAAGCTGGTAAGATTCTGCAAGAAACTCTCGACGAAAATGGCGAAGGCGTATTTCTGGGCTTCCAGGGTACAAGCATGGCTTCTCCCCACGTTGCCGGTGTTGCGGCATTAATCAAAGCTGCTGGCATCAAAGAACCAGATGAAGTTTTAAAAGTACTCAAGCAGTCAGCGCGAGTTATCCAGGATGATGGTTTGAACTATTATGGCGCTGGACACCTGAATGCAGAAGCAGCAGTTAAACTAGCCTTTGGGGGACAAATCAGTTTCCCTGATTTCTTTCGGTGGTTACGGGACAACGGCTATCTTAACCCCGGCTTTTGGATTGATGGTGGTGCGATCGCGCTGTTACCCAAGATTTTAATGGTAGTTGGTTCCTATCTGCTGGCTTGGTTTTTATGTGTTTACTTCCCCTTCACTTGGAGTTGGTCTTTATCTAGTGGCTTAATTGCTGGCAGCTCTGGCTTATTCTTCCTCAAGGGAATCTATATTTTTGATCTTCCCCAATGGCCTTTCCGGGTTTTGGGCAGTTCAATTCCCGAACTAGGCAATAGCCTCCAGGGAACTGATGCATTGAATCCCGTGTTTGCTAGCGTACTGATTCCCATTGTCTTAATGGCATTGTTGCTGGGACATCCTAGTTGGAAATGGTTTGCCATTGGTTCAACTTTAGGTGTAGCAGCGTGCTTAACTATAAGTGCGTTTTTCGATCCGGCAGTTTGGGGATTGGGAAGTGGTCATTTAGCACGCCTGTTCCTCATTGGTAATGCCCTAATCTGTTATGGACTTGCTCGTTTAGCATTGAAAAACGAAGAAAAAATAGCATAAATTGGGAGTTGGGCATTGGGCATGGGGCATGAATTTTTATAACTCCTAACTCCTGTACAGACGCGATTAATCGCGTCTCTCCCAACTCCTAACTCCCAACTCCCCACTCCCCACTCCCCATTTATCATGAGCATTACACTTACAGGTACAATCGAACGCCGTGATATTGGCACAGGCGCATGGGCTTTAGTCACAGAAGAGGGCGTTACTTACGAAATCCTTAGAGGGGCTGACAAAGACTTACTCAAAGCCGGGCAAAAAGCAAAAGTTAAAGGGCAGGTGCGTGAAGATATCATGACTACTGCCATGATTGGCCCTGTTTTGGAGGTCAAATCTTTTGAGGTAATTAGTTAGTTCTGATTCGCTGTGGAATTCAGAACCTCTTGAAGACGGCTTCTAAACTCCCCTTTGGGATGACCTCCTTTTACCTCACCCACAATCTGAAATTCCCCTTCTGGAGAATTGCAGAGGATGTAAGTAGGCCATCCCATTTCTGATTTATCGGGATACTGAGTTAATAAAATCTTCCGATACTTGCGGTAAGCAGCCGTATCCTGCATTTTTACATCGATAAATTCTAAACCCAGTTCTTCAGCCACCTTTTTGTCATAAAAAGACATTTTGTGGCAGATGCCGCACTCTTCTGAAGAGAACTTAATTACAGCTAAACTCATGGGTTGGCGACTCTTTGATTCTAGGCAAAGTTTTTTAGCATAATGCCATGAAATATTATCATATAGCTGGTGATTAGTGTCAACTTCAGCCTGAAATCCTAATCAAGTATCTTTTTCTCCTTCCCTGTTAAAAGTAGGGAAGGCAATTTTTTGGGAGGCGGAGCTTCCAGTACCGCTTTCCCAGGCTGAACCTGGGAACGAAAAATATGATCTAGTCAAAATATAGAAAAAAAATTAAGAATGTGATTAAATATCATAGCAATCATTTTAGTGTGGCATCTCTAGCTCACAATAAAAAGAAAGCGATTCAGGGATTGCGTAAGCAAGTTATGCTCTATCCTGGCAACAGCAGGATACTTAAAGTCTACCAGTAGTAGTAAGAGTGGTGGTGCATTCGACTTATGTGGGCAAGAAATGCTAGGGCGATATTTAACGACAAGCTGCTACCCGTCTACGCATAAAAAAACCCCCAGTCAGTGTTAGCCAACCAGGGGAGTTAGTTATCAGGGTGCATCTACCAATTAAATGTTCTTAGGTTGAACACCATACTCCGGATGAATTTGTACAAAGTTCAGTTATTTTTTTAAATAAAAAACCCCCAGTTGGTGTTAACCTACTAGGGGAGTGAGTTATCAGGGTGCATCTACCAATAATCTTTTCTAGGGACAGCCAGTATCTTCCGGAGAAAATGAGCAAAATCAGGGTTAATGGCGATGTCTACGATGGTTACTGAGGTTGCCGAAGTACGGGCTGTGATGCTCTAAAACTCGCTATCGGTGACGCAACTAGAAAAATCCTCAGTGAGTGTTAGCCAATCAGGGGAGTTAGTTATCAGGGTGCATCTAACAAGAATCTTTTCTAAAGTAATGGGTAGCTACCAGATAAATTAAGAGGTTGAAGTTTTTACTGCTTGTTTATCAGAGAAAAACCTCAGAGGGGTTAGTTATCAGGACAGACCTACCAATTAAATAATCGGTGCGCTGCCTTAAAAATGGATGTGTCAGGGATGATTGCTGCGAGCGTAGCGGTAGCAAACTAGGAACTAATAAAAGGGTTCCCCTGACTCTGAAAGCTTGCTAGCAAGAGCGTCTTGGAACAGGAAAAGGAACTGGCGTGGGCTTATTCAAATATAAGTTTGGTGGTTTTCAGTGCGTAAGTTTTGTACTTATTGAGTCATAAAAAAACCCCCAGTGGGCGTTAGCCAACGAGGGGAGCTAGTTATCAGGGTGCATCTACCAATTAAATGTTCTAGGTTTAACCACCATGCTCCGGATAAATTTACTAGAAAATTGATTGTTGTCGTGTCTCAAAAAAACAAGAGTGAATATTAACTGAATTAGGGGAGCTAAAAATCAAGGTACATCCATCTATTAATCAAGTATTCTAGGATTAAGCACTATTTTCTGCTAGAGAATATCTGCGTCAGAAGTTGCTGTTGTTTGCCAAAATTGAAAAAAACCCCCAGTGGGTGTTAGCCAACTAGGGGAGTTGAAGATCAAGGTGCATCTACCAATTAAATGTTCTAGTCCCAAGTAATCCGATCCGGATAAAGTTGTAATGGCAGAAAAAGCAAAATAACTAGAATCAGAAACATTCAGGGGTAGGATGCATCTAAGTTATCAAAGGGAGCGAAAAATCGACTTGAAACTTTCGCGTTTCAAACCAGATTTAGGAGGCGGACAAGAGAAGCTGTGACCCAGGAATTCCACATTTCGGTAACTCCTGTAGGGCAAAATGACTACTTGGTGCGGACGGAACAAGTCGCGCCTGGGGTGCCATTGGCAGAAGAACTGGTGACTTGGCCTGTAGCTGAGTGGTTAATGGCTGCTGGGCATTTGATGAATGACCCGTTGAATTCGGTGTTGCAGGGAGATATATTCGCCTCTGGCGGGAATGAAAGCGATATCGCCAGAAATTCTGTTAACTTGGTGGCGTTGGGTCAACAATTTTATACCGCCCTATTTCAAGGGACTCTCAGAGATAGTTGGATTACTGCCCAAGGTATTGCCCAAAATCACCAACAAGTACTACGGTTACGCTTGGGGCTAAAAGACACTAGATTAGCTCGTCTGCCTTGGGAAGTGATGCACGCAGGCGATCGCCCTTTAGCTACTGGGCCTTATGTGGCTTTTTCTCGCTTCCAAAGTGGAGTTTTGGGGGCTTCCCCAATGCGATCCCTGCGGGGGGCTACGCCTACGCCAAATATGCCCACACCACGAGAAGAAGGTGGGGTGAAAGTGTTGATGGTAATTGCTTCTCCCTCAGATCAAGTTCACCTTGACTTACAAAAACAGGAAGCGATTAAACTGCAAGCGGAACTTCACCGTATACCACGACTTGCTGAAGGTAGCAATCGCTTCCCAGAAATTGAACTCACTGTCTTAAACCAACCAGGAAGGGAAGAACTGACGCAAGCTCTAGAACAAGGCAGATACCACGTTCTACACTACTCTGGTCATAGTAACTTCGGATCTAATGGCGGAGAAATTTATCTTGCTAGTCGCAGAACTGGCTTAACGGAAATCTTAACTGGGGACGATTTGGCAGGTTTGCTCGTCAACAATAACATCCAAATGGCAGTGTTTAACTCCTGCTTGGGGGCATACACACCTGCGTCCGATCCCTCTGGAGATACTGGCGAACGAAATTTGGCAGAAAGTCTGGTGAAGCGCGGAATTAGAAGCGTTTTGGCTATGTCAGAACGGATTCCTGATGAAGTGGCGTTGACGCTCACACAATTATTTTACCGCAATTTGAGTCAGGGATATCCAGTAGATTTGTGCGTAAGTCGGGTGCGCCAAGGATTAATTTCTGCCTATGGTTCTCACCAGATGTACTGGGCATTACCGATTTTATATCTCCAGCCAGAATTTGACGGTTTCTTGAGTCAGGAAACTGAGTTATCCGAAAGTGCGGAGTCGCTGAATCAGTATAGTTCGCCTTTAGGGGTAACTTCGACGATGTACTCTGATATGGCAGATGATTCCGAGATGTCTTTAGGAATGGAGGAAATGATTCCTTCTGGTTTGGCGCGTGACTCTTCTGGGTTGGACTGGCTAGGTGAAGATACTTGGGGCGATCTCGTTGATGAAATTGAGTATGATGACCCAAGCTATGCAGAAGATTCTGCGATAGTTTCGGATTTGTTTCGTCAGCTAGATAACCCAAAAGCTCCAACTGAATTGGATCAACAAATTCACCAAAATAGTCTTCAGCAAAAACAGGTTTCAGAGGAAATTGCTTCTTTGCAACAGGAAGCAGATTTGTGGGGGGAAGCCCCAGCACCGCCACCTCAAGCTGCTGGGAACTTTGAAGGAAATTGGCAAAATTCTGCTGATTTTTCGCGTAGGCGTAGCCCAACCCAGGCATCACAACCAGCCCCACCAAGAAATCGTAATCGACGCCGCAAGCTGTGGCCGATTGTGGGCATTGTGGGAATCAGTGGGTTAGCTGCTGCGATCGCTTTAAATTGGTGGCAAAATCGACCGAAAGTAACTCTGCCTAACATACCAGAAATTCCTACTCAGTCTCTACGTCAAAAGCAGCAAAATATCGACTTACAGACAGCACCAACTGGAATTGTCACCGCCACCGCTACGGAAAAAATGAGCCAGGAAGATTTGCAAGGTGGGTTGTTAGCTGTAGAAGAATTACTCAATCGTGGCGCACTGGCTGCGGCTGAAACTGCCCTGAAACTGATTCCAAATAAACAAGCTGATGATCCATCTGTGAACTTTTACAAGGGACGAGTAGCTTGGCAATCTATCCAAACTGGAGACAAAAACTATAGCGTCGATGATGCCCGCCGTTATTGGGAAACTGCTGCAAAAGCTAAACCAGAATCGCTTTTGTATAATAACGCTTTGGGATTTGCTTACTACACAGAAGGCAATCTGAATCGAGCCAATGATTCTTGGTTCAAGGCTTTGAATTTAGCTCTCAAAGAAGAGAAGACAAATTCAACATCTAGAAAGACAGCAGCGCCTCAAGAGGCTTTAACTTCCTATGCTGGTTTAGCTCTGGGAATGTATAAATCTGCACTGAGTCAACCTAATAGTAAGCAGATACAATATCTGAATGAAGCGATTAAGTTGCGACAATTGGTTCTCAAGTCTGATCCAGGAAATTTCCAGGTAGATAAATTAGCTAAAAATTGGCTGTGGACAGAAAAGGCGATTGAAGATTGGCGATCGCTCCTTCAGGAAAAAGGTGAAGAACAGTAATATATTGGAGTGGAGCGATCGCGGTTGATTAATTGTTATCCCATCACCTCAGCAGTCTTCTTCTGATCCAACTTGAGAATCAACACACCCAAAGGTGGCAAACACAAATCCAGCGAATAGGGATGACTGTGCAAAGACCAATCATCTGTCCACTTACCACCTAAGTTGCCCATATTACTGCCGCCATACGGTCGCGCATCACTATTGAATAACTCAGTATAAAATCCCTTTTGCGGTACACCAATGCGGTAGTGTGAATGGGGTTGCGGTGTAAAATTGCAAACCACGATCGCAAAATCATCAGAATCCTTGTCACGACGGATGAAGGAAACTACACTATGACGGTTATCGCTACAGTCAATCCACTCAAACCCAGGTTGAGCAAAATCCTGGGTGTACAAAACTGGTTCAGAACGATAGAGATGGTTCAAATCCTGGAAAAACCTTTTTAACTGTTGATGGGCTTCATGCTGCAATAAATCCCACTGCAAATCTGCCCAAGCATTCCACTCACTCCACTGCCCAAACTCCATGCTCATAAACATGGTTTTCTTGCCTGGGTGAGCAAACATATAGCTAAATAAACAACGCACATTCGCTAACTTCTGCCATGTATCCCCCGGCATTTTACCGATGATATTGCTCTTACCATGCACCACTTCATCGTGGGATAGAGCCAGCATGAAGTTTTCGCTGTGGTTGTACCACATACTAAAGGTGATATTGTTTTGGTGGAACTGACGGAACCAAGGGTCCATGCTGAAGTAATCCAGCATATCGTGCATCCACCCCATATCCCACTTCAAGTTAAAGCCCAGTCCGCCTGTGTAGGTGGGCCAAGATACCATTGGCCAGGAAGTAGACTCTTCAGCAATTGAGAGAATACCGGGAAAATAGCTAAAGATAATGTGATTTACCTGACGCAGAAAATCTGCTGCTTCTAGATTTTCTCTGCCGCCGTACTGGTTGGGCAGCCATTCTCCAGGTTCGCGGCAATAGTCGTGATAGAGCATCGAGGCAACAGCATCAACACGAATCCCGTCAATGTGGTACTTATCAAACCAGAAGAGGGCATTTGCAGCTAAAAAATTACTGACTTCATGGCGACTGTAGTTGAACACCAAAGTACCCCATTCTTTGTGTTCGCCCTTGCGGGGGTCAGCGTGTTCGTACAGGTGGCTACCATCAAAGAAAGCTAAACCATGTCCATCTTTGGGGAAGTGACCAGGAACCCAATCTACAATTACCCCTAGATCATTTTCGTGACATTTGTCAACAAAATACATGAAATCTTCCGGGCTGCCAAAACGTGAAGTGGGGGCATAGTACCCAGTTACTTGATAACCCCAAGAACCATCAAAGGGATGCTCCGCAATCGGCAGCAATTCTAGATGGGTGTATCCTAATTCTTTGACGTATGGAATAAGTCGGTCAGCTAATTCCCGGTAGGTAAGGAAGCGTGCGCCTGGCTTCAGTTCGGAAACGATAACTACAGGTTCAGTTTCACCATTGGGGAGTTTCGCTGGTTCGGCACTCGAAGCGTGTAACCAAGAGCCTAAATGTACTTCATAGACTGAGACAGGCTGAGTCAGGGGATCAGAGCGACGCCGCTTTTCCATCCAATCTTCATCAGCCCAACTATAAGTATTTAAATCAGTGACAATAGATGCGGTTTTCGGGCGGGGTTCCTGCTGGAAACCGTAGGGATCGGATTTTTCGTAAATGTGTCCTTCAAAATTTTTGATTTCATATTTGTAATGCTCTCCCACACCGATTTCAGGAATAAATAATTCCCAAACCCCGGTGCGGCCTTTACGCATCTGGTTTTTACGCCCATCCCAGAGGTTGAAATCTGCCAACAATGAAACATTACGAGCGTTGGGTGCCCAAACAGCAAAATAAACGCCCTTAACTCCGTCTATTTCCGTAGGGTGCGCTCCCAGTTTTTCGTATATCCGGTGATGGTTGCCTTCTTTAAACAAATGCAAGTCAAAGTCTGTTAAGTGGGGAGAACGGAAAGCGTAAGGGTCATAAATGACACGCTCATGTTCACCCTCTTTAATCCGTAACTGGTAGTTTGCCAGTTCTGCGGTTTCAATGGTGCATTCAAAAAACTGGGGATGATGCACTGTTTGCATCGGGTATTCTTTGCGTTGTTCAGGAAGAACCACCCATGCGGCACTTGCATTTGGTAGATAGGCTCGCACAGCCCAGACAGTTTTGCCATCTTGTTCTATGGGATGAGAACCTAGTATTTCAAAGGGATCGTTATGCTGATTCCAAACGATGCTATTAACCTGTTCAGGGGCGATCGTGGTCATGGACATGAAGCTACCTAAGTGAAATAACGTGATTGACTAGATCTACTTTTTTAATATCTATATATATTCTTTACATTTATTTGCAATTTTGTCGTCACCGTTATCCTACCTCAGAATTGGGCATTGGGCATTGGGCAAAGCTCTTGACATTTAACTCTTGAGTAATTTCTCAAAAATTTAAAAATGGGAAAAACTGAAATAATGTTTTACGTAAGCGAAGCAAGAAAATCTGTTCTCGAATTTTCGGGTCTAGTTTTGGTGGCGGTGCTTCTTGCAGCTGCGCTTGTAATTGGATATATTCGGCAGCTGTGAGGAATTTTCCATCAATAGGCGATCGCGCTTCTATGATAATCTTAGTGCGTAATATTTCTTCTGGTGTATCTTCTGCTGGCGGTAAGGCTACTACTGCTGATCCCCAATAGCTACTTAATAAAATTAACGTAGCAGTAGTCACAATTAAGCATAGTAATTGTATCTCCTTTCTGGCTTTAACTCTCCCCATCTCCTGAACTGCCTTCACAACACCGGATGAAAATCTGTTTTTCTCATTCCCTATGCTCAAAGTTACAAATTCTCCTAATAAAAATCTGGCAATATCAAGGGACATTACCAGGTTTCTTCTGATCCAGAATAGACTATAGGGAATGCTCAAGAGCAATTGCCAGCGATCGCATTGAATTGTTTTATCCTCTGAAAACTCAGGAATTTAAGCTATTCCAAATACCAAACCAGAGAAGTACCTTACCCACAAAATGGCTTAGATTTATATAACTCAACTCCCTTGGACTTGGAACAAGCTTCGGTCAGGCGAGAATTTCAGGCGGACACTTGGTTGAGGACGTACCCCTCATCACCAGTGTCCTCTACTTGCTGCCCTACTTAGCTGATATTTCAGCAAACTCTAGGCTCTGATCCACCAATAGATAGAAAGACCCAGGTTTTTACGTTAACCTAATTAATTCCAGCTATGTGGTGACGAGCGTTGTTACTAAGCTCTTTTAGGCATCATTCAAACTAAATAGGACTTACGCATTGACAGAAAAGCCAAAATAACAGGTATAGTTTTCAAGGCTTATAGCTAGGTTTTTCAATGAGATTTTGGCGATCGCACCTAATCAACGGTGATTGACAAAAGCCTGAAA
>Ga0123337_10005079_pt1 | contig 13108 bp, 5 predicted proteins | sample frozenSSSSmetaG_FD_89792 | JGI IMG/M metagenome (GOLD analysis project Ga0123337, IMG submission 89792) | Glacier valley bacterial and archeal communities from Borup Fiord, Nunavut, Canada, to study Microbial Dark Matter (Phase II) -... | ecosystem: Environmental > Aquatic > Freshwater > Ice >...
AATACGCGAGACAGGAATCCGGAGAGGCGGAATTCGAGTTCACCGTGAAGCAGGACCAACCCTCCTACGCCGCGCATGTAAAACTCCCCCTAACGGCCGGACCGGAATGGGCATTGCTAGAAATCCCCTTCGTCATGCAGCGCGACGCGAGTCCGGAACAAGGGCGCATCCAGCTCTCCTTCGGCACCATTCCGCAAGCGGTCGAGATCGCCGGATTCGAGCTGCTCAACTTCGGCGACCGGGCGAAACTATCAGATCTCCCGCAGACCCGCTTCACCTATCGAGGCCGTGAAAAGGGCGCCGCCTGGCGCGACGCCGCGCTCGCACGCATTGAAAAAAACCGCACCGCGCCCATCGCCGTGCGCGTGATCGATGCGGCGGGAAAACCCGTTCCCGACGCCCGTGTCGAAGTCCGACTCAAGCGCCCGTCCTTCCTCTGGGCGACCTCGGTGGATTCCTCCTTCCTTCTGGCGGAATCACCGGACGCTACGAAATACCGTGAAACCCTGCTCGCCATGTTCGACACCGCCACCATCGAAAACGGCTTCAAATGGCCAAAGTGGAGCGGCAGCGTGGCCACCCGCGAGGAAGCGCTGCGCGCGTCGGATTGGATCCAGTCCCAAGGTCTCCGCCAGCGCGGCCACACGCTCTCGTGGCCTGCGGACAAATTCTCCCCACGCCGCATCGCCGCGATGCCCGCGCCGCGCGAGGAACTATCAAATCTCGTCCAGGAACACATCCGCGACATCATGACCGCCACGAAGGGCCGCATCTACGGTTGGGACGTCATCAACGAAATGATCCACGAGCGCGATTATTTCAAATACCTCCCGGAGACCGAAGTGGCCGAGTGGTTCAAGCTCGCCCGCAAGTCCGATCCGAACGCCAAGCTTTTCATCAACGACTACGGCATGCTCAACAGCCGCAAAAGCCCGGATACCATCGCCAGCTATCTGAAAATCGTGAACACTCTGTTAGCAGCCGGAGCGCCCATCGATGTCATGGGCGTGCAGGGCCACGTCGGGCGGCAGGTTAGAAACCCGGAGGATGTGATCAAGGATCTCGATCTGCTCGCCGGCCCGGGTCTCGAACTCCAGATCACTGAGTTCGACGTCAACACCGCCGACGAAGAACTCCAGGCCGACTACACCCGCGATTTCCTCATCGCATTGTATAGCCATCCGTCCGTCAGCGGTTTCACCAAATGGGGATTCTGGGAGAAAAAACATTGGAAGTCCGACGCCGCCATGTTCCGCGCCGACTGGTCCGAGAAGCCCAACGCCAAAATCTGGCGCGACCTCGTGCGCGGCCAGTGGTTGACGAAAGTCGTAGCCACCACCGACGCCGCAGGCAAACTCACCACCCGCGGCCATCTCGGGGATTATGAGTTCAACACCACCGTCGGCGGCAAATCCCTGCGCCAGATGCGCCAGCTCACCAAGGACGGCCTGACGGTCACACTCCAAGCACCTTGAACCGGATCAACCGCGAATTCAACCGTCCTACTTCTGACAATCGCTTCCGCCATTGGACTCGTCATCCATGCCGATGCCGAAACTTCCAGTGGCACAGTTGGAAAAACGCGAAGGTAGCCATCGTGGACAATCCTCGCGCCAAGGAAATGATGAATGACGCGGCCGCCGTCACGCTGGATGAGATTCGATAGCGTCCGGCGGCAATCCGCAGGTTGCAGCCTGAACGGGTTGAGAATTCTTACCATTGTCCCGGGCCGGACACGGACGCACGATGCGCTTGCGGCAATTCACCAAACGCCCGGCAACCCACATGAAACCCCAAGTCACGGAACTATCCCGCTTCAAATTCGCCGACATCACCGCGATCTATCACCTGGATGGAACCACCGGCCGGGTGCAAATGCAGTTCGTCCCCAAGTCGCTCGCGCGGAAAATCCCGAAGCACCGCGAATTTCTCGACCCCACCGATCCGGCGCTGCGGGCGCATAAGCCAATGCCGGCCTGGGAGCTCGATTCGCTGGTGCAGGTGCGGCTGGCCGATGATCCGGGCGTGCCCCAATTCGGCAATGGCCGCACGATGCGGAACAGCGAGGCAACGCTCGGGCTTAAATATCTCAGCCAACACGCGACGGAGCACGGGGTCGTCACGGTGTTGGAAAACCCGCGCGGTTTCCGCTGCGAACACCTGTTGGAATGGTCCGCGGGCGAGCGGGCGCTGCGGATGAGCACCCGGTTCATCAACCAATCCCAAGGCCCGCTGACGCTTGAAATGCTCGCGAGTTTTTCGCTAGGCGGGGTGACGCCGTTTGCCACGGATGAAGCCGCTAACCGGCTGCGGCTGCACCGCGCCCGCTGCTACTGGTCGGGCGAGGGTAAAATCGAGTCCATCCCGCTGGAACAACTGCACATGGAGCCGTCGTGGACGGCGTATGGCGTGCGCTCGGAGCGCTTCGGCCAGGTCGGCTCGATGCCGACGCGCGGGTTCTTCCCATTCGCCGCGCTTGAAGACACCGGCGCGGGCGTCACCTGGGCAGCGCAGATCGCCTGGAATGGCTCGTGGCAGATGGAAGTCTATCGGCGCGATGATTTCGTGCATCTATCCGGCGGCCTGGCGGACCGCGAGTTCGGTCACTGGTGGAAAACCGTTCCGCCCGGTGGTTCGTTTACCACACCAGAAGCGCTCGTCACCGTGGTGCATGGCTCGCTGGATGACGCCTGCGAGCGGCTCACTGCCAGCCATCGCTTCAACGCTCCACCGGTCGAGGACGAGCTGCCGATCATCTTCAATGAGTGGTGCACGACCTGGGGCCATCCGGATCACGACAACGTCATCGCACTGGCGGATCGCCTCGCCGGATCATCGGTGAAATACCTCGTCATCGACGATGGCTGGGCAGAGCGGCCGACCGAAAGGATGCAGGAAAACGGCGACTGGATCGTGGCATCGAAAAAGTTTTCCAACGGCCTGCGGGCGACCTGCGACGCGATCCGCGAGCGGGGCCTGATCCCCGGGATTTGGTTTGAATTCGAGGTGGCTAACAAAGGCTCGCAGGCGTGGAACGAAACATCCCATCAGCTCCATCGCGACGGCCGGGTGCTCGACGTTGGCAGCCGCCGGTTCTGGGATTTCCGCGATCCGTGGGTGCATGATTTCTTGGCGGAGCGCGTCATCGGCCTGCTGCACAACGCGGGCATGGGCTACATGAAGGTGGACTACAATGAAACCATCGGTCTCGGTGCCGATGGCGCGGAGTCGCTGGGCGAGGGACTGCGCCAGCACCTGGAAGGCGTGCGCGCGTTCTTCCAAAGGATCCGCAAGGAATTGCCGGATCTAGTGATAGAAATCTGTTCGTCCGGCGGGATGCGACTCGAACCCTCGATGCTCGAACTCGGCTCGATGTTCTCGTTTTCCGACGCGCATGAAACCCGCGACATCCCGCTCATCGCCTGCGATGTGCAGCGGCTTGTGCCCGCGCGGGCCAACCAGATCTGGGCAGTATTGCGTCCCGGCGACGACATGCAGCGGCTCGTCTATTCCCTAACATGCACCTTCCTGGGCCGCATGTGCCTCTCGGGAGAGGTGAACAAACTCAGCGACAAACAATGGGGAATCGCCCTCGCCGCACAGCAGCTCTATCAGCAGGTCGCACCGATCATCGCCGACGGGGTTTCCCACCGCAGTGGCCCGGTGCAGACCAGCTATGCCCGCGCCAAAGGCCATCAGGCCGTGCTGCGGGTGGCGAGGAATGGCAAGCAGGCCCTGGCGGTGGTGCACACGTTCGCGGAGGCTCCTCCGAAGGGCATCAGCATTCCCTTGCCGGAAGGAAACTGGAGCATCGCAGGTTCGCTGCAAGCCGGGAAAAAATCACCCGTCGTCCGTGGCGGATGTTTGATCCTGCCTTTGATGAAGGATTACTCGGGATACGCAGTCCACCTCAAGCGCAGCTCCCATAAATCAAAGCCGTGAGCCATTCATTCCATTTCGGCCCGCTGGTCTCGCGCGACGAGGTCGCGGATGCGGTGAAGCGGATTCTAACACCACTCGTCCCGTATTTCACGGAGGCTGGCTCTGGCATCCGTTGCGGGATGCTCGCCGGCGCCCACGGCGAGCCGACCGCCTCGCTGGAGGCATTTTCACGGGCGCTATGGGGGCTGGTGCCACTGCTCGCGGGCGGTGGTGATTTCCCGGATGCGGAGCGTTGGCGGAATGGCATCGTGGCGGGAACCGATCCCGATCATCCGGGATACTGGGGGGCGCTTGTTAGCTGCGACCAGCGGCAGGTCGAGCAACCGGCGATCGCGCTGGCACTCGCGATGAAACCGGAAATTTTCTGGGAGCCCTTGTCCGTCGCAGAGCGCGGGCGTGTCTCAGCGTGGCTCTATCGCACCAACGAGGTGGACATCGTGGACAGCAATTGGCGCTGGTTCCGCGTGCTGGTGAACGCGGCGCTGCGCGACCTCGGCGAAAACTGGTCGCCGGAGCGGCTGGAGGAGGATTTCCGCCGGATCGAAGAGTTTCATCTGGGCGGTGGCTGGTATCGGGATGAGAACCGGATCGGCGATTATTACATCCCGATGGCGATGCAGTATTACGGGCTGTTATACGCGAAGCTGGCGGAGGATTCCGATCCCGCGCGATCCCGGATTTACAAGGAACGCGCAGGAATGTTCGCGAAGGATTTTGTCTCGTGGTTTTCCGCCGGTGGTGAAGCGGTTCCCTTCGGACGCAGTCTGATCTATCGAATGGCGCAGGGCGCGTTCTGGGGAGCGCTTGCCTTCGCTGATGTCGAGGGGCTGCCGTGGGGCGAGATCAAGGGCTTATTATTGCGTCATCTCCGGTGGTGGCTCGCACAGCCGATCTTCACCGAGACCGGCTTGCTCACCGTCGGCTATCGGTTTTCCAATCCATCAATTGGAGAGAGCTACAATGCCTACGGCAGCCCGTATTGGGCGCTCAAGGCATTCCTGCCGCTCGCGCTTCCGGAGAGCCACCCGTTCTGGCAGGCGGAGGAGTCGACTATGCCAGTTAGGGATGCGGTTTCCATCCAGCCGCTCGCCGGCATGGCGCTTTGCCATGATGAAACAAGCAGGCACGTCTTCGGCCTGAACCAAGGGCAACCGCTCGAAGGATGGCCGCGCCACTGCGCCCACAAGTATGGCAAACTCGCCTACTCGGCTACGTTCGGATTCGGCGTCGCGGCCGGTAACAATGCCGCCCGCGCCGGGCTCGATTGCACCTTCTCGCTCAGCGACGATGGTGGCCTGAATTTCCGCCTGCGTGAAAAATGCGAATCCCAGTCCCTCGAAAATGGCCTGCTCGCATCGACATGGACCCCGTGGCCGGACGTGGAAGTCCGCACATGGCTCGTGCCCGCACTTCCCGGCCATTTGCGGATTCACCGGATCCGCTCGAAACGCGCGCTGCAGTCGGCGGACGGCGGATTTTCGATCGACCGCCAAGCCAAGGGATTTGCGGAATGGCCATCCACGGCGGTGATCAACGATGCAATGGGTTCCGCGATGATCGATCTGCATGGAGGGCGGCGCGTGGAGTCGCTCACTCACGAACCGGGCTTTCATCTGATGTGGTTCTCCGCCGCTTTCCCGGTGCTCATGGGTGATCATTCACCCGGGGAAACCTGGCTGGCGACCTACGCCACAGGCTGGCCGGGAGTCTGGACTTCCGAAACTCTTGCCTCTGAAGCCAAGGGCTGGCAATTCGAGCGGATAGATGATGGTTTTCGCATTCTCCGCGATGGCAGGGAGTTCGGTGTTTCACGGTAGCAACCCCCGTTTTTCAATCAACTCGTTGAGTCAGCTCGTATTCTTGCAAGCATTTCATTTCCTGTCGTGTAGCTCCAAGTGCGGTGGCACCATTTCGCACCCTTCGATCAAATCCACGCAACTTCTTCTCTTCAACTTATGAAAATCGGTACCGAATCCTATACCGCCCGTGCCGCCCGGCTCCGCGCGCGCCACTCCGCTCTCACCGAACGCCCGAACGAAATCGACCCTGAGTGGGACAACGGCGTGCTGAACCGCTACCAATACTGCGCGCTCACCGCCAGCCATGTGCCGCTCGATTGGCGCATCGACTTCGATGAAAAGCGCAATCCGTTTCTGATGGAGCGACTGGGCGTCAACGCGCTCTTCAACTCGGGTGCCATCGAACACGATGGCCGCATCCTGCTGGTGACCCGCATCGAGGGCTACGACCGGAAATCGTTTTTCGCGATTGCGGAAACGGAAACCGAGGTGGACAATTTCCGCTTCCGCGACGAGCCGCTGCTCTTCGCCGAGAACGACGACCGGGAAACCAACTGGTATGACATGCGTCTGACCCGCCATGAGGACGGCTGGATTTACGGCACGTTCTGCGTGGAGAAAAAGGACCCGTCGAAGCCGGAGTCCGACACATCCTCGGCGCTCGCATCCTGCGGCATCGTTAGAACGAAGGATTTCAAGTCCTGGGACCGCCTCCCCGATCTCGTCACCCCGTCGCCGCAACAGCGCAATGTCGTGCTGCACCCGGAATTCGTGCAGGGGAAATATTTTCTCTACACCCGTCCGATGGAGTTCTTCATGCATGCCGGCGGCAAGGGCGGCATCGGCTGGGGCCTCGCGGACACGATGGATGGCGCGGTCATCACGGAAGAGACCGTCATGGAGGAGCGCGTCTATCACACCATCAAGGAAGGCAAGGTCGGCCCCGGCGCTCCGCCTATCAAGACCAAGGCCGGTTGGCTGCACATCGCCCACGCGGTGCGTGAAAATGCCGCCGGAATGCGCTACGTGCTCTATGCCTTCCTATGCGATCTGGATGAGCCCTGGAAGGTAATCGCCCGGCCTGGCGGCTATCTGCTGGCTCCCGAAGGCGGGGAACGCGTGGGCGATGTCTCGGACGTGCTCTTCGCAAACGGCGCGGTGGCCCGCGAGAATGGCGACTTCATTCTCTACTACGCCTCGTCGGACACCCGCCTCCACGTCGCAACCTCGACCCTCGAAGTAATGTTGGACTACACGCTCAATACTCCGGAAGATCCCCTGCTCACCGCCAGGTGCGTGGAGCAGCGCATCGAATTGATTCAAAGAAATCGCTCTCTCGGGTGATGGATCCCATCCATCATTCCCGTTCATCATCACCGGAGTCTCCATGAGTATCAGCGCCCCAACACTTCACCAGCTCGCAGACCGACTTGAGGGCGACTTGCTTGCGGATGAAGCTATGCGGCGGCTCTACTCGACCGACGCGTCCGAATACCAGGAAATGCCGCTGGCGGTGGTCTTGCCCGGGTCCGAGGGCGACGTCCGCAAGCTGTTGGAGTTCGCCGCGCACCATGGCTGCGGCCTGATTCCGCGGGCGGCGGGGACCTCGCTGGCCGGGCAGGTCGTGGGCAACGGCATCGTGGTGGACATCGGGCGCCACCTCAACCGCATCCTCGGCTACGATGCGGAGGACCACCGCGTCCGGGTGCAACCGGGCGTCGTCCGCGACGAATTAAACCAGTTTCTCAAACCGCACGGTGTCTTCTTCACGCCGGAAACCTCCACCGCCAACCGCGCGATGATCGGTGGCATGGTGGGAAACAATTCCTGCGGAGCGAACTCCATCGTTTACGGCACCACCCGCGAACACCTCGTTTCCGCCCGCGGATTCCTGAGCGACGGCTCGGAGGTCACCTTCGGCCCGCTCACTCGCGAGGACTTCGAGGCCAAATGTGCGGCTCCCGATTCATTGGAAACGAGGATCTATCAATTCGTGCGGGATCTGTTGGGCGACGGGAAAAACCGCGAGCTGATCCGCGGGAACTACCCGAAACCAACCGTCACCCGCCGCAACACCGGTTACGCGCTCGACCAGTTGATGGACTGCGGCGTCTTTGATTCCACATCGGACAAGCCCTTCAATTTGTGCCGGCTGCTAGCAGGTTCCGAGGGCACGCTTTTCCTCGGCGTCGAGTTCGAACTGAACTGCGAACCGCTGCCGCCATCAGGCGCGCTGATGTGCGCGCATTTTGAAAACATCATCGATTCGCTCAAGGCCACGGTGATTGTGATGCGCCACCAGCCCTTCGGTTGCGAACTCATCGATCGCCATATCCTCGATTGCACCAAGTCGAACCTCACCCACGCGAGGAACCGCTTCTTCGTGCAAGGCGATCCCGGTGCCGTGCTCGTCGTCGAAATCCGCCATGAGCAGCGCGGCCACATCGAGCGCGAGATGTCGGCCATGGAGGCCGAACTGCGCGCCGCAGGTCTCGGCTACGCGTTTCCCGTGCTGTGGGGCGACGATTGCACCCGCGTCTGGGATCTGCGTCGCGCCGGGCAGGGGCTGATGAACATCGTGCAGGGCGATGCCAAGCCGCGCGAGATCGTCGAGGACACCGCGGTGGCCGTCGAGGATCTTCCTAACTACATCGCCGAGTTCGATTCGCTGATGCGGGACAAATACGGCATCAGTTGCGTTTACTACGCCCACGCCGGCGCAGGTGAATTACACACCCGTCCGCTTTTCAACCTGAAGACGCCGGAGGGGCTGGCCATGTTCCGCGCCATCGCCACCGACGTCGCGGCGCTGGTGAAAAAATACCGCGGATCCCTATCAGGTGAGCATGGCGACGGCCGCCTGCGCGGCGAATTCATTCCGTTCATGGTGGGTGCCGAGTGTTACGCAATGATGCGGCGGGTGAAGGAAACCTTCGATCCGCACGCCATCCTCAATCCCGGGAAAATCATCGACACCCCACCGATGGATACCCACCTGCGTCACGAACTCGGCCACGCCGAACCGGAGCACAAGACCATCTTCGATTTCAGCTCCACCCAGGGAATTCTGCGCGCCGCCGAAGCCTGCACCGGCGTCGGCGAGTGCCGGAAATCCCACCTCGCCGGTGGCACCATGTGCCCCAGCTACATGGCCACCCGCAACGAGCAGGACAGCACCCGTGCCCGCGCCAACATGCTGCGGCATGTCCTGACCCATCCCCGCGACATCAACAATCCCTGGGACAGTGAGGAAATCAAAGGCGTCATGGATCTCTGCCTTTCCTGCAAGGCCTGCAAGTCCGAGTGCCCGTCTAACGTCGATGTCTCCCGCCTCAAGGCCGAGTGGCAGCAGCACTATTACGACACCCACGGCGTCCCGTTCCGCTCGCGCCTGATCGCCGGTTTCACCCGCTCCATGAAATTGGCGTCCCTCGCGCCTTCCCTCTATAACCGGGTCGTCACTTCCCCCACCCTCTCCGGCTGGATCAAGAAATTCTCCGGCTTCGCGCCTAACCGCAGCTTGCCCACGCTTCACCCGACGACCCTCGCCGCATGGCACGCCAAGCACGCGAATCCGCCGTCGTTCGATTACCCGAATGGCCGTGTCCACCTGTTCTGCGACGAGTTCACCAACTACAACGACACGCCCATCGGCATCAAGGCGATCCAATTGCTCAACCAACTCGGCTACAAAGTGGTGATCCCGGAACACGTCGAGAGCGGCCGGGCGCACCTATCAAAAGGCCTCATCCGCGACGCGCAGAAATTCGCCATCCGCAATGTCGGGTTGTTGGAGAACGTGATCACCGACGCCGCACCGCTCATCGGCATCGAGCCATCCGCCATCCTCGGCTTCCGCGATGAATTCCCCGACCTCATGCCGCCCCACCTGAAAGCCGCGGCCCGAACCCTCGCCGAGCGCGCGCTGCTCATCGACGAGTTCATCGCCCGCGAGATCGAGGCTGGCCGCATTGTGCGCGGGGCGTTCACCTCTGAAAAACGGTCGATCAAACTCCACGGCCATTGCCACCAGAAGTCACTTTCCTCACTGGCTCCCACCGTGAAAATGCTCGAACTACCCGCGAACTATCAGGTTTCCGTCATCCCGTCCGGTTGCTGCGGCATGGCGGGTTCCTTCGGTTACGAGGCCGAACATTTCGAAGTCTCGCAGAAAATCGGCGGGCTGGTACTGTTTCCCGCCGTCCGCTCGGCACCCGGCGACACCCTCATCGCCGCGCCCGGCACCAGTTGCCGCCACCAGATCAAGGACGGCACCGGTCGCCGATCACTCCACCCCGTGGAAATCCTGCATGCCGCGCTGCGTTGAACCTGCCAAACATTCGTGAAACCCATTCTCATCCCGATTCTCGCCGCCGCGCTTGCCCTCCCGGCGGCCGCGGAACCCAAACGCATCTACCTCGCCAACGACGACCACACCGACTACATGTGGACCGCCGATGCGGACACCTACGCCAAGGTTTTTGTGGAGATGCTCGATTGGCACATGAAACTCGCCGACGAGACCGCTAACAATCCGCCGGAATACCGCAATCGCTTCAATTGTGACGGCAGCTACTGGCTGTGGACCTACGAGCAGAAAAAATCACCGGCCGAGTTCGAGAGACTCATCGGCAGGATCAAGGACGGCACCATCAGCGCTCCGCTGAACACGCTCGTTTCCTGCTACGGCGGCATGCCCGCGGAGGCGGTGCTGCGCAGCATGTATTACACAGGCCGCCTGGAGCGCCGCTACGACATGAAGTTCCCGCTGGCCACCGCCATGGAGAACCAGACGCTGCCGCTCGGTCTATCATCCCTCTTCGCCGGCGCCGGTGCCAAATACTCCTGGCGCGGCGTGTGCGGTTGTGCCAGCCGACTCGACAACAAGGTGCTCGGCGAGCGCCCGCGCGAACTCTCGTGGTGGACCGGTCTGGACCAGCAGAAACTTCTGTTAAAATGGTATTCACTCGGCCGCTTCGGTGTCGGCGGTTATTGGGAGGCGGGCTCGCCTGTCGCGGCGATCAACTACGCCAGCAGCGACCCCGGTTTCCTCCGCCGTCAGGTCGATTCGAAAACCAAGGAACCCTATCAGGTCATCGGCCTGTTCGGCTTCGGCGGCGATGATCTGGCACGCAAGACCGGCATTCCACCGGCCATCGAAATCCCCGCCGTGCCGGGACTGCAAAGAGTCATCTCTTCCCCGCTCAGCGAGCATTTTCACGAAATCGCCCGCGAGCAGAGCAATCCGCAACGGAAGGTCATCGTCTCCAACGAACTCGATTTCTTCGAGGATTTCACAAAGACCCACGGCGCGAACCTCGAAAGCCAGTCGGTCACCTACGGCAACGAGTGGGACCTCTACTCCGCCTCCATGTCGGAGACCTCCGCTCGGGCGAAGCGCTCGGTGGAAAAACTCCGTTCGGCTGAATTGTTAGCGGCCATGATCAGCCTGAAATACCCGGCGTTCATGCACAACCACGCCGCCGCCCGTGACCGGGCGTTCAACGGCATGGGCCTCTACTGGGAACACAACTGGACTGCCGACGGCCCGGTGTCACGTCCGCATCGCGCGGCGTGGGAAGAAGAGGTGGTGGCCGGAATCGAAGGTTACGTGAATTCGATCCAAGGCGAGGGCATCGTCCGCCTCGGCGGAATGATCCCGCGTCCGGAAAACGCCAATCGCTTCTTCGTGCTCAACCCGCTCGGCTGGCCGCGCACGGAGCCGGCGGACTTCGCCTACTCCGGATCGGCCGACATCCACGTGCTTGATCTAACCACCGGCAGGGACGTGCCCCACCAGATCGTGAAACACAGCGGCGTGCGAAACCTGCGCATCCTCGCCAGTGATGTCCCGTCCGCCGGTTACAAGGTCTTCGAGATCCAGCCCGGCAAAGGAAGCGCTCCAGCCGATGAGGCGGCGACCACCAGCGGCGACGGCAGCATCCTTGAAAACAGCGCGGTGAAACTCGTGATCGAGCGCGACGGCGCGATCCGCAGCCTGATCGACAAGCGCCATGGCAACACCGAACTCGCGGCGGAGATCTTCGACCTCAAGCTCAACGATTTCGCCGCGAAGTCCGACGAGGGCGAAGCGCTGCGCGTCATCAACCGCGGCCCGGTCTCCGTGACCGTTAGGGCGCGCAGCGAAGCTGGCGTTCCTCACGACACCTTCATCACTCTCTATCGGGATTCCGACCGCGTGGACATCCGCAACGAGATCACCGAGAATTTCGGCGACGTCCGATACTGGGCGTTCAGCTTCGGCATCAAGAACCCGTCGGTCCACACCGAGGAGGTCGGAGCGGTCATCCTGAACAAATTGAAAGCCGAAGGCGGCCACTACGCCGACAGCCACGCCCGCTACGACCACATCACGGTCAACCATTTCGCGGATATCAGCGGCAGTGATGGCAAATCCGGCGTCACTCTATCCAATCCGGATCTCGCCTTCGCGAAACTCGGCGGCAGTGAAACCAACATCCTCGATTGGGGCACGCCGCAGATCAACATGCTCGCCGGCGGCCAGATCGACGGGCCGAGCCTCGGCATCCGCGGCCAGAACGGCACCACCCGGTTCCTGCAACGTTTCGCCCTGCGCGGGCATGGCGGCTACAATCAAACGTCGGCGATGAAGTTCGCGCTCGAACACCAGAATCCGTTCGTCACCGGCCCGGTCATCAGCAAGGAGGGCGGAATCTATCCGGAGAAGGAATTCTCATTGCTCGGCATCGACAATCCGGAAGTCCTGTTATGGGCGCTGAAATCCCACGAGGACGGCATCGGCCACGGACTCGTGGCACGGGTCTGGAACCAGTCGAAATTCCCTGAATCCACCCGTTTCACGCTCGCCGAGCCGATGACCGCTGCAAAGCGGCTCACCCACATCGAAACACCCGTCGCGGATCTGGGAGTGAAGGATGGCACGCTGGAAACCACCATCGGTCCACTGAGGATGGAAACGTTTCAACTGAAAATCACCCCACCATGAACCCTCGGATCATCGAAGGAAACTACCTCGCCGACCTCCTCGCCCAGCCCGACGTCCTGCGCGGGATCACCGGTAAACTCGGGTCCATGCGGATAGACGCCGCGCTGCGCGACGGATTGTCCAACGGCCGCTTCCGCCGCGTGCTGCTCACCGGCATGGGCAGCTCGCTGCACGCGCTCTATCCGCTGCATCTTGCGTTGAGTAACGCGGGCATTACCTCGCACTGGATGGAAACCGCCGAGTTGTTGTTGGGTTTCGAGCCGCTCTACAGCCCGGAAACCCTGTTGATCGGCGTTTCCCAGTCGGGAGAAAGCGCGGAGATGATCACTCTCGCCAGGCGCGCCGGCGAGTTCGGCCATATCATCGGCATCACGAACAA
>Ga0123337_10005080_pt1 | contig 13105 bp, 10 predicted proteins | sample frozenSSSSmetaG_FD_89792 | JGI IMG/M metagenome (GOLD analysis project Ga0123337, IMG submission 89792) | Glacier valley bacterial and archeal communities from Borup Fiord, Nunavut, Canada, to study Microbial Dark Matter (Phase II) -... | ecosystem: Environmental > Aquatic > Freshwater > Ice >...
GTCACGGCTTCGACGCGGCGCACGCCCGAGGCCACGCCGCTCTCGGCCACGATCTTGAACAAGCCGATGTCGCCGGTACGGGCCACATGGGTGCCGCCGCACAACTCCTTGCTTGACCCGATACTGAGCACGCGCACGGTGTCGCCGTATTTCTCGCCGAACAGCATCATCGCGCCGGTCTTCTGGGCCGACTCCATGTCCATCTCCCTGGCCTCGGCGGCCAGGTTGGCCAGGATTTCAGCGTTGACGCGGGCTTCGACCTCGCGGATCTGCGCATCCGTCATGGGCGCGTTGTGCGCAAAGTCAAAACGGGTGCGCTCGGCGGTGACCAGGCTGCCCTTTTGCTGCACATGCGCGCCCAGCACTTCGCGCAGGGCCTTGTGCATCAAATGCGTGGCGCTGTGGTTGCGCACGGTGGCGGCGCGCACGGCGGCATTGACGCGCGCGCTGACATGGTCGCCCACATTGAGCGTGCCCTCGGCCAGCGTGCCGTGGTGGCCAAACACATCGGCCTTGATCTTGTGCGTATCGCTGACCGCAAAACGGGCCGAGCCACTGATGAGCTCGCCCTCATCGCCGGCCTGGCCGCCGCTTTCGGCGTAGAAGGGCGTCGTGTCCAGGACCACCACGCCGCTTTGGCCGGTTTTCAGAGCTGCAACGCTGACGCCGTCTACGTAGAGGGCTACGATTTTTGACGTTTCTTCCAGGTGGTCATAGCCTGTGAAGCGGTTGACTGCGCCGCTGTAGTCGAGGGCGCGGTCCATCTTGAATTTGCCGGCGGCGCGCGCCTGGGCTTTTTGCTGGTTCATGGCCAGCGCAAAACCGGCTTCATCGACGCTCAGGCTGCGCTCGCGGCAGACATCGGCGGACAGATCCAGCGGAAAGCCGTAGGTGTCATGCAGCTTGAAGGCCACCTCGCCCGGCAAGACCTTGCGGCCATCGGCCAGCGCGGCATCCAGAATCTGCATGCCGGTTTCCAGCGTCTCAAAAAATCGCTCTTCCTCGGCCTTGAGCACCTCGGTGATGCGCTGAGCATCAGCCGCGAGCCGCGGATAGGCCTCACCCATCACGCGAACCAGATCGGCGACCAGCTTGTGGAAGAACGGCGTTTTCTTGCCCAGCAGGTAGCCGTGGCGAATCGCGCGGCGGATGATGCGCCGCTGCACGTAGCCGCGTCCTTCATTCGAGGGATTCACGCCGTCGCTCACCAGAAACGCGGTGGCTCGGATGTGGTCGGCAATCACCCGCAGCGACTTGTGGCCCAGGTCGGCCTCGCCGGTTTCGCGCGCAGCGGCCTTGATCAGCGCGTCGAAAATGTCGATTTCGTAGTTGCTGTGCACATGCTGCAGGATGGCGGCCAGGCGCTCCAGCCCCATGCCGGTGTCGACACAAGGCGCCGGCAGCGGCGTGACCGAGCCGTCTTCCGCCATGTTGAACTGCATGAACACGTTGTTCCAGATCTCGATGAAGCGGTCGCCGTCCTCATCGGGACTGCCGGGCGGACCGCCGGGAATGTGGTCGCCGTGGTCATAGAAGATTTCAGAGCATGGGCCGCAGGGACCGGTGTCGGCCATCATCCAGAAGTTGTCGGACTTGTAGCGCCCGCCCTTGTTGTCACCAATGCGGATCACGCGCTCGGGCGGCAAGCCGATTTCCTTGGTCCAGATGTCGTAGGCCTCGTCGTCCTCCTCGTACACGGTCGCCAGCAGACGGTCGGCCGGCAGCTTATAGACTTCGGTCAGCAGTTCCCAAGCCCATTTGAGCGATTCGCGCTTGAAATAGTCGCCGAAGCTCCAGTTACCCAGCATCTCGAAAAAGGTGTGGTGGCGGGCGGTGTAGCCGACATTTTCCAGGTCGTTGTGCTTGCCGCCGGCGCGCAGGCAGGCCTGCACCGAGGTGGCGCGCACATAGGGGCGCTTGTCCACGCCCAGGAACACGTCCTTGAACTGGACCATGCCCGAGTTGGTAAACATCAGCGTCGGGTCGTTGCCCGGCACCAGCGAGCTCGAAGGCACCACGGTGTGCCCCTTGGACGCAAAGAAGTCGAGGAAGGTCTTGCGGATGTCTGCGACAGTAACGACAGCGGTGGCGGAAGAAGTGGGAGTGCTCATGATTTGCCAGTTGGGGCGAACCGCTGCGATGACCAATCAGCGCAGCAAGCCGCTCGCGGGTGCTTGAAAAGACGGAATGAGGCAATGGACCCCGGTCTGGGCCCAGCCTGCCTTGATTAACGATTATAAGTTTGCAGGGCACCAAAGTTACAGCGCGTTTGGGGCGCAGGCGCTATGCTTGGAGGCAATCATCTGCGGCCAGGCGCCGCAGCCCCCACAGCCCACTGAAGGACATACGCATGGACATGACCACCTCCCCGCTTGCATTGCTCAAAGACCCGACCCTGCTCAAGACCGATGCGCTGGTCAACGGGCAATGGCTGCCGGGCGCCAGCCGCTTTGACGTGCTGGACCCGGCCACCGGCCACAAGCTGGCTGATGTCGCCAACCTCGGCCCGGCCAACGCCGAAGCCGCCATTTCCGCTGCCAATGCCGCTTGGCCCGCCTGGCGCAACAAGACCGGCAAGGAGCGCAGCATCATTTTGCGCAAGTGGTTTGACCTGCTGATGGCCAACCAGGAGGACCTGGGCCGCATCATGACGGCCGAGCAGGGCAAGCCGTTTGCCGAGGCCAAGGGTGAAGTCGCCTATGGCGCCAGCTTTGTTGAGTGGTTTGCCGAAGAAGCCAAGCGCGTCAACGGCGAGACGCTGCCGCAGTTTGACAACAACCGCCGCCTGATGGTGCTCAAGCAGCCGATTGGTGTATGCGCGGCCATCACGCCCTGGAACTTTCCGCTGGCCATGATTACCCGCAAGGTCGCGCCAGCACTGGCGGCGGGCTGCACGGTCGTCATCAAGCCGGCGGAACTCACGCCGCTGACCGCACTGGCAGCCGCCGAGTTGGCCGTGCGCGCCGGCATTCCGGCCGGTGTACTCAACCTGCTGACCGCTGACGCCGACAACTCGATTGCCATCGGCAAGGTGTTTTGCGCCAGCGACGTGGTGCGCCACATCAGCTTTACCGGCTCCACCGAAGTCGGCCGCATCCTGATGGCGCAAAGCGCGCCGTCGGTCAAAAAACTGTCGCTGGAACTGGGCGGCAATGCGCCCTTCATCGTGTTTGACGATGCCGACATCGACTCGGCCGTCGAAGGCGCCATGGCCAGCAAGTACCGCAACGCCGGCCAGACCTGCGTCTGCGCCAACCGCCTTTATGTGCAGGCCGGTGTGTACGACGAGTTTGTGCAGAAGTTTGCCGCCAAGGTCAGACTGCTGAAGGTGGGCAACGGCTTTGAAGACGGCGTGGTGCAAGGCCCGCTGATCGAGGACGCCGCCATCGACAAGGTCGAGTGCCATGTACAGGACGCACTGGCCAAGGGCGGCAAGCTGCTGGTCGGCGGCCACAAGCTGGCGGGTCAGTTTTTTGAGCCCACGGTGATTTCTGAAGCCACCGGCGACATGCTGTGCGCCCGGGAGGAAACCTTTGGGCCGTTTGCGCCGGTGTTTCGCTTCAAACACGAGCAGGAAGCGATTGACGCGGCCAACAACACCGAGTTTGGCCTGGCCAGCTATTTCTACAGCCGCGACATTGGCCGTATCTACCGCGTGGCCGAAGCGCTGGAATACGGCATGGTCGGCATCAACGTGGGGGTGATTGCCACCGAGCATGTGCCTTTTGGCGGCGTCAAGCAGTCGGGCCTGGGCCGCGAGGGCTCCAGCCACGGCATGGACGAATACCTCGAAATGAAATACCTGTGCCTTGGGGACATCCTCAAGTGAACCTAACCTGGCAGGCCAGTACCCGCCGGATTGCGTTGATAGCCTTGAGATTCGGCCTGAGCGACTGTGCCAGCCTCACGCCCCGGGACCCGCTCCGGGTGGAGGTGGTCGGCATCGAGCCACTTTCCGGCCAGGGGCTGGAATTGCGGATGGCGGTGAAGCTAGGCATGCTGAACCCGAACAACACGCCGATTGCGTACGACGGCGCTTTTTGTGGAACTGGACGTGCGGGGCAAACACTTGGCCAGCGGCGTCAGCAGCGAGCGCGGCAGCGTGCCGCGCTTTGGCGAAGCCGTGCTGACCGTGCCAGCCGCGGCGGCGCTGCGGCATGCCATGGGCATTGCCGCTGGCGACCGGTCGCCGGTCGGCTACGTGGTGCGCTGTCAGGTCCGCTGTTTAACAGTCATCGTTTCACCTCGCAGGGCGAATTCAAGCTGCCCGCTGCGCTGCTGGGCAACGCACCTTGAATCAGTTGAGTCCGCTCAATAGCCATCTCAACCCGTTGACCCAGCGCAAAAAAAGCTGATTCAAGGCGTCGCGTGGTAGGTTATGATTCTGACCGCACGCGGGTGTAGTTCAATGGTAGAACGGCAGCTTCCCAAGCTTCATACGAGAGTTCGATTCTCTTCACCCGCTCCAATTTTCAAAGCAGGTGTCTGCTTGGACTTCACATGGTGTCGAACGTACCGGTCACTTGGGCGGTGCCCAGCGTGAAGTAAAAATCGGCACCATCTCCTTCGCGCGCATGAGCCCAGACACGTCCGCCGTGCCGGGCGATGATCCGCTGTACCGTCGCCAGACCTATCCCAGACCCCGAAAAATCAGAAGGCGAATGAAGCCGCTGGAACGTGCCAAAAAGCTTGTCGGCGTAAGCCATGTCAAATCCGGCGCCGTTGTCCTTGACAAAATAAACCGTCTCGCCGTTGACGGCCGTCTCACGACCGATATCAATCCGCGCCACGACTTGCTTTGAGGTGAACTTCCATGCGTTGCCTACCAAGTTGTACATCACGACCGACAGCAAACGCGGGTCACCCTCGGCTGACAGGCGATCCGGAATGCACACATTCACCTCACGCTCGGGTTCCCGATCGCGGCACTCCTCGGCCACCTGCCTTGCGATGGCGGCCAGGTCGACCGTCCCAAACTGCAGCGGGTCGCGCGACAGTTTGGCGAGCGAAAGCAGGCCCTCAATCAGCTCACCCATCTGACGTGTTCCGGCGCGAATTCGGCTCAGGTAGTGTTGCCCCTTTTCTCCGACTTTTTCCCCGGCCGTGCGGTCCAGCAGCTGGCTGAATCCATCGATGGTATTGAGCGGCGAGCGAAGGTCGTGTGAGACGGAATAGGAAAAAGTTTCCAGCTCTTTATTGACACCCTCCAGCTGCTTGTTGACCGCTTCCAGCTGGGCTGTACGTCGGCGCACGCGATCCTCCAGTTCGGCGTTGAGCCGCAAGATGCTTTCCTGCGACTGCTTGCGCTCGGTGATGTCCTGGGTTGAGCCGTGAATCCGGGGGAGCTTGCCGCCTTCGTCGCGCACCACTTCGCCAATGACGCGTACCCAGACCCGACGGCCACTGGCCGTAATGATCTCCAGCTCTTCATCAAACGATGTGCCGCCTTGAATGCATGATTTCACAGTAGCCGAGATTTTTTCGCGCCACTCAGGCGCATAAAACGCCAAGGCTTCCTGCAGCGTCGGCCTGGTTCCCGGCGGCATATCGTGAATTTTGCAGACTTCATCGGACCAGACGACAGGTTCTGCCGGCAATTCCTGCATCCAGCCTCCAATACGGGCGGTACGCCCTGCAATTTCGAGCAATATTTCGCTCTGCCGCAGCTTTTCCTGGATGGCCCGGCGCGCCGTGATGTCCTCGGTCACCGAGATAATGTGCGTGGCCGCCCCCGCCATCGACCGGACCAAAGACACCGTGGATCGGACCCACACGGCAGCACCATTCTTTTTCACGTAGCGCTTTTCGTCTGAAAAGCTCTCAAACTCACCCGTGAGCATCCTGTCTCTCAGCGCGGTATAACGGGCACGGTCATCCGGATGGGTCAACTCGCGAGTGTCCCTGGACTGCAACTCGGCCTCGCTGAAGCCGACAGTCGCGAGGTAGGCAGGATTGGCCTTCATGAAACGGCCATCGGGCGTGTTCATCACAATACCGGCGGCAGCGGTGCCAAACATCAGTTGAACCATCTCCTGGCTGACTTTAAGCTGCTGCTGCACCTCTGTCCGGTGGTTGACTTCTGCCTGCAGCTGCAGCGTCCGCTCGCGCACACGGTAGCGGATTTGCATATTCCAGAGCAGCACCAGCGCGACCAGCGCGAAAACAGCCAAGCCTGCGCCCATCATCCAGCGTAGCAGCCTCGGGCTCGGGTCGGGGTGAGGCTCAAAAACCAAACCATCCAGCGAAAAATCTGCGCGCACCAGCCCCAGGCTCGCCAGTGTCCGCGCGATGGCCTCGAAGCGGGCAGGGTTCAAGTGGCCAATTTCCACCAAATCCGGCAAGATGAAGGGCCTCATTGCATTGGCCTCCCTGATCAGAGTTTCACGCGTCAGGCCCCGCTGCGCAACGCCCGTCATCCCCAGGATCAAGTCGGCAAGCTCCTCCTCGTGACTGAGCGCATAGTCCCAGCCTTTGCGGGTAGCCCGCAAAAATGCCGCCGTACGCTCGGGATTTTCGGTCACTTCCGCTTCTGTCGAAAAAATAATATCGCCATAGAAATCAACCCCATAGTCAACCCCCCGCATCGTCGCCGATGCTACCCCGCGGGCACTTAGCAAGGCCGGTTCTGCCGTGGCATAAGCCGACATGGCATCCACCTGGCCTTTGATCAGATCGTCCAGATTCCACGACTGCGCAATGATATTGACAAGCTTGGGGTCAATGCCCTCGCGCTGTAACATGGCGCGCAACTGGATCCCGCCCTGGTCTTCCGACAGCATGACGGTTGCACCAATGAGGTCTGCCGGTGTGCGGATATTACGATCCTGGCGGCTCATGATGACGTAGGGTGAATGCTGAAAAAGAGCGGCCAGGGCGACCACCGGCTGCCCATTGATCCGGTTAACCAACAGGTCAGAGTCCCCAATGGAATACTGGGCCGCACCGCTGAGAACCTGGGCGACCGGCGGCTTGTCGGCGCCGCCTTCCCGGATCGTGACCTCCAGGCCCTCATCGCGGAAAAAACCCTTAGCCTGCGCAGCGTAATAGCCTGCAAACTGGAACTGGTGGAGCCACTTGAGTTGCAGCGTGACGCGCTCTAAGGGCCCGGCCTCTGTTGCACCGAAGGCAGGGCCGACGCAACCGGCCCATAGGGCCAGTGCAGCAATGCCCGCCGCAGGCCATCCCGTCGGGATCAATAGAAACAGTGAAGGGCGGATGGAGTAGCGCATTGTCATTTTAGTCTAGCATGCGCATTACAGCATTCGGGCTGGCCTTTGCCGCCACCGCCAAGGCCGCAGCCGCCCTTGTCAACGGGCTTGCCGGCAGGAAGATCGGCGTAATTTTTCAGCGGTTTTTTACCCCCCGCCATACCCCCGAAAACCTTAGATCAGCTTGACGCCGGTCTTGGCCTGCAGGGCTTCGAGGGTCACCCCCGGCGCCAACTCCACCACCTTGAGGCCCGCAGGCGTGACATCCATCACGGCCAGATCGGTGATGATGCGGTCCACCACGCCCACGCCGGTGAGCGGTAAGGTGCATTGCGGCAAGATCTTCATGTCTTCGGTGCCGTCTTTCTTTTTGGCGACATGTTCCATCAGCACAATGACGCGTTTCACGCCAGCGACCAGGTCCATGGCGCCGCCCATACCCTTGACCATCTTGCCCGGAATCATCCAGTTGGCCAAATCGCCCTGCTCGCTGACCTGCATCGCGCCCAGGATGGACAGGTTAATCTTGCCGCCGCGAATCATGGCAAAGCTTTCATGGCTACCAAAAATAGACGAGCCCTTGATGGTCGTGACGGTTTGCTTGCCCGCGTTGATCAGGTCCGCATCGACCGCGTCTTCGGTCGGGAACGGGCCAATGCCGAGCATGCCGTTTTCCGACTGCAGCCAGACTTCTTTGTCGTCTGGCACAAAATTGGCCACCAGGGTGGGAATGCCGATGCCGAGGTTGACGTAAAAGCCGTCTTCGAGTTCTTGAGCGGCGCGTGCCGCCATCTGGTCTTGGGTCCACGGCATGGTTCAGGCTCCTGCTTTTTCGGTGATGGTTCTTTTTTCGATCCGCTTTTCGGGATTCGGGTTGTGCACGATGCGGTGCACATAGATGCCGGGCAGGTGAATCGAGTCGGGTTCCATCGCCCCGGTTTCCACCACCTCTTCGACCTCGACAATGCACAGCTGGCCGGCCATGGCCGCAGCCGGGTTGAAGTTGCGCGCCGTCAGGCGGAACTGCAGGTTGCCGGACTTGTCGGCCCGGTGCGCCTTGACCAGTGAAACCTGGGGCACCAACGCCCGCTCCATCACGTAAATCTCGCCATCAAACTCGCGCAATTCCTTGCCTTCAGCCACCAAGGTGCCGACACCGGTCTTGGTGAAAAAGGCCGGAATTCCGGCGCCGCCCGCGCGCAGCTTTTCAGCCAGCGTGCCCTGGGGCGTAAATTCAAGCTCCAGCTCGCCCGCCAGGTACTGGCGCTCGAACTCCTTGTTCTCGCCCACATAGGACGAGATCATCTTCTTGATCTGACGTGTTTCCAGCAGCTTGCCAAGACCGAATCCGTCGACCCCCGCGTTGTTGGAAATCACCGTCAGGTTCTTCACACCGGAGTCGCGTAGCGCGTCAATCAGGGCCTCCGGAATACCGCACAGACCGAAGCCACCGACTGCCAACAACTGGCCGTCCTTGACGACGCCCTTGAGAGCCTCCGCAGCAGAGGGAAAAAGTTTATTCAAAAAAATCTCCTTGTGTTTTCAACGCCTACGCAAGCCGCTACGATACTACTTATTTGTATACGTAGTTCTTCGTAAAGGTTAGCCCCATGCCCGTGGATTACCAGCTCGCTTTTGATCTGGCGCCGGTGGGACTCGTGTTGTCCCGCAACCGTTCCATTTTGGACTGCAACCAGCACCTGTGCGAGATGTTTGGTGCGACGCCAGAGCAGCTCACGGGACAATCGTTCCTGATTCTTTATCCCAGCGCGGACGAGTACGAGCGCATCGGCGCCCGCATGCTACCCATCCTGAACGCCACAGGCATGTATTCGGACGACCGCATCATGAAGCGCGTGGGCGGACACAACAAGGGCGAGACCTTCTGGTGCCATGTGACGGGCCGCGCGCTGAACCGCAGTGCGCCCCATGAAGCCGGCATCTGGACCTTTGAAGACCTGAGCTCGCGGCGACCGGTGACGGCAGAACTCACGGCACGCGAGCGTGAAGTCGCGGCCCACCTGATGAAAGGCCTGACATCCAAGGAAATTGGCCGTGCCTTGGTCATCAGCCACCGTACCGTGGAAATTTATCGCGCACGCCTGATGCGCAAGTACCAAGCTTCCACGACAGCCGATCTGGTCCACAAGCTGATGGCGGGTTAATACTACCAATTTAATAGCTGCTTGCGCCCGTATCTATTGCGCTACAGGCCTAAAAAGCTTAAGAATTAGGAACAGCCTGCGGCGGCCTGCCGTCAGGCTTTCTTCGGTCCATCGACCACCTCGGCGGCGGTCCGGAAGGCTTCCACCGCTGCAGGCACACCGCAGTACACGGCGGCATGCAGCAACACTTCCTGCAGCTCGGCCGGCGTCGCGCCGTTGTTGAGCGCACCGCGAAAATGGCCCTTGAGTTCGTGCTGCTTGCCCATGGCCGTCAGCATGGCCACGGTGATCAGGCTGCGGGTCTTGAGGTCCAGGCCGGGCCGCTGCCAGATATCGCCCCAGGCTTTGGCGGTGATGTGCTCCTGAATCGGGCGGGTGAAATCGGTGACGCCGCCCAACGCATTGGCGACAAAGTCTTCGCCCATCACCTGCTTGCGGGTGGCCAGGCCTTGTTCGAATTGGGAATCCATCGGTACGCTCCTGAATAAAAACCGCCAGCATAGCGGGCACGGTCACGCCGGTGTCAAATATTCAATCAAGACTTCTGGCGGAAACACCGCGCGCCTATCGGCGCCTTGAAAAACTGGCGCACTTTCACCGCGAGGTCATCCCCGAGCGCCGCATGCATGCCAAGGGCTCGGGCGCCTTCGGCACCTTTACCGTGACGCACGACATCACCCCATACAGCAAGGCCAAAATCTTTTCGGCCATCGGCAAAAAGACAGACCTTGTGATGCGTTTCTCCACCGTGGCCGGTGAGCGTGGTGCGGCCGATGCCGAGCCCGACATGCACGGCTTCGGCAGCCACACCTTCAGTTTCCTGAACGCCCAGAACGAGCGCTTCTGGGTCAAGTTCCATCTACGCACCCAGCAAGGCATTGAAAACCTGACCGATGCCGAAGCCGAAGCGCTGGTCGGTAAAGACCGCGAAAGCTCACAGAGCGATTTGCTCAACGCCATCGACAACAAGGAATTTCCGCGCTGAAACCTGCAAATCCAGGTCATATCCGAAAAAGACGCAGCCACTTACCCCATGAACCCTTTTGACCTGACCAAGGTCTGGCCGCATGGCGACTACCCGATGATGGATGTGGGCGTGCTGGAACTCAACCGCAACGCCGAAAACTACTTTGCCGAAATCGAGCAACTGGCTTTCTCGCCGGCCAACGTGGTGCCCGGCATCAGCTTTTCGCCCGACAAGATGCTGCAGTCGCGCCTGTTTGCCTACGGCGATGCGCAGCGCTACCGCCTGGGCGTGAACCACCACCAGATTCCGGTGAACGCGCCCAAGTGCCCCTTCCACAGCAACCACCGCGACGGCGCCATGCGCGTCGACAGCAACAATGGCGCCGAGGTGGGCTACGAGCCCAACAGCAAAGGCGCCTTGCAGGAGCAGCCCGACTTTGCCGAGCCGCCGCTGTCCATTGAAGGCGCAGCCGACCATTGGAACCACCGCGTGGACGAGGACTATTACTCGCAGCCGGGCAATCTGTTTCGCCTGATGACGCAGGCCCAGCAACAGGTGCTGTTTGAAAACACCGCCCGCTCCGTAGGCGGCGCATCCAAGACGATCCAGCAACGCCACATTCACAACTGCAGCAAGGCTGATCCGGCCTATGGCGCGGGCGTTGCCAATGCGCTGGCCAAACTCGCCTGAGTTGAAGCACCGGCATTGACGGACTGACACAAGACAGTCAGCCGTCAACAAATAAAAGCGCATGGTTTCACCGCCATGCGCTTTCTTTATAGGCCGCGTTTGAACGTATCATTGCCCGAAGAAATCACTCCGCAAAAAAGAAAGAGACCAAACCATGCGCGCACGCTACCCCGCTCCAGACATCAACGACTTGCCCGAAGACATCAAGGCAAAAATACTGGAAGTGCAGGAAAAAGCCGGCTTTGTGCCCAACGTCTTTCTGACCCTGGCACGCCGTCCGGCGGAGTGGCGCGCCTTTTTTGCGTACCACGACGCGCTCATGGTCAAGGAAGAAAGCGGCAACCCGACCGGCTCGCTAACCAAGGGTGAGCGCGAAATGATCGTGACCACCACCAGCGCGGCCAACCACTGCCTGTACTGCGTGGTGGCCCATGGGGCGATTTTGCGCATTCATGAAAGGAAACCGCTGGTGGCCGACCAGGTGGCGGTGAATTACCGCAAGGCCGACATCAGCCCGCGCCAGCGCGCCATGCTCGACTTTGCGATGAAGGTCTGCCTACAGTCCGACCAGGTTGAAGACGCCGACTTTGAAGCACTGTACGCGCACGGGTTCAACGACGAAGATGCCTGGGACATTGCGGCCATCACGGCGTTTTTTGGACTCTCCAACCGCATGGCCAGCTTCAGTGGCATGCAGCCCAACAATGAGTTCTACCTGATGGGCCGCGTTCCCAAGCAGAAATAAGAGGTCCTATTTTCTAATGCGCCCGGGCTTGTGCGGGCCCGACTGCTGGCAGGCGCGCCGGTAGTCCTGCAGGGTTTTTTGCGCCTGGCCCAACAGGCTGCCCGGTGGGTAAGCACCCGCCGCGTCCAGCGCACCAAAAGGCCGGCCGGTCAGCAGTTCCAGGCCCTCCCCCGCGTGCTCGGCCGTGTAGATATGAAAGCGTCCCTGCGTCACGGCCTGCACCACCTTGCGGTCCAGCATCAAATGCCGGCGATTGCGGTGGGGAATCAGAACGCCCTGGTGGCCGTCCAGCCCGACGATCTCGCAGCTTCGGAAATAGCCCTCGATTTTTTCGTTGATGGCGCCGACCGGCATCATTTCGCCATGCTGGTTGACGGCGCCCGTCACGGCAATGCCCTGCTTGAGCGCCATGCCCGACAGCGACGACAGCAACGCATACAGTTCGGCACAAGAAGCCGAATCACCCTCGACGCCGTGGTATTCCTGTTCAAAAACGACAGCCGCATTGAGCGCCAGCGGGGCAATATGGGAAAACAGCGCAGACAGGTAGCTGTGCAAAATGAGCACGCCCTTGTCGTGGATGGGGCCGGACAGTTTGACCTCACGCTCCACATTGAGCAGGCCTTCATCCCCAGCATAGGTTCGGGCCGTGACGCCGACCGGAAAGCCGAAGCGGTAGTCGCCCAGGTCAATCACCGTCAGGCCGTTGAGTTGCCCGACCTTGTCGCCCGACAACACCAGCAGCCGCTCGCCGTCAGCAATGGTTTCCTGCTCGCGCTGCTCCGGGTAGTCGTGCCGGTATTTGCGGGCCCGCAGCGCGTCCTCGACGTCCTGCAGTTCCACCCGCGCGCCGCCCCGGGCGCGGCACACCGAAGCGCTCTCCATCACCAGCGCCTCGGTGTGCGCAAAGATCGCGCTCTGGCGCGCCTGGTCGTCGACTTCGCGGTGCGAGTCCTCCAGCAGGCACGCCACGGCAGCGGCTGAAAAATGGACAAAGCCCATCTTGCGGCAGGTGTGCGCCACAAAAAGGGCCGACGCGCGCCAGGTCTCGGAGGTGGCCAAAAAACTCTCGGCAAAGTCGACCTTGCAGCGAAACCGCCGCGAAAACTCCGGGTCGCCCTCCTGCACCGCGTAATACTCCTCCACCGAGGCAATCAGGATGATCTTCACGTCGACATCCACCGCCTCGGGTGCCAGGGACACAGCGGCAATCGGCGAATACATCGTGCCCGGCTCTTCAATCTGCAGGCGGCCGCTGCGCAAAAAGCGGCGCAGCTTTTCCCACACCAGCTCATCGGCCAGCAGGTCGCGCAGATGAAGCAGCAAGAAC
>Ga0123337_10005082_pt1 | contig 13104 bp, 11 predicted proteins | sample frozenSSSSmetaG_FD_89792 | JGI IMG/M metagenome (GOLD analysis project Ga0123337, IMG submission 89792) | Glacier valley bacterial and archeal communities from Borup Fiord, Nunavut, Canada, to study Microbial Dark Matter (Phase II) -... | ecosystem: Environmental > Aquatic > Freshwater > Ice >...
TCCCTCGCTGTGCGGCAACACCCCATCCAGCTTCGACCTGAACAACGCGAGCTACGACTTCATCGTGGGCGTGCAATATACTTTCAGCCTGTTTGCCGCAGCGGCGTCCAGCCCTGACGGCTTCGTGATCGATCAGTCGAATGGCCAAGTCTACACGCAGTCGCAGGCGCAGGCGTTCGTCGATCCGACGGTAGTGCTCGCGCCGGGGTTCGCGCGGTTTCGTCTCGAGCTCGGCAATCTGCCCGTCAACGCGACGGTGCCCGAGCCCGCAGCGCTGGCGCTGTTCGGCCTGGGTGCCATTGCAACCGTGTTTCGCCGCCGCGCGGTCGGCTAGCGAACGGGCGGTCCCGCATAGCGTGCAGCGGCCTTGGTTCCCCTGGACCGGTAGTGCACCCGGCGCGGCGCAATCTGTGTTGCCCACGGATGCGCGCCCTCGCCAGTGCGCGCCGCCGCCACCCGCGCATCCCCCAGCCATACCGCTACCGCGCCCGTGCGTTCGAGCGCGCGCGCATCGAACCGCGCCCATGCCGGCGCGCACCAAGGCGGCAGGCGGCGCTCGCTCACCACCACATCGGCGGCGCGGCACTGCGCTTCCATGTCGGGCCGCGCGATGATCCGTTTCGATCGCGTGGCGAACACCCGCCACACCCGCCCGCCGCGCGTTAACAGCAGCACGCACGCATCCGGCCCGCAATTCGCCTCGCCCACTTCGTCCAGCGGCAGCGTCTGCTCGGTCCCCACGAAATCGCCCCACATCCCCCGGATGAAATCGCCCGCATGCGGCCGCAGCATCGCCATCGCGCCGTCCGCGCGCAACACGCCCATATGCCGCCCGTCGCCGCTGACGATCAGATCGGGCGGGCGGGCAGCTGCGCTGATCACCACCGCCACCACGATCGGACCCAGCCCCAGCAGGCGTGCCCGCCCGGCCCACAGGCAAAGCCACAGTCCGCCGATCACGAACCCCGCATAAGCCGCAAACGGCATCATCGACATTCGCATGACCGCGCCCGGCCAGTGCGCGACGAAGTGCGAGAACCAGATCAGCGCGCTCATCGATTGCCGCAGCAGCCATGCGGCCGGTACCGCCCAACCCACCGCGTCCATCGCCAGCGTGAGCATCAGCAAGGGCATGATGACCAGATCGGACCATGGGATCGCCAGCAAATTGGCGATCATCCCATACAGCCCCTCGCGGTTGAAATGGTACAGCGCGATAGGCGCGAGCGCGGCTTCGGCGACGCAGCCGCTCGCCACCAGCACCACCGCGTGGCGCGCGGTGCGCGTGATCCACAGATCGCCGTCATGTTCGCGCGTCAGCCACTTGCCCGGCTGCGATTGGAACGCCGCAACCAGGGACGTGACTGCGGCGAAGGTGAGCTGGAAGGATGGCCCCAGCAGCGCTTCGGGCCGGAGCAGCAGGATCAGGAACGCGCCGACCGCAATCGCCCGCAGCGAGATCGCCGCGCGCCCCGCGCTCAGCCCGATCAGCACGATCAGCGCTGCAGCGGCCGCGCGCACGGCCGGTACCTGAGCGCCAGCGACAAGCGTATAGGCAATCGCCATCAGTGCCGCCGTGCCCGCAGCGATCAACTTGATCGGCCAGCGCAGCGCAATCCACGGGATCAAGGCGAGGCTGCGCCGCACCAGAAACATCGTGATGATCACGACGATCGAGATATTCAGCCCCGAAATCGCGATGATATGCGCCAGCCCCGCGTCGGTCATATCCTGGCGGACCTGTTCGGGGACCGCGCCGACATCGCCGGTGACGAACGCCGCCGATAGTCCACCCTCGGCCCCGCCCATCTGCGTCTGCAGCATCCGCGTCAGGTGGACGCGTATTTTTTCGAGCCATTCCTGGGGGCCGCTTGGCGGCGGGGCAGGGGCGATCAGAACCGGATCGCCCAGCGTGAAGCCGGTCGCGCCCACGCCTTCGAACCACAGCCGCCGCGCGAAATCGTACCCGCCCGGCACGCTCGGCCCCGGGGGTGGCCGCAGCGATACGCGCGCGCGTATCCGCGCGCCCGCCGCGATCGCAGGAAGTGGGGGCTTGCGCAGCGAGATACGGATCAGCGGCGGCAGTGCGGGATTGTGGGGATCCAGATACAGGCGCCATTGCCCGCGCCCCGCGCGGTCCTCGCGTTCGATCACCGTCGCATCGATCCACACCGCATGGATTTCGCGCGCCAGCCGCGGTGCCGCCACGCTTTCGGCGCGCACCCACGCCACCCCCATGCCCAGCACCGCGAGCAGCCCGCCCACCAGCGCCGCGCGCCCAGTCCACCCCGGCATCATCGCGCCCAGCAGCGCCACCGCCAGCGCGCCCGCCCCGAAGCCCAGCCACTGCGCCGGAGCGGGCAGCATGAAATAGCCCACGATGCCAATGCCGAGCGCGACCGGCATCCACAGCGGCAACTGGCGGCGCTCGGACTCGAGGAAGGCTTCCAGCCCTGTCGCCGCGCGCTGCATCAGGGCCCGGATGCGCAGCCATACCGCAGCAGCGCGCCGGATGGCCGCCATTACGGACCAGGTGCCGCTTTCAACCTGCGCGCTCGCCGTGCTAGCCACCCGCGTGCCTGTCTCCCCGCCCGCTCTTCGTTCCGTGCCCGCCGCATGACCGCAACCGAACACTTACCAGTGGTTACCCGGTTCGCGCCTTCGCCCACCGGCTTCCTCCACATCGGCGGCGCGCGCACCGCGCTGTTCAACCTGCTGTTCGCGCGCCACCACGGCGGCAAGTTCCTGCTGCGGATCGAGGACACCGATCGCGCGCGCTCCACCGATGCCGCTATCGATGCCATCATCGATGGCCTCGACTGGCTCGACCTGCTGCCCGACGAGCCGCCCGTGTTCCAGTTCGCGCGCGCGGCGCGCCACGCCGAGGTGGCTCATTCATTGCTGGCAAGCGGCCATGCATACCGGTGCTATTCCACCGCCGCCGAACTCGAAGCCGCGCGCGAGGCAGCGCGTGCGGCAGGCAAGCCGCCGCGCTACGACGGCCGCTGGCGCGACCGGGTGGCCACGGCGGACGAAATCGCCCGGCCCAGCGTCATCCGCCTGCGCGCCCCGACCGAGGGCTCGGTCACCATCCAGGACCGCGTGCAGGGCGCGGTGACGGTGGCGAATGCCGAGCTCGACGATATGGTCCTGCTCCGCTCGGACGGCACACCCACCTACATGCTCGCTGTGGTGGTGGACGATCACGATATGGGCATCACCCACGTCATCCGCGGCGACGATCACCTCAACAACGCCTTCCGGCAGCTCGCGCTGATCCGCGCCATGGGCTGGGCCGAGCCCGTCTACGCGCACGTCCCCCTGCTCCACGGCAGCGACGGTGCCAAGCTCTCCAAACGCCACGGCGCGCTCGGCGTGGACGCCTATCGCGATGAACTCGGCATCCTCCCCGAAGCGCTCGAAAATTACCTGCTGCGGCTCGGCTGGGGCCATGGCGATGCGGAGTTCATCTCGCGCGACGAGGCGATCCAGTGGTTCACGCTCGAAGCAGTGGGTCGCGGCCCCGCCCGCACGGACACCAAAAAGCTCGAAAACCTGAACGCGCATTACCTCCGCGCCGCCGACGACGCGCGCCTCGCCGCGCTCGTCACGCCGCGCATCGAAGCAACACTCGGCCGCCCGCTTGCCGCGCCCGAGGCCGATCTGCTGGCGCGGCTGATGCCCGAGCTGAAGGCGCGCGCGCGCACGACGATCGAACTTGCCGATGCCAGCCTGTTCCTCTTCCGCCCCCGCCCGCTCGTCCCCGACGAAAAAGCCCGCGCGCTGCTCGCGCCGCCCGCGCCCGAGAACCTGCGCGAACTGCGCAACCGGCTTGACCTTGCTCCCGAATGGTGCAGTGCAGCGTTGGAAGCGGCGGCGCGCGCACTGGCGGAAGAGTTCGGGCTCAGGCTCGGCCAGCTCGCGCAGCCGTTGCGCGCCGCGCTGACGGGATCGGGGGTTTCGCCCGGAATCTTCGAGGTGGCGGCCGCACTGGGCCGGGTGGAAACGCTTGGCCGGATCGATGATGCGCTGGCCAACGCCGGCAAAAGGGAGACGGCATGACGAACGCGCACGCGGCCACACTGGAAGTCGGCGAGAAGAGCTACGAATATCCCGTGATGCAGGGATCGGTCGGCCCCGAAGTGGTCGATATCCGCAAGCTTTACGCGGATACGGGGCGCTTCACCTACGATCCCGGCTTCACGTCTACTGCCGCGTGCGAGAGCAAGATCACCTATATCGATGGCGAAGCGGGCGTGCTGCTGCACCGCGGCTATCCGATCGACCAGCTCGCCGAACAGTCGAGCTTCATGGAGGTCGCCTATCTGCTGATGAACGGCGCGCTGCCGGACAAGGCCGAGCACGACCATTTCGTCAACACGATCACGCGCCACACGATGGTGCACGAACAGCTCGCCACCTTCTACCGGGGCTTCCGCCGCGACGGGCATCCGATGGCGATCATGTGCGGGGTGGTCGGCGCGCTGTCGGCTTTTTACCCCGATTCAACCGACATCGCTGATCCCAAGCAGCGCGAGATTTCGAGCCACCGGCTGATTGCCAAAATGCCGACGCTGGCTGCAATGGCGTATAAATATTCTCTCGGCCAGCCGTTCCTATATCCTGACAATTCGCTGAGCTATACGGGCAATTTCCTGCGTATGACCTTCGGGGTCCCTGCCGAACCTTATCATGTTAACCCGGTCGTCGAACGCGCGCTCGATACGATCTTCATCCTGCACGCCGATCACGAGCAGAATGCTTCGACCTCGACCGTCCGCCTCGCGAGCAGTTCGGGCGCGAACCCCTTTGCGTGCATCGCAGCGGGCATCGCCTGCCTCTGGGGCCCGGCGCACGGCGGCGCGAACGAGGCGGCGCTGAACATGCTGCGCGAAATCGGCACGCCCGATCGCATCCCCGCCTATATCGCGCGCGCCAAGGACAAAAACGATCCGTTCCGCCTGATGGGCTTCGGCCACCGTGTGTATAAGAGCTACGATCCGCGCGCCAAGGTAATGCAGAAGATCGCGGCTGAAATCCTGGATACGCTGGGCGTGACCGATCCGGTATTCGATGTGGCGCGCGAACTCGAACGGATCGCGCTGACCGATGAGTATTTCGTCGAGAAGCATCTTTATCCGAACGTGGACTTTTATTCGGGCATCGTGCTTTCGGCGATCGGCTTCCCGACCACGATGTTCACCGCGCTCTTCGCGCTGGCGCGCACGGTGGGCTGGGTGGCGCAATGGAACGAGATGATCGAGGATCCCGACCAGCGCATCGGTCGGCCGCGCCAGCTCTACACGGGTGCGCCCAAGCGCGATTACGTGCCGCTCGCCAAGCGATAGGTTTGCTTCCTGAAACACTAAGGGCTGCTCACCAGTACGCCCAGGAGCACAGAAACACGTGACGATCATCGCGGTTATTACGAAAGCGGGTGTGTGTGTGCGATCGGGCACAACGACGGATCGACGTTCGGCGATACTCGCTTGCTCGATGGCGGGACGAAGTGGGTCCGGTTTGGTCCCTGGACGCTTGGTCTCTCCGGCGAAAGCTCGGTCCATTCAGCGTTCGAATATTCGCTGCCTAAAACCGATTTTTCATCAGATGATGCGCTCACCGTTTCGATGAGCTCAAAAGGTTTTTGGTCGAAAACAAGATGTCTATCACCACAGATGGAGACAGTGTTCCGAACTACAGATGTTGCGGTATACTGGTTAAAGCTTCTGGTATCGCGTGGAATTTGGACCAGAAATTCGTTCTGACCCGCATTCCGGAAGGCAAGCTTTGGGCGCGTGAGTCGGGTATGGAATATGCCATTGGTGCTGCGTATGCGCTGTAAAGTTTGGATCGAGAGTTGAGCGCGAACGACATGGTGAAGATTGCGACGGAGGCGGCTATCGCATCGGACATATACTGCTCCGGCAACGCGGTCGTGACCACGATTTCATCGACGCCGGTTTAGCTCGTCTAACGCTTTCCCGAGACGCTGCTCGTTAGCCCCCCATCGCCATAAACTTCGCCCGCCGCGCCTCGCGCAGGTCTACCCCCGCCACCCCGTCCATCTCCGCCAGCGCCTTGGTCACAGCCGCGCCCACCGCCGCCGCCGCCGCACCATAATCGCGGTGCGCGCCGCCCGGCGGCTCGGCCACGATCCCGTCCACTAGCCCCATCGCCAGCAGATCGGGCGCGGTCAGCTTGAAGGCCGCCGCCATCTCGGCCGCCTTGTCGCGCGTCTTGAACAGGATCGATGCGCCGCCCTCGGGCGAAATCACCGAATAGACCGCATATTCCAGCATCAGCACCGTGTTCGCCGCCGCAATCGCAATCGCCCCGCCCGATCCGCCTTCGCCCACGATCACGCTCACAAACGGCACCGGCACCGCCAGACACGCCTGCGTCGCGCGCGCGATCGCTTCGGCCTGGCCGCGCTCCTCCGCGTCGATCCCGGGGAACGCGCCTGCGGTATCCACCAGCGTCACCACTGGCAGCCCCATGCGGCCTGCGAGTTCGATCAGGCGGACCGCCTTCCTGTAACCCTCGGGCCGCGCCATGCCGAAATTATGCGCCACGCGCCCCGCCGTATCGCGGCCCTTCTCGTGGCCGATCAGCATCGCCGGCCTGCCCAGCCAGCGCCCCGGACCACCCACGATCGCGGCGTCCTCGCCGAACACGCGGTCCCCGCTCAGCGGCGTGAAGTCTTCCACCAGCAGGCGCACATAATCCGCGAAGTGCGGCCGTTCGGGGTGGCGCGCGATTTGCGTGCGCTGCATCGGGGTGAGGCGCGCGAACAGCTCGCGGCGCGCGCGCTCCACCCGCGCCTCCAGCCGCGCAATCTCGGGCGCGTTGGGCAGATCGCGCCGTAGCTCGGCGAGTTTGGTCTCGATCTCGGCGACGGGCTTCTCGAACTCGAGGATCATGCGAGCGGGTGTTTCGTGTTGACGATCTCGGTCAATCGGCTGCTTTCCACATGGGTGTAAATCTGCGTGGTGGCGATATCGGCATGCCCCAGCATCGTCTGGAGCGCGCGCAGGTCCGCGCCGCCCGCCAACAGGTGCGTTGCAAACGCGTGGCGCAGCACATGGGGGGAAACGCGCTCGGGCGCGATCCCCGCGTGCGCCGCAAGCGCCTTCACCAACTGGAACAGCCGCACGCGCGTGAGGTGCGTCTTGCCCGACGGGAACAGCCACGCCGATCCGCCGGGCACGTGCGGCTCATAGGCCGCCACCGCCGCGAGCGCGCGGCGCCCCACCGGCACCAGTCGCTCCTTGTTGCCCTTGCCGCGCACGATCGCATAGGGCCGTGCGGTATCGATCGCGCGGCGTTCGAGGCTCACCAGCTCGGTGGCGCGCAGGCCCGATCCGTACAACAGCTCGATCAGTGCGTGGAGCCGGGCGGAGCGCATCCCCGGATGTTCGGCAGCGGCGCGCGCGGCGACATCGCACATCGCGGCTGCCTCGTTGCCGCTCAGCGTCTTGGGCAGGCCGCGCGCGGTGCCGGGGCGCGGCAAATGGCGGCCGGGATCGTCGGCGCGGTGGCCTTCGGCGGCGAGAAAGCCGAAAAAGCGACGCAGTGCGGAGGATTTGCGCGCAACCGATGCGCGCGCCAGCCCCTCCCACGAAGATGCCAAGCGCGCGAGATCGTCCGCATCCGCGCGCACCAACTTGCCCGTCAGTTCCTCGCTTGCCAGTCGCAGATCGCGCTCGTAGGCAATGATCGTATTGCGCGCGACGCCCGCTTCGGCGGCAAGCATGTCCAAAAATAGCGCGCGCGCGCGAGCGTCCGAAAGGTCGGTCGGTAAGGTCATCCGCGCGTGACCGCCTCCGCTGCGATCAGCCGCGCTTCGCTCCCGCGCCCCACGCGCATCAGCGCCGCCACGATATGCTGCAAATGCGCGGGCGGCACATCCGCCCAGTCGCATTGCAGCCCGGTCCCCGCCAGCACCGCAACTTCGCCGGTGCGCCCCGCCGCCGCCGCCGCGTCGATCCGCGCGGTCCACCGGTCCGAAAGCGTGGCCATCGCCAGATCGCGCCGCGCCCCATCCAGATCGCTCGCCCGCCCAAGGCCGGTCAGCGCGGCGAGAAGCAGCCGCGCCCGGTGATCGTTCGCCGCCTCCTTGCGCCAGTCGTCGAACCGCCCGCGCGTCGCCTCAACGCTTCCCGTGGCATCGCCCGTAACTGCCAGCGCCCACGCGCGCCGCTCGACCGAACCGCCGTCCGCCTGCGCGATTTTCCACCAGCCCATCGCTGCATCCGCACGCCCACCCGCCAGCGCGCTCGCCATGATGTCCGGCGCATATCTGGCGAAGCGCGCGTCGGGCCGCAGCCCCGCCGCCGCACCCGCGCTCAGCACGATGCCCTGATACCGGTCCCCGGTGCTCGCGGCCGCATCCCACAGCGCGCGCATCGCCGCCACCCGGTCGGGCGGCGATCCCGCATACGCCTGCCGCAACCGCGCCGCCGTATCGCCCGCCACGCCCGCGCTCGCGGGATCGGACGCAAGCGCGGCCCAGAATGCCGCGAGTTCGCTCGCGCCCACGATCCCTTGGGCCCCCGCAGCACCGCTCGCGGCGGCGCGTGTAGTATCGGGCGCGCTGGCGGCACGGAACAGCCAGCCCTGCGCGGGCGCGGGAATCGCGCCCATCAGCCGATCGGGCAGCGGGGTGCCCGCCGCGATCCCGAGGCCGAGCCGGTATAGGTTGACCTGCTCCACTTCGCCCCAATCGACATTCGCCCCCAGTCGCGCGCCCTCGCCCGCGCTCGCAGCAAGGCGTTCGGCGAGCGAGATATCGAACGGGTCGACTTTCGCCTCGGTCCGCAGCGTCTGGAAGCCTTGCGCGGCGGCAATATCGTCTCCGTCGAACCCCGCGCACATCGCCGCGCCCAGTCGCCACACCGCGCGCGCCGAGAGCGTCTGCCCGGTCTGCGCCAGCGGGCAGATCGCCGCCGGATCGGCCGCCGCCAGCGCCGCATCGAACGCCACCCCGTAAAGGCGCGGCGTGTAGCGATCGACCGGCACCGCCTGCACCAGCGCATGCGCGACATCGCTTTCGCCCAGGCGCATCAGCAGGCTGGCGCGCTCGGCGATCCAGTCGGCCGGGCGCACGCCTGCGGGGGCGGGCTGCACCGAGGCGAGCGCGCGCACGAGCACGATATGCACCCAGCGCGATGCGACCGGGGCCTGCATCGATCGCATCAGCGCGGCGACCACCGGGCCGTCCGCGCCCGCAAAGACGCCTGGGCCGTAACCCCCGGCGGCGGGCGAGAGCAGCCCAGTCAGCGCAATATCGGCCGAGGGCGCGGCGGTATCGAGCGGGTTGGCAGCGTTTGCAGCCGGGCCGGGCACGCCGGGAGCAGGTTCCGCGCCGGGGATTGAGGGCGCGCTTGCATCGGGCGCATCGGGCGCGGCCGCGGGCGGTTCCACGCCCGGCACCGGCAAGGCAGGCGCGACCGGTTGCGCGGGCGGCGGGCCGAACACGTCCCCGGGCAGGATCGATTTGGGCGCATCCTGCCCGGCGGCGGTCAGCAGCGCGAGCGCCGCTGCCGCGCCCAGCAGCGCGCGTCCGTCAGCGCGGCGCAGCTGCATCGGGCAGCGTCACCGGCTGCGAGACCTGCACCGGGCGGTAGGTGGGCGGAGTGAGGCCGAGGTAGCCCAGGCCCGCGACGACGAGCACGAGGATCAGGATCGGGAGCAGACGCAACATGCAAGTGTCCTGGGGCGACGGGCGCGGCAACGAAGTGCGACAGTCCTACTGCGCGTGTGCCCCCGGGGCTAGTCGAATGGTGGTCAGCGCTGCGGCCACGACCAGCCGGGCGCTTCGTGCCCCGGAAGGGTCGTCTCGCCCGCGACCTTCTCCAGCGCGAACACCGTCGTGTCCGCCCCGCCCGCGAGCGCACGGACCAGCGCCGCCGAATGCGTGACGAGCACGATCTGCGTCGCCTCGCGCGCGCGATCAGGCGCGCGAGCGCGGGGATGAGATCGGGGTGCAGGCTTGCCTCGGGCTCGTTCAGCACCATCAGGCCGGGCGGGCGCGGGGTGAGCAGGGCTGCGGTCAGCAGCAGGTAGCGCAGCGTGCCTTCCGAGAGTTCGGACGTCTGGAGCGGGCGGTAAATGCCGGGCTGCGTCATCCGAAGCCCGTATACGCCGTCCTCCTCTGTGACGCCGAGTTCCGCGCCCGGGAAGGCGTCCGAGACCGCGTCCGCGAGTGCCTGGCGATCGCCGATCCAGCGGATTGTCCCCATCGCCGCCTCAAGATCGCCGCCGTCGTTGGCAAGGACGGGCGTGAACGTGCCCAGGCGCGGGCGGCGCGCGGGCGCATCCGCATCGTGCGCCAGTGCTCGTAAAAGCGCCAGCCGCGCAGATGCTCGCGCATCGCCAGAAGCTCGGACGCGGTCGCCGGATCGGCGCAGTGCGTCATCATGCTGTCCACAGCGGCCAGTTGCCCGTGCGCTACATGCCACGCTCCCGCCGCATCGCGCAGACGCACCATCGGACCCCGGCGCTCCGCGAACAAGTTGGCGCGGCCCAGCCGTTCGCCGGTCCACATTGCCTCGAGCTTGATCTCGGGATCGACGCCGAACTCATTCCTTTTGATCGGCAGGCCCAGATCGATCGCATAGCCATAATGCGAGTCGGCAAAGCCCAGCCGGATCGCGCGCAGAACGGCGGTGCTGCCGCGATCGACCGGCACATCCCCCGCCCACATCGCCGAGCGGATGCCGCCCTCGGCCGCGAGCGCAGACCCGATCCGGCCCTGCGCAACTTCGGCGAGCAGGCGGAGCGCACGGTAGAGGTTGGATTTGCCGCTGCCGTTCGCGCCACTGACGATGGTCAGCGGGGCGAGTTCGATCGTGAGCTGCGGATCGAGCGATACCCCGCGATTGCGAGGCGGGCGATCACGCTGCCAGCCGCGCCAGCACCGCGTTCAGCAGCGGGCGGCCACGTTCGGTGAGGCGCAGCTGCGTGTGCGTGCGCTCGATCATGCCGAGCCGCACCAGCTCGGCCGCGCCGCGCGGATCGAGCGCGGCTTCGAGCGCTACCCCGGTGCGCGCCGCAAAGTGCGCAGCGTCGATCCCGTCTTCGAGGCGCAGCCCCATCAGCAGCGCCTCGCGGGCACGATCCTCGAAGGGGAGGGGAGTCTCGTCGGCGATCGCGTGGCGGTTCGCCTGCACGGCCGCCAGCCAGTTCTCCGGCTTCTTCACCCGCGCGGTCGCCGCCCCCGCCCGCCGTCCGTGCGCGCCCGGGCCGACGCCCGCATAATCGTCGTAGCGCCAGTAGCTGAGATTATGGCGGCTCTCGGTGCCGGGGCGGGCGTGGTTGGAGACTTCATAGGCGGGCAGGCCGGCGGCGGCGGTCATCGCGCGGGTGGTTTCGAACAGTTCGAGCGCGGTGTCTTCGTCCGGTAGGGCGATTTGTCCGGCGGCGAACATAGTGGCAAAGCGCGTGCTCGGTTCGATGGTGAGCTGGTAGAGCGAAAGATGCTCGGTGCCGAAGCCGAGCGCGCGCGCGAGTTCGGCTTCCCATGCGGCGACCGACTGGCCGGGGCGCGCGGTAATGAGATCGAAGCTGACGCGCGGGAAAATGCGCTGCGCGACGTCGAGCGCTGCCAGTCCGCTGGCCAGATCGTGCGGGCGGCCGAGGAAGCGCAGCGCGTCGTCGTCGAGCGCCTGCAGGCCGAGGCTCACCCGGTTCACGCCGCCCGCGCGGAAGCCCGCGAAGCGTGCGGCCTCGACGCTCGTGGGGTTGGCTTCGAGCGTGATTTCGATAGCAGGATCGGCAGGCCACAGCGCGTGCGCGCGTTCGATCACGGCGGCGACCGTGGCGGGGTGCATAAGGCTGGGCGTGCCACCGCCGAAGAAGATGCTGGTCAGGCGGTGGCCGGGCGTGCGCGCGGCCTCATAGTCCAGCTCGGTCAGCAGCGCGGTGCGATATGCGGCCTCGTCCCAGCCGGAGCGGACGTGACTGTTGAAGTCGCAATAGGGGCATTTGGTGACGCAAAACGGCCAGTGGACGTAAAGCGCGAGCGTTCCCTCTCCCTCGCTCGGCTCACGCCTCGCATTTCCCTCCCCCGGATCGGGGGAGGGTGGCCGGGCCGCGAGGTCACCCCTCCCCCGAACCGGGGGAGGGACAGCCGCCGAAGGTGGCAGGGAGAGGGAACCCCGCTCGCCGCTAGAGCGCATCGGCCGCCAGCTTTGCCCACGCGTCCGCGCGGTGGCTGATTCGGTGCTTCAGGTCGGGATCGATTTCGCCGAAGGTCTGCTCTATCCCCGCGCCGACGAACATCGGATCATAGCCGAAGCCGAGAATGCCGCGCGGCGGCCACACCAGCGACCCTTCGCACACGCCCTCATAGGCCTGGGTGTGCCCATCGGGCCACGCGAGCACCAGCGCGCAGACGAAGCGCGCGGTGGTCGGCGCGTCCGGCCCCGCCGCCTGCACCTCGCGCCACACGCGGCTCATCGCGCGGTAGAAATCGCGCGGGCTTCCCGCCCAGTCCGCCGAGACCACGCCCGGCGCACCATCCAGCGCATCGACGCACAGCCCGCTATCGTCCGCGAGCGCGGGCAGGTTGGCGGCGGTGGCCGACGCGAGCGCCTTCAGCGTGGCGTTGGCGATGAAGGTGGTTCCCGTCTCCGCGGGCTCGGGCAGGCCCAGTTCGCCCGCGCTGACGGGCTCGATCCCGAACGGTTCGACGAGCGCACGGATTTCCCGGACCTTGCCGGGATTGTGCGTGGCAAGCAGGAGGCGACCGGGAGCGAGGCGGCGGTGGTCAGTGATGATAGGATACTCCCGCCGCCCAATGATCGCCGAACCGCCCATAGACCTCCTCTACCACCCGCCGCCAGTCGGTGCTTTCAGGAAGGTCGAGGGCCGCAAGCGCATCGCCAGGCCCGATGCTCGGCCAGTTGTGCAGCCAACGCAGGCGATCCTCGGTCGCGCCGGGGGGCAGGACCAGCGCTCCCGGAATCGCGTGGTTCTGCCAGGCTTCCAGGTCCTCGGCGAGGCGCCTCACCAATTCGATATTGTTGTTCGCATGGATGTCGATCCCGGCGGGCGGTGCTTGTTCGAGTGCTTCGTGGAGCGCGTCCTCGATAGCCGTCAGGA
>Ga0123337_10005083_pt1 | contig 13098 bp, 12 predicted proteins | sample frozenSSSSmetaG_FD_89792 | JGI IMG/M metagenome (GOLD analysis project Ga0123337, IMG submission 89792) | Glacier valley bacterial and archeal communities from Borup Fiord, Nunavut, Canada, to study Microbial Dark Matter (Phase II) -... | ecosystem: Environmental > Aquatic > Freshwater > Ice >...
AGCTTTTTGCATTGTCTAGATAACCAATTCCACTTGTGGCTGGATGACTGGTCAAATCTATATTTGTTGTGTCCTGAATCATTAACACTATCTCATGTTCTTCGATTCTTTCAACTGTACTTTTGATATGGGCAGCGCGTATATCATCTGGTTCAAAGTAAGGCGAACTCCAAAAATCATACGCTGCCGTTGTTGCTGCTACACTTCCACTGGCTTGAGGTACGCTACTTGTTGGTTGTGCTGCTAAATCTTCTACTATACGTACCAGACGTTTGTTTCGTCTTGCATCTCCTAAGTCTGCTTGTTTCAATTCTAAGGATGCCCATTTTTCCATTATCTCTCACCCCTAATTACTGCCCCACTCCAAAACTATACCTACCAATCCTTCTGGCTATTTTTAAGTAAGTTTTAGTTTTGTTAAGAAAGATCCGGGTAATGGATAGCAAGCGAGGAGGGGACTATGATGTAAGTAATATTAAGTTATCTGCAAAAACCGAGACTCTTTTTTGATACTATTTAAGGCCGGACTCTTTAAATATTGATTGACGTATGAGCAAAGGTACCCTGTTTGATAAAGTTTGGGACTTACACACCGTTGGTACACTTCCCTCAGGGCTGACGCAACTATTTATCGGGCTTCACCTAATTCATGAAGTCACCAGTCCCCAAGCCTTTGCGATGTTACGCGAGAGGGGTTTAAAAGTACTGTTTCCAGAGCGTACTGTTGCTACAGTCGATCATATTGTACCGACAGAAAACCAAGCGCGTCCCTTTGCCGATCGCTTGGCAGAGGAAATGATTCAGGCGCTCGAACATAACTGTCAAGAAAATAACATAACTTTTTACAACATCGGTTCTGGCAGTCAAGGTATAGTTCATGTCATCGCTCCAGAACTTGGGCTGACTCAACCAGGAATGACGATCGCTTGTGGAGATAGTCACACATCAAGTCATGGGGCATTTGGTGCGATCGCATTTGGGATTGGTACTAGTCAAGTCCGGGATATTCTGGCTTCCCAAACCCTCGCCCTTTCTAAGTTGAAAGTCCGCAAAATTGAAGTTAACGGCACTCTCAACCCCGGAGTTTACGCCAAAGATGTAATTTTGCATATCATCCGCACCCTTGGCGTGAAAGGTGGTGTCGGCTATGGCTACGAATTTGCAGGTACGACATTTGAGCAAATGAACATGGAAGAAAGGATGACTGTCTGCAATATGGCGATCGAAGGCGGTGCTAGATGCGGCTACGTCAATCCCGATCAAGTCACCTACGATTACCTCAAAGGTAGAGATTTTGCACCCATTGATGCAGATTGGGATCAAGCAGTAGTTTGGTGGGAATCCATCAAGAGTGATGCTGATGCCCACTACGATGATCTAGTCGTATTTGACGCTGCGGAAATTTCTCCTACTGTCACCTGGGGGATTACTCCCGGTCAAGGTATCGGTGTCAACCAGTCAGTACCTCAGCCAGAAGAACTGCTTGAAGAAGACCGATTCATTGCCGAAGAAGCTTACCGCTACATGGATTTATATCCTGGTCAACCCATCAAGGGTACCAAAATAGATGTCTGCTTTATTGGTAGTTGCACCAACGGCAGGATTACTGATTTACGGGAAGCTGCCAAAATCGCCAAAGGTCGCCACGTTGCAGAAGGAATTAAAGCCTTCGTTGTCCCCGGTTCTGAAAGGGTAAAGCAAGAGGCGGAAGCTGAAGGATTGGATAAAATCTTTCAGGAAGCTGGATTTGAGTGGCGCGAACCCGGATGTTCCATGTGCCTGGCCATGAACCCTGATAAGCTACAAGGAAGACAAATCAGCGCCTCCTCCTCCAACCGCAACTTTAAAGGAAGGCAAGGTTCCTCTTCCGGGCGGACATTGCTAATGAGTCCGGCGATGGTCGCCACTGCTGCAATTAAAGGCGAAGTCTCTGATGTGCGCGAGTTGCTGTAACTCCACCTCGTAGCAGAGAAAAGTCTCTTAAACTTTCTTTCCTTTCTTTCCTTTGCGTCCTTTGCGGTTCGTTTTCAAAATTATGGTAAGTGAAGTTAAAACAGTTTCAGGTTGCGGTATTCCCTTGGTAGGTAATGATATAGATACCGATCGCATCATTCCCGCGCGATATTTAAAAGCCCTTACCTTTGATGGGTTAGGCGAAGGCGCGTTTATCGATGACCGGACAGCACTTAAAGGTGAACATCCCTTTGACCAATCCCAATATCAAGGCGCGAAGGTTTTAATAGTTAACCGTAACTTTGGCTGTGGTTCATCACGGGAACATGCACCCCAAGCGATCGCAAAATGGGGAATCCAAGCTTTAATCGGTGAAAGCTTCGCCGAAATCTTTTTTGGTAACTGTGCGGCAATGGGCATACCTTGTGTGACAGGCGATGCTGTTACTGTTAAACAACTGCAAGAGTTAATAACTGCCAATCCCCAAGCTGTCGTGACAGTGAATTTAGAAACTTTGCAAGTGCAAATTGGTGATTACACCGCTTCAGTTGCGATCGATGAAGGTACAAGAAGCACATTTATTTCCGGGACTTGGGACGCTTGCGGTCAGTTGGTGGCGAATGCTGATCAAGTTCGGGCAACTGCTGGCAAATTACCTTATGTGAGTTGGGGCAATTTAGCTGCGAGTTAATATTCTCTCGTTCCCTTTCAGATTGCCAGCGTTTGAAAAGATTCCAAAAATATTGCTGGTATTGGCAAAATAAAAATAGTGCTGATTTTTTATATAAGACGTGAGTGCAGAAAGTTTAGAAATTGCTAAAACCCGCTACCAGACGGGGAAAATCGCCTTTGAAAATGGGCAATACCACCAAGCCGTAGAAAATTTAGAAAAGGCCAGCGCCCTGTTAGCTGCTAATTCTCGCTTTGGGGGCGAAGTAGAAATTCATCTGGTCACAGCTTATGAAGCAGCTGGACGCACGGATGAGGCGATCGCTCTTTGTGAAAGACTCAAACGCCATCCCGATTTTGAAACCAGCAAACAAGCGCGACAGATGCTTTACATCTTAAAAGCACCAAAACTGAAAAGACCCAGCGAATGGATGACCGAAATTCCCGATTTAGGCGCATTATCCGAGAATGAACTCAAAATTACTGTAGCTGCTAAGTCTACGAAATCTTCTGTCCAGCAGAAGCCTAAACCTGCCCAGCCAGAATTAGTTGACCTCAGTCAGGTCAATACCAGAGATAATCGCTTTATCTGGGTGGCGCTAATTGCCATTGGTTTAACCATCTCGTACTTGGTTTGGTTGAGTTTTTCAGGAACCCCTGGCTGATACCAATTTTGGACTTTCCTGCGGAACGCTACGCATAGCTTGCTTCTCCGAAGGAGTACGGCTACGGTTCTATCGAGCGAAGTCGAGATGCTCAGTCGAACGATTTTGGATTAAAATTCTTTACCAAAACGGTGTTCTAGGAATCTCAAACAATACTAATAAGTCAAGATTGGTTAGAAAGTTTGACTTTTGGAGAGATTTATGGTTTCAAATTCTTCAATTTTCGGAAAGATTTTCTTGTGGTTCATCAGACCATTTAGTTTTGTGTTGGGAAAAATCAAATTTCTCTCACCACTGAATGGTCGAAATCGAATCAAGCGGGTCTTTCCCATCCGAAATCCTATTCTGTGGGTAGTGCTGTTAACATCCCTGCTACTGTCTGGCTGTGTGAAGTACGATGTGGGGGTTAACTTTGATAATTCAAATAGTGGCGAAGTAGTACAGCATATTAAGTTGGGAGAGCGGTTAACCAGTTTTAGTGGCGATTCTGTGTACGAATGGTTAAATAGCATAGAACGCCGCACCCGTCAACTTCAGGGGAAAGTGCAACGAGTTTCCCCTGAAGAAATCATCGTCACAATTCCTTTTAATAGTGGTAGGGAATTGCAAGAGAAGTTCAACGAATTTTTTAACTCCCGTGTGAGTCAAACCTCTGAGACTGTTCAGAGCAAATCTGACTCAGAACTGCCGAAAATTGAATCAAACGTACTCTTGGAGCAGAACAACTTTTTACTTTTAGTCCGAAATCGGTTGATTTATGATTTGGATTTGCGATCGCTATCCTTAATTGCTAGCAAAGGTAACGTCCTGGCTAATGCTGGTTCAATTCTCGACTTGGAATTTAGCTTGAAGACTCCTTGGGGAGCCAAAAACATTCAACTAACTGAAACGGCAATAGAGCCAGAAAAAAATGGCAATCAACTAGTGTGGAAACTCCAGCCTGGTGAGCTAAACCACATAGAAACTGTTTTCTGGCTTCCCAGTCCTCTTGGTATTGGTGGGTTGTTAATCATCCTGTTTGTCTGGGGAGGATTGTACTTGAGATACAATTTCATGCCAGATCCCAGAATTCAGTTTTCTTCCAAAGCCGCAGCAATTCAGCAACAGTAGACTATTCATCTAATCAGCGAAGCCGATGGAGAAAGCATCGGCTTTTTACTTGACCAATATTTAGGCCAAAAACTGATGAAGTAGCGGTAATTCATGAATTACCGCTATGGCAAATTAGTTTGTAGAATCCTGACAAGGCAAGCATCAGGATTTTTAGAGACAGACATTGACAAGTTTCTCAAAATTGTCGAACAGTTACTTTATGGTAACTACTTTACTTTGGTAACTACTTACTTTTAGTATCTGATGTAATGCTTTGAAATTGAGACTCAAAAACAGTAAAAGCAGAAATACTAGTTAATCAGGAGATACTTGGTGGTAAACATTCTACATATTGATTCCAGCCCCCGTGCTGAACGATCGCACTCCAGAGAACTATCTAAGGAATTCGCCAGTGGTTGGAAAGCAGCACATCCCGAAGATGCGATCGCCTATCGAGATTTAGGGCATTACCCAGTTCCTCACGTTGATGAAGCTTGGATTGCGGCGGCATTTTCACCACCAGAAACCCATACCCCAGAATTAACTGAGGCACTTAGGATTTCTGACGAACTGATTGATGAGTTTTTGGCAGCCGATCGCTACGTCTTTGGAGTGCCAATGTACAACTTGAATATACCTTCCACTTTTAAGGCTTACATCGACCAAATCGTTCGCGCTAACCGGACTTTTGCTGTAGATGCTCAAGGCTTAAGAGGATTAGTCGAGGGTAAAAAGGCAGTTATCATTACAGCTCGCGGCAGTGACTTTAGCCCGACATCTCCTTTCGCTGCCTACGACTTCCAAGAACCATACCTGCGGGCAATTTTCGGCTTTATTGGGATTACAGATATTCAATTTATTAACGCTAATAGCCTGAACGGGGGAGATACCCGTAGCCAATCTCTATCAGAAGCACGGGCAGCAATTCAAGGTGCGATCGCTCAGTGGTAAGAGAGACACGGGGACAAGGGAGACAAGGGGAATAATCAATGCCCAATACTTCTCTACGAGAGGCTACGCCAACGACTTCTCTACGAGACGCTACGCGAACGCTCAGTACAAGTGCCCAAGTCCCAAGTCTTCTTATGGTGACAATCGTTCAATTTCCCAAGTGCCATTCTCTAAACGGCTATAGAGCAAGCGATCGTGCAGACGGCTAGGGCGTCCTTGCCAAAACTCAATTTTTGTGGGGATCACTCGTAAACCTCCCCAATGAGGCGGTCGAGAAATTTCCTCATTTTCATATTTGCTCTTAAACTCCTGCAAGCGTTGCTCCAAGACTTCTCGGCTTTCTATCACCTCGCTTTGATTAGATACCCACGCACCCAGGCGACTGCTGGCAGGGCGACTGTGAAAATACTGATCAGACTCAGTTTCAGAAACTTTCTCCACATACCCCGTAATTCGGACTTGACGCTCCAGTTCTGCCCACCAGAAGACTAAAGCCGCCTGGGGATTTTCTGCTAGTTCTTGTCCTTTGTGACTGTTGTAATTGGTGAAGAAGGCAAAGCCGCGTTGATCAAAATCCTTCAGCAGCACCATTCTAGCTAAAGGCTTACCGTCTAGTGTGGCAGTGGCAATGGTCATGGCATTGGGTTCAGTAAGTTGCGCTGCTAGTGCCTGATCGAACCATTTTTTAAATTGGATAAAAGGATTGAGGTCTACTTCGAGTTCACTCAAACCTTCCAAGGTATAGTCTTTACGAAGGTCAGCTACGGTCTTATCCATTATGATTTGGTTTCTTGCTATCAGATACGCTTATAATTATCTTTGTTAAAAATATCTGTGATGATAATCAGCACGAGCAAGGATTTTAAAAATTCTTTCAAGGAATATCTAAAATAGGTTGCATAAAATGCGCCGTTCGTCCCTTCAACGTTTGTTAATTTATGGTCTGAGCGGTCCAATAATCGCTCTCAATGTCTGGCTGCTGTCTGTGCTTTTTCGCTATTTCCAGCATCCCATTACCGTCTTGAGCATTGCGGCGATTCTGGCTTTTCTCCTAAATTATCCGGTTAAGTTCTTTGAACGTGCCAGGATCACCCGCACTCAGGCGGTGATCATAGTTTTACTTGCAACATTAACCCTGTTTGGGATTCTGGGTGTCACCCTGGTACCGTTGATCATTGACCAAACAATCCAACTCTTAAAGAATATCCCTGATTGGTTAGGCGCAAGTCAAGCAAACCTAGACCAATTTGAGATGCTGGCAAAACAACGACGTTTGCCAATTGATCTGAGTGTTGTGAGCAGTCAAATCAATGCCAACATTCAAAATTTAGTGCAACAGCTAGCTTCTGGTGCAGTGGGATTTGCTGGAACACTGCTGTCAGGATTACTTGACTTAGTGTTAGTCATCGTGCTTGCATTTTATATGCTTTTATATGGCGATCGCGTGTGGAATGGTCTGATCAATCTTTTGCCCTCTCATATTGCAGATCCTCTCAGCAAATCCTTACGCCTAAATTTCCAGAACTTCTTCCTCAGTCAGTTGTTGCTAGGACTATTCATGGTGCTAACCCTGACGCCAATTTTCTTAGTCATGAAGGTACCCTTTGCGCTGTTATTTGCCATATTAATTGGTATTTCAGAACTGATTCCCTTTATCGGGGCATCTCTAGGCATTGCTCTGGTGACGATTTTAGTACTGTTGCAAAATTGGTGGTTAGCAGTTCAAGTTGCGATCGCGGCGATTCTCATGCAGCAGGTTAAAGATAACCTGTTAGCTCCCAGGTTACTCGGCAACTTTATTGGACTGAATCCCATCTGGATTTTTGTGTCTATTTTGATGGGATTTGAGATTGCTGGATTGTTAGGGACACTTGTTGCTGTTCCCATTGCTGGTACTATTAAAGGCACTTTCGATGCGCTCAAGAGCGGCAAACCGAGTGACTTTGTATCAAGTGTCACTATTGCCCATGATCCCCCCCCCGATTAAGGAGGCAGGGGGGACAAGGGGGACAAGGGGGACAAGGGAGACAAAGGGAATAATCAATGCCCAATGCCCAATGCCCAATACTTCTCTACGAGAGGCTGCGCCAACGACTTCTCTACGAGACGCTACGCGAACGCTCAGTACAAGTGCCCAAGTCAAAAGTTGCACAATCTGATCTCACAATTGACAATGGTGATTGATTACAAATTTCCGAGGATACCGCCAGCAGACAATGGCTGATTAAAAAAAGCGTAAGCAAATTTATAGAGTACACGCTTTGCCAATAGTCAATGAGTTTAGTGGTGAATTTACGCTTTTTTGATTCTGATTAATTAACTTAGAACCCATTGATGGAAGCTTCCGAGCTATTAGAAACAATCACACTCCTGATTTACCAAGCCCAGCAGGGGGAAATTGATCCTTGGGATGTCCAAGTGATTGAGGTGATTGACCGTTATTTAGAACTGATGGCACCGGAGGGAATAGGAAGAGGCTATGAAGCGGACTTGTCTCAATCGGGACAGGCATTTTTGTCAGCATCAATGCTGGTATTATTCAAAGCCAATACTTTGATGCAATTGTCAACAGTAGGAGATGCACAGGATGGTGTAGAAGATGATGCTCTATTAGAAGATGAAGAGGGTGTATCACATCAGGGTCATCGTCTACCATTAGAACGGCAATTGCGGCGTCGTCGAGCGGCAATGCCGCCACCAAAGCGCCGGGTGACTCTGCAAGAGTTAATCAAGCAATTGCAAATCATGGCGAACCAACTGAAACTAGTAGAAAAAGTCAGCAAACCTATCCGTCCTAGACGTCAGCCTAGCATCCAAAGCATGCGGGAGGCGCTGGAGTTAGCTCACCAGGAAAATCTGACAGAAGTCGCTGGGGAACTAGAGCAGGTGTTGAATTTGTCGGCAAGAGAATTAAGTTCAGAAAAAAATTGGTTAAATTTAGAAGAACTTGTAGAGTTGTGGACTCAAACAAAGCTTCTCAACCAAAATGGCTTTGGACATGAGTCTAAAGACAGTCAACTAGTTAGCGTTTTCTGGGCGCTACTACTCCTCTCGGCTCAATCGAAAGTAGAGCTATTTCAAGAAGAATTTTACCATGAAATTAAAATTCGTTTACTTAAAGATTCAGCTAACTCCTGCAAACCTCTTGAGCATCCAATGAACTAAGAAAGCGAAAACTAGCTCTACAGATAATTTAGAGATTTTTGCTTCCGCCGCAAAATCCGAGTAAATTGAAAAGATAAGCGATCGCTTATCATCTAAGTATACCTATGGTTGCAACAACCACTATATTCCTGTTATCCCTGTTTTGAGAGATAACTTAGAGCAGAAATAAAAACTGATGATTAGCTTATCACTCGATGAAAGTAAACTGGCTGGTGGTTAAGGAATAAATTTTTATGAAAGCGATGATTCTCGCGGCTGGTAAGGGTACTCGCGTGCGTCCGATTACCTATACAATTCCCAAACCGATGATTCCCATCCTGCAAAAGCCAGTGATGGAGTTCTTGCTGGAACTGTTACGCCGACATGGATTTGACCAGATTATGGTCAACGTTAGTCATTTGGCCGAAGAAATAGAAAACTATTTTCGTGACGGTCAAAGGTTTGGGGTAGAGATTGCCTATTCCTTTGAAGGGAAAATTGATGACGACGGGAAACTTGAGGGGGAAGCAATTGGTTCAGCTGGAGGGATGCGGCGTATTCAAGACTTCTCACCGTTTTTTGATGATACCTTTGTGGTTTTGTGCGGTGATGCTTTGATTGACTTGGATTTAACTGCGGCGGTTAAATGGCATAAAGATAAAGGTGCGATCGCTACCATTATTACAAAATCTGTCCCCAAAGAAGAAGTTTCTAGCTACGGTGTAGTTGTGACTGACGAAGACGGTCGTATCAAAGCTTTCCAAGAAAAACCTTCAACTGAAGAAGCCCTCAGCACCAATATCAACACAGGTATTTACATCTTTGAGCCAGAGATTTTTAACTATATCCCCTCTGGTGTGGAATATGACATTGGTGGTCAATTATTTCCCAAATTGGTAGAAATCAAAGCTCCCTTCTACGCCATCCCTATGGACTTTGAATGGGTAGATATTGGGAAAGTACCAGACTATTGGCGAGCGATTCGCGGTGTGCTGCTGGGCGAAATCAAAAATGTGCAAATCCCCGGTCATGAAGTCGCTCCTGGTATCTACACTGGCTTAAATGTCGCCGTAAATTGGGACAAAGTGGATATTACAGGCCCAGTTTACATTGGTGGCATGACCAGAATCGAAGACGGAGCTAAAATTGTCGGACCAGCGATGATTGGCCCCAATTGTTGGATATGTAGTGGCGCAACAGTAGATAACAGCGTGATTTTTGAATGGTCGCGCCTGGGTCCTGGAGTCCGGTTAGTTGATAAGCTAGTATTTGGACGTTATTGCGTCGATAAAACTGGGGCTGCGATCGATGTTCAAGCGGCTGCTTTAGACTGGCTGATTACCGATGCCCGTCAGACAGTGCCATCACATACCCCTGTTGAGCGACAAGCTATTGAGGAATTGTTGGGGACAAACGCAGATTAGGGCATGGGGCATCGGGACAAGAGAGACAAGGGGAATAATCAATGCCCAATGCCCAATGCCCAATCCTAACTATTTAGATACGTATATCTTCTAAGACTCTGCTCGTAGGTTTGTAGCAATCGCTGAGATTCCGCCAGGGTGATGCGCTTTTCTTCTAATGCTTTCTCGCAACGCTGGCGAATTTTTTCTACCATATCTTCGGAGTCATACTGCACGTAGCTCACCACTTCGCTCATGGTGTCACCTTTGACAACGTGTTCAATCTGGTAGCCTTTAGGCGTTAATTGGATATGAACGGCGTTGGTGTCGCCAAATAGGTTATGCAAATTGCCCATGATTTCCTGGTAAGCTCCATTCAAGAACATCCCCAAATAATAGGGTTCTCCAGGCTTGTAGGTGTGTAACTCTAAAACCGATTTGACATCGCGCAGGTCAATAAAGCGGTCGATTTTACCATCACTGTCGCAGGTAAGGTCTGCCAAAATTCCCCGGCGGGTTGGTTCTTCATCCAAGCGGTGGATTGGCATAATCGGGAATAGCTGATCGATCGCCCAGCAATCTGGTGCTGATTGAAACACTGACATATTCACGTAGTAGATGGAAGCCATAATTTTCTCTAGGTCTTCCAGTTCATCGGGTACGTATTCTTGCTGTCTAGTGATGTTAAGAATTTTCTGACAACAAGCCCAGTAGAGGCGTTCGGCTTTGGCTCGTTCTCTGAGGCGTAAAATTCCTAAATTGAAGCGGCTGATGGCTTCTTCTTTGAATTGTGCGGCATCGTGATACAACTCTTGGTAATTCTCTTGGTTGATCGATTGGTAGCTTTCCCAAAGATAATTAATAATTGGGGATTCTCCCTCTTGCGGAGGTTCTGGCGTGTCGAGGGGGACATCGCTAGTACTGAGAACATCAAAAATCAGCAGCGACTGATGGGAAGCGAGCGCTCGTCCACTTTCGCTAATCAGTGTTGGTACGGGAATCTGCCGTTCAGCACAGGTATCTTTTAACTCTGCCACGATGTCGTTGGCATAGTTCTGCATATTGTAATTTTTCGATGCATAGAAGTTGGTTTGGGAGCCATCATAATCTACACCCAAGCCACCACCAACATCAAGGTATTTCATATCCGCCCCCAGCATCGACAATTCCACATAAATGCGGCTGGCTTCTTGGATGGCATCTTTAATCACATTAATGGCAGAGATTTGTGAGCCGATGTGGAAGTGCATTAACTGCAAAGAATCGAGGAGGTTAGCTTCCCGTAACTTATCAACAGCCTCGATGATCTCAGGCATTGTCAAACCAAATTTAGCGCGATCGCCACTAGAGGCTCCCCAACGTCCCATACCTTGGGTACTGAGTTTAGCACGAACGCCTAATATCGGCTGAATACCTAACTGGCGATTGGCATCAATCACCAAATCAACCTCTTCAATCTGTTCTAAGACGATGATTGGTGTTTGCCCTAGTCTTTGGGCTAACATTGCCGTTTCAATGTATTCTCGGTCTTTGTAGCCGTTGCAAACTAACAATGCTCCTGGTGTATCCAAGACAGCCAGAGCAATCATTAATTCTGGCTTGGAACCGGCTTCTAAACCAAATTGATGGGGCTTGCCAAATTTAACTAAATCCTCAATCAAATGCCGCTCTTGATTGCACTTGACGGGAAACACGCCACGGTAGACACCAGGGTAATTGTAGCGGGCGATCGCTTTATTAAAACAAGCATTCAACCGCTCAATCCGGTCTTCCAAAATATCGGAAAAGCGAATCAACATGGGAAGTCCCAAGTTGCGCTGTTTCATGGCGTTGACCAATTCAAACAAGTCTAGAGAACCCCCGCGATCGCCCTTGGGTGCCACGGTAACGTGTCCAGCAGCGCTAATCGAAAAATAAGGTTGTCCCCAACCTTCAATCCGGTATAACGCTTCGCTATCCTCAATTTTCCAGGAGCGAGGTAAATCTCCTGTGGTAGTACTAGGTGGTAAGAGTTTTTTTTGCTTCTGATTTTTCACTTCAAATTTTTGTCCATTGGACGGTACTGGCACTACCTCGTCAGATGTAGCAGTTGAATCAACACCCATTTCTTCCTGACCTCTGTTTTTCACCCACAAATTAACAATTTAGCGCATTCATTTGGGAACGTATATGCACCTAAAGATAATTTCTGAGATAAACTCTGATTGGTCAAGATTTATATGTCATTAAAAATTCATTAAGTTTTTGGAGATAACTTTGGAACGCACATTCTTAGCAATTAAGCCTGATGGTGTACAGCGTGGATTGGTGGGGGAAATTATCCGTCGCTTTGAAACTAAAGGTTTTACCCTAGTAGGTTTAAAGTTCCTGAAAGTCAGTCAGGAATTGGCCCAACAACACTATGATGTTCACCGGGAACGTCCCTTTTTTGCTGGACTAGTCGAATTTATCACTTCTAGCCCAGTGGTGGCGATGGTATGGGAAGGTGATGGCGTTATTGCATCTGCCAGAAAAATTATTGGTGCGACAAACCCCTTAACAGCAGAGCCAGGAACGATTCGCGGCGATTTTGGCCTAAATATTGGTCGTAACTTAATCCACGGTTCTGATGCTCCAGAAACCGCGCAAGGGGAAATAGCCCTATGGTTTAAGGATGAAGAATTAGTCAATTGGCAACCACATTTAACGCCTTGGTTGCACGAGTAATACAGTAGGGAGTGGGGAGTGGGGGGATCAAATAAACAATTATTATTCTCCCTCATCTCCCTCATCTCACTTCGAGACTTCGCTCTTTTCGGGTTCTACTTGGGGTAATTGGGTGCCAACACGCTTGGAAAATCCCCAGCCTAAAATCAGGAAGATCGCCGGAATCATGATCCATTCTGGTGGAACTAAACTATCATTCACCACTTTTAACAACAAGCGCAAGCCCACTAAGGCTACAGTTACATAGCCTGCATCCTCTAGGTTTTCATATTCATCTAGCCAACGGATAAACAATCCCGCCATGAATCGCAGCGTAATAATACCAACTGTTGCACCCGTCAGCACTAACCATTTTTCTTGAGAAACTGCGATCGCAGTTGTCACACTATCCAAAGAAAATGCTAAATCTGTAAATGCAATCACGGGTATCGCTTGCAATAACGAGTTAAAACGCGGCCCGTGATGGTGATCGTCTTCACTTTGTTGAGAGGTAAAGTGTTGGAATACCAACCACA
>Ga0123337_10005084_pt1 | contig 13095 bp, 5 predicted proteins | sample frozenSSSSmetaG_FD_89792 | JGI IMG/M metagenome (GOLD analysis project Ga0123337, IMG submission 89792) | Glacier valley bacterial and archeal communities from Borup Fiord, Nunavut, Canada, to study Microbial Dark Matter (Phase II) -... | ecosystem: Environmental > Aquatic > Freshwater > Ice >...
GGCACCATTACGACATCTCTCACGGGCCCATCGTGACATCTCAATGGGCACCATCAAGCAACTCGCCAAGGCACCCGGCCGGACGCTTACCCTGTTCACGCCCTTGCTCCCAAACAAGCTTACCGACTTTAGCACAAAACTAAAAACCGTAGCGGATACAATTTCGCCGGGGCAGATATTTAAGCTCAAAATACAAAGGCAACTCCGCATCTCGAAAGGACGCCTAAGGCAAGACCTCTTAAAATACATTAAGTTGGACGCGAAACCGGGATGGAGCCCACTGACAGGGTCGTCCAGCAGATACCTATACTGGTATTACAATCCGGATGATTTTTTCAGTTACTATCTCATCAATCGAGCAGACATTCCGCGTGATGACATGATCCACATGAATACCGCCGTTTATACCGCACGGAAATTGGGCGCCGAGTTGCTCGATCATGGCGGACTGAAAAGATTCGAGGGGCGGTCTTGGCGGGGATTTCATCACCATATCACACTGTGTTTCATGGCGCATTATTTCCCATATGGACAAGTGAGATGAGGTGCTTATTCCGGCCTTTAAATACAACAATATTCGACACGATACTTTACCTTCTCGGCTTACATTATTCAGGTTTCAGAAACGGATCGTGGTTAATCTTTTTAATTCGATATGTGCCGTTTGCTGGACTCGGCTCCAACCGCTCGGGTTCACCAGCTTTCGACACAATTCTTTGCAGGTCGATTATTAGCTTCTTGTCTTTTTGATCTACCGTGATCGTGCCCCGGTGCTCATATTGCTCAGAGCGAAGCCCGTTTTTATTCAGCTTAGGGTTTACATAAACAGGACCATCGCCCGAAAGCGTGCTCCAATAATACATATTATGAATATAACCACCAAATCCGTGAGACGTAAATAACCCCTGCCAGACATCCTCCCAAATAAGCACCTGCAAGCGCCCGTTATCACCAACCTTCATTTCCGCATATTTTTCAGAGGCACCACAAGAAGAGCACCCCATCAGGCAACAGAAAACTAAAGCTAATCCTACGGTGAGTATTTTTTTCATGAATTAATTACTTCGGCGGGCAGCAACCAGAGACACCATTTTTGATTTTACCAATAAGGTCATTCCTAAAATAGGGAGTTAGTGTTTGTCCTGGTCGTGGTGTATTCTCCCGTTCCGGAAAATATGTATTTTCAGGGTCACCACCAAACCCACCCGGCAAATTACGTAGCTCATTCGATTCATACGCATTCTGCCCGTTCTGGGGCTCACCAAAATAGTCCGCCCATCCAGACTCATGGAATCCATTGGCCGCAGCCTTTAGCCCTGCAATTAAAGCTGGATTCGCCGGCTCAGTCGCCTGAGCTTGACCACTTAGAGAACTGTAAAGCTGATCGACGTAGCGGCCATATTTTGCCGGATTATTGCCGATATAGTCCGGCGTATGTCCGGCCAATGCGTGACCAAGCCCTGGCGAATACAGAACTTCATTCCCTGTTGCATACGGTTGCCCGGAACGACCTGGGCGCCGCGCGATCTCAGGATAGGCATGTGCATATGTGTCACCTAATGCATGAACCAACAACCCTTTCTCTTCTTCGGTAAACTTCCCGCTCTTTAATAAGCACTCCAAATATTCACGTAATTTCGTGGGATCATTACCCCGCAAGGAATGCAGATAATACTGCACATCAAGCCGCTTTGATCCGATTGCATCAAATTTCGAGTCCTCATCTGGATATTGAGAGTAGTAAGCAAGTTTGTAAGCCGCTGCCTGCGAATATCCTGCCGCACGCGCGACAAGATAAGTCGTATAAAAGTGCCCGGCCTCGCCGTAGAGGCCGTTAAGATCGTAATGATTGACCGAATCATTCCCCACCATGCCGTAAAGGTTGGGACTCTCGCTTTCGCCAAGGGGTTCGCGGTTCATCCATCTTCCGGTGTTCGGATTGTAATATCTTAGGCCATAATAATAAAGGCCGGTTTCTTCATCTCTATACTTTGTGCTGAAGCCGAAGGGCATAAGAATGCCTCCCTCTATCCGAATAGGATTACCGAAGGCGTCGTAGTCGATCTCAGCAGTCTTCTTGCCGTTGGCTAGATCGATCCAAGCAACGATGTTACCGTTGCCGTCGTAGGCGGGCGAGTAAGTTGCCGAACTAACAGTGGCCCATAGCAGGCCACCCACTCCGCCCGCGCCTTGCATGCTTCCACTCACGTCCAAGCCCCATGCGTAGGAACGGAGAAGCCCTACTGTGCCATTTGAGATTTGATACTCGGCGACGAGGTTCCAGCCGTCGTAGAGAAATCTAAGCTCGGAGACGGGAGTCCAGAGAGCAGAATCTGCATTCCAGACTTGGACCATTTTTTCGATACGGCGTCCGCTGCCATCATACGTGAAAATGAGGCGTTGGCGGGGCAGGCCGGGGGCGGCGGCAACCATGTCGGGGCGGGTTTCCATCATCACTAAACGGTTTTCGGCGTCCCAAGTGTAGTTCCAGCGGCCGTCTTGAGTGAGGTTGCCATCGACGTCGTGGGTCATGACTTCCGGTGACGGCGGGATATACGTCTGCCGAATCTCGCTGCGGACGAGTTCGGCGGTAGGCGGAGTGCCTTGGAGGGTCGTGGCGCTCACGGGGAACCGGAGATACTGCGGCGCACCGCTTCCGTCGAGCGCGAGTTCGTGGTAGAACCACTCACCCGCGCGATTAACGGGAATTTCATCACGCACTTTCACCGTGGCAGCAGGCGCGGCGGTGCCGAGGACGGGAACCGCTGATGGCGCGGTGCGGCTGAGGTATTGGTTTTTGAGGTCGGCCTCGTAGATGGAAGTGAGGTTATTAAGAGTCGTCTGCTTGCGGTTGCCGATGTCGTCGAAAACGTAGCCGAAGCTGTGACCGGGGCGCAGGGTGGCGTCGGCTTGGTGCTTCATGGCAGAGGTGACTTGGCCGAGGGCGTCGTATCCGTAATCCCAGTAGGAAGCGTCTGCAGAGGTGGCGCGGGTGCGTTGGTTGGCTTGGTTGTAGGAATAGGACGTAGAGGACGTATGGGACGAATAGGTCGTGGAAACGGAGGTGGTGCGTCCGAGTTGATCTAATGCGTAGGTCGCAATGAGGCGCGGGGTTCCAGCGTTGGTGATCGAGAGGGTCTCGGGATAGCCGTGCGTGGCGTGGTAGCTTTGCGTGGCGATGCGGCCGGACTGGGTGAGAGTATTCAGGCGTGATGCGGCGTCGTAACCGTAAACGACGGCGGGCACGGAGGAGGCCGTGAGACTGTCCAAGCGTTGCAGGTTATCTTGCGTGCGGATGAGCGACTGGCCGGAGAGCAGACCAGAACCGGAGTAAACTTCGTCATCGAGACTGCCGTTTTCGTAGGATCGGGTGAGCAGGCCGGCGGCGTCGGTCGTGGTGAGAGGGCGTCCGAGGCGATCATAGGTGATCACGACAGACGGGGTGTCATCCGAGTAGATAGTGCCCGACAAGCCTCCCGCATCATCGTAGCCGTAAGTGGTGACAAGCCCGCGTGCCCATGTGCGCGTCTGGAGGCGGCCCGCGCGAGTGTAGGTATAGGTGGGACCGGTGCCGTCGGTGTAGCTTTTATTGAGGAGCCAACCGCGCTGAGGATGATAGTTCCAAGTGGTAACGGCTGCGCCGGTCGCATTGGCGTAATCCTGCCAAGTGGTGAGAGTTTTTACACGTTGCTGGGTATCATAGGTGTAGGCTTGAGGATAAGTGCGGGAGCCCCAAGTGCGCAGGACTTGTCCGGCAGAGGTGTAGGCCGTGTAGGTTGCGGTGCCGTCGGGTTGGGTGACGCGGTCCACGCGGCCGTCGGCGTCATAGTGGTAGCTGGTGGTCTGCGGATCGTAGCCGGGGCCCGAGCGGGTGATGTCGGGATCGGGCGTGGTGCTGGTCTTAATCTTATCGTCGTCGAAGTAGGCGTAGGTGGTCGTGCCTGAGCTGGTGATCTGGTGCCAGAGACGACCGTGGGGATCGTAGTTGTAGGTGGTTGTGGAAAGAACTCCCAGGGACGGATGACCGATGACGTTTGAAGCGGTGCGGCCGGATTGAGTGACGCTCGTCCGCATGGTGCCATCGGGAACAGTCGTGACGGTAGTGGCATCGCCGTTGGCCGCGTAGGTCGTTAGGGTGTGGGTCGTGAGACCGAGCACCGTCTGCCAAGTCTCGCATCCGTCGAGGGTGGTGTCGGTGACGGAAACGGTCCTCGGGGTGGCACTGTTATCGATTTCCCATATCTCGGCAGTAGTGCGACTGACGGGGACGCCGGCACGGGTGGCATAGGTGGTCGTGGAGCGGGTGATGCGGTCGGCGCCAGCGTAGTCGATCACGCCATCGCGGTTGAGATCGAGGGCGGTGGTGGTGAGCTGACCCTGGGCGTCGTAAGCGTAGAGAAATTGCACGCCGTCGGGATCGGTCTGTCGGGAGAGTTGCCCAAGGGGGTTGTAGAAGCGGGTGGAGGTAGCGCCGTCGGGAGAGATTTCAGTGGCGACGCGACCAAGGAAATCGGTGGTGGTGAGGTGCCAGGCTATCGTCTCGGTGATGGTAGCGACCGGAAAAAACTCGTTGGTTGTGGTGGTGCCGCTGGCGTTAATTCCGTAGCCGTAGGTGCGCCAAGGGGTGGCGGTGCCCTCGATTTTCAGAAGGGAGCCATCAGCGGCGGTGGTCTCGATGCGCGTGCCGCCGCTGGGAAAGGTAGTGGTGGTCTTGGTTCCACCCGCAGAAAGGTTTTCATATGCGTAGACCGTGGAACGGCCAAGTGCATCTTTGGTGGAGATGAGGCGTCCGGCGGTGTCATAGGTGTTATCCTCAAGGACGATCTCCGAGTTGTCCGTGCCTTCGCGGAGGGTATTAAGGCGATTGCCCGCCGCATCGTAGACGTAGCGGGTGGTATCGCCGGCGCGGGTTATGAATTCGATGCGACCGAGAGGGTCATAAGTATAGGTGGTGGTCGCCCCGTGGCGGTCGGTCTCGGAAGCAAGACCGCAGCAGGCGTAGGCGCGGAGTTCGTGAGTTCCATCGGCATAATCGATGCGCGTGGGACGACCGGAGGTATCGGTGCTCGAGACAACCTGTGATTCGAGGGTCGTAGAGGTGGCAATATCCGTCGCGGTCTGTGCGATTAGACGGCCGAAGGCATCGGTTCGCATAAGAGTGCGAGTGCCGGAGATGACGGCAGTGAGGGTCGGATTGGGCTCACCAGTATCGGCAATCGTGGTGATTTCACCGGAAGATGAATCAGTGGAATACACATAGGTGGTGAGGGTGCCATCGGGGGAGAGGGAACCGACGGATTTGTCTGCGTAAATGCCGGAGGCGACATCTCGGGTGACGGAGACGAGGTTGGCGGAAGCGTTCCAAGCGGCCCGAGGAGCAGCGGCGCGGATGGAGTGGGTGCGCTTGGTGGGCTGGCCGTTGTAAATCTCGGTGGCGGTAAAGATGATCTCGTAGGTCCGGTTGGTTTCTTTGCCGAGAGTGGCCTCCACACGGGTGTTGAACGCTTCGGCCAAACCGTCCCCATCTTGGTCAACGAGGGTTCCGTAGGTTGAGGTGGTGACGCGCTGCAAAGACACAGCGGCACCGATGTTGTTCAGGTAGCGTCGGGTCTCGGTCAGGATGCGGCCTTGGGTATCGTAGGTATAGCGCGTCCAGGCGCCGGAAGATTCGGTTAGCTGCTGGATCCGTCCATAGTTGGCGGTATCGGACGAGGCAGTGTAGTAGGAGATCGTGGTGGTCTGGGCGTCGGAGCCACTCCCTCGAGTGAGCGAAGTTACCACGCGTCCAAAGTCGTAGGTGCTGTAGACGCGCTTTTCCAGGGACACGAGGCTGCCGCCGCCATCCTTGATGGTTCGGATCTCGGTGGGGACAGGTGTGATTGTGCCCGAGGTAGTGCTGGCGATGGACTCCATACGACCGGCACCGGGCTGAGCCATCGTCATCGTGGCGGTAGCCACGTCGTAGGTATAAGTAGCGGCGCGGGCGGGCACGTCACCCGGGGTGATAGTAAAACTAGCAATGGTGCCGGAAGCATCGCCTGTGAAAGTATAGCTTTTGAGCGGATTCCCCGAGATGGGCCGAAGGCCAGTGACAAGGTCGGGCGGACCGGCCTGGGAGGGAAGATAAGAGCGGATGGCGTATGACTTGGTCGAGAGGGTAACGATATCAACAAAGACCTCGGAGGCGGAAATCTGGCGAAGAGCACCGGTAGTATCGCGGAGCACAGTGACGGCGGGATCCGAGGTAAGCTGAAGGGCGGCGGGCTTGAAAAGGGCCGAGGTGATGTCTGGCGATAACAGGGAAATGACACCAGCAACATGGTTGGCATCAATGCGGCCAAGGGAGAGTGAAAAATCGACGGAGCCGAGGCCAAAAGTGCCCCACCCCGCCGGCAAATCACGACAGCTTTCCAAGGTGACTATTTCGGCAGAAACAAGTCTGGCGGAGTATTTATGGCGCAAAGGAACACCCAAATCCTCGTAGGTCTTGAAAGTGCCATCCTGCGGCCAAGTGGTGGTGTTTTTCTTATCAAGCGTGATGGCTTCCGATGACACCAAGATTTTGGTGGGATCGGACGGCTCCTGCGTGCCATTCGCCCACTCCTTGAATTTAAGGATAACCTTGCACTGGAGACCACATGAGTTTGCCGGCAGTTTTAATTGGATGGAAACGCGCTGGGCAGGAAACATCACGGGCTGCGTCCGGCTCGTTACTTCTCCCATGACTTTAGGAGAGAAATCTTTCCAGTATTGGAGTGCGAGTGCCCCAGGCGGGTATTTCGGAGTATTGTCAGGTGCAACCGGAGCGGCAGCGGCCACCTCCGCTCCAGCTATAAGCCCAGCCACGGAATCGATCGAAGGGGCTGTAGATAGTGAGAAGGGACTGCCTAGATCTTCATGAAGATCAGCGGATACCCAGCCCGAGTTAGCATTTAAACCACCATCCCAAATAATCTGCCGGCTGGTGCGCCCCAGATATTCGATGTCGGCTATCGGCCCCCATATGATCCCGATTTCAGGTCCCGGAGGGTAATCAGCGAGTCCATATGGCACCGCTGACTGCAGGTAGGGTCCGCTCAATCCGTAAGACCCTTCTTGATGCCCAGTGATGTATTTGGTGGACGAATTATTTTGTCCGTCAGAGGCAAAGGACCATGTCCCCTCCAAAACAAGATTGGTCAAATCTGTGAACGATCCCTCGGGATGAGAATAATAATGTCCCGTGCCGTGCCATGTTTCTGTTAGATATTTCGTCCTCGTGGATTCGGTGGGATCTTGCCCAGAAGTGGGAGGATAAGCAAAAAAGCCACCCAGTTGGATCGGCAGATATTGGCTTTGGAACACTATAGTCACGACGTCCGGTTCTGCAGGGCCGCACTCAGCCATTGCGCCGGGCTGGGCATACGCAGCCACCAACAACAGCAAGGAAAGGAACTGAGAGTCGATGCGCATGAAGAGTTAAATATATAAACGGATCGGATTAATTCAGGGCCAGATGACACGAAGCGCGTGTTCATTGGCGGTATCGAAAACGGTGGCACGGGAAGGGTCGCTCCCGGCGAGGTATTCGGCCCGATTGGTGAGCCCGTCGCTGTCCGGATCGTCGGTAGCGTTGTCAGTAGCGAGATGGTCGAAGCCGTGGGAGATTTCCCAGGCATCAGGGAGCCCATCACCATCAGCATCCGCAAAGGTTGGGCCAACCGATTGCAGCGTGATCACGCTTAAGAGCGGGCTAAAGGCGGAGAAATTCCCGGCAGCATCACGCGCACGAACGGTGAATTGATAGGCGGTAGCAGGGGTAAGGCCGGTGACGTTATAAGCAGTGCCTCCAACGACAGCGACCAACTGCCCGTCGCGATAGAGCTCGTAGCCCGTTACGGCAATATTATCGGTCGCGGCCGGCCAGAGAAGCCTGGCCCGAGTGGCGGTAATCTGGGCACTTGTCAGCGGCTGAGGCGCACTCGGCGGAACAGAATCAGGGAATGCCGGTGCCCGGATATCATATTTGAGATTAAGATATGCCTCAATGGCGTCACGTTCCTCGCCAGTAAGTGCACGATTGAAAACGATCACCTCGGCGATATCTCCGTTGAAATATTCATTGAAGACGTCGCTGCCCAAAAGCGGATGGGCGGTGAAAACAACATTATCGGTGTTTCGCGTAATGAGAGTAGCCCCGTTGAAACGAACCGTTGATACACCTTCCTGAGTAATCGAAGCGTGATAACTGTTGACGGCCGTCAAGACAGCAGAGCCGGGGCCATGCATTGGGTTGAAGTCCTCCATCCCGAAATCCTCCCAGATCAAGTCCACTTCGTCTTCCGAGTAGGCGACACCGTTACCGGTGCCGAACTGGCAAAGTCCGTTGTAGCGGTGCTCGAAATTTTTCAAGCGATTGACGATAAAGATTTCACCCTCAGTCACTCCTGCCATCAGGTCTGGGAGATTGAGATAGGCTCCGGTGCCATTAAAGCGGATCACAGGCTGGCCGTTCATCTGATCGGCCACCAACTGCGGGCGGCTGTGAGGGTCTGTTTGGATGGCATTGTTGCCTTGCCCGCTCTGGTCCATCCACAGACTTACGCCATCATTCGACTCGATGACTCCAGCATCCGCCTTCAACCACGTCCGCAGGCTGGCTAAAGGGAAATCGGCGCCAGTCGCGAGCGTGGTTACAGTAAGCATTTCACTGTAAGCGGATTCACTGTTCTGGCTTTCGGCTTTGATGCGGTAGGTGTAGGCTTGGCCCGCCGTCAACTCGGTGTCCAAATAACCGAGAGCGTGCTCAACAACCGCGACAGTTTGGTAGACGCCATCAGACGTCTGGCGCTCTATCACGTAACTGGTCGCCAATCTATCGCCTGCCCAAGAAAGAAGGATTTGCGTCGGCGATATAATTCGGGCGGCCACATTGGCAGGGACAGGCACCACAAAACTTGTGGTCGTAAAAATGGCAGATCCGGTGCCCGCCGTGAAAGTTATCTGGCTGGTGACGCCGCTGGTAGCAGGCTGCTGATAATAGGATTGAGCTGTTCCGTCGGAATCAGTGCGCAACATCAGCGAGGTGTTCAAGAGAGCGGAGGGCGTGGATGCGGCCAAAAGTCCCCCACCCGATGTCACCGAGAAGGCGACCGGTGCGTTGGCGAGCGGGCCCGTCCCATCGCTTTTCCAGACGGCAACATCCATCGAATTGGTGTTAAATGTGCCGGCGAGTGAGGATTGCCGGTCACCCCCAATAATGGTCACAACAGGTGTGTCCCCATTGTAATAATCGAGAGAAAAGGGATCGGCGATATCAGGAATCCCATCACGATCCGTGTCGGGCGAATCTGGGTGGGTGGCGATCAAGTATTCCTGAAGGTAGGTCAGACCGTTGCCTCCGGGATCAACTGTATGCGCATCGGCGGCGTTATTGGAGTCCAGCCCGTGAAGCTTTTCCCAATAATCAGGAATCCCGTCCGCATCGGCATCCGGATATTTCGAAGGAATCAGGTAGATGGCGGCAATGGGTGCTTTTCCTCGGTCAGCCGCCTCCCATAAAAGACGAGCCGTCGCACTGCCGACATTTTCGTAATATTCCATCTTGATGGAATAGGAAGTTCCAGCGGTTAGCGTGAGGGGGCTGGTTTTTTTAGTCGCGCTGCGATTGGTCCAATTATCGATCAGCAGTTGTCCATTCACCCAAAGACGGACCCCGTCATCACTCACCGTCGAAAACGTGTAACTTTGGGTCACATCAGGAACCAACGCACCGGTCCAGCGAACAGAAAAATTATCCACGGGAACGACCGAAGCGGGTGAGGCCGTCTTCCATGTAAAGTTTACCAGTCCATCAAGTCTCTGAAAAACGGACGCATTAAAGTTTTTCCCGCTAAAATACTCTCCCCAAAGACCACCCGGTGCCCCCGTGGTATGATAGTCAAAATGAGAGAATACCGCCTCGGTCAATTTTTTGGCGTTATGAGAGGTAACCGCCAAACCGATGAACACGTCGTCCGGCATCACAATGGTTTCGGAGCCGAGGTATTTCCACGTCAGGCCGTCGGTTGAATAAAAGCCGTCGAAGCGGTCGCCCCATCTTTCGATTTTCAGCCAGCCAGGAATGGTCACGCCTGCCGAAGCCGTATTAAGGCTGTCGCCATCTGTTGTGGTGCGCCGCTGAAAAGCGACGCCATTGCCGGGCGTAAGCACCACTGCGGCGTGAGCGGAACCCGGAGCCAGACTTGCGCGAACCATTACGCCCGCTTTGGCCAATCCGTGGGTGTTTTTCAAAGAATCCAACCGGACGATGATAACAACGTCTCCGCTCCATGGTTGGTGAGCGAACTGGAATTGATCGGATGCTCCCCGAATGTCAGTTCCGGCCCCTCTCAGGGTCATCAAACCATCGTCCACCAGATAATCACCAGAACCAGCCAAAGCGGGTGCCCCTATATCCTGCGATGTCCAACCATTAGGAAAATCGGGTGGCAATGGCGCGGTCGCGACAAAATGGTTGAACACGGCCCCGGCCAAGACACCGGCGCGGTGAGAAGTGACCGCAAGGCCCACAAACACACCGGAGGGCATGATAACATTATCTGTCATCCAATAGGCCCAAGCCTGCCCGTCCGAAGAAGTGTAGGCGTCGAACTGGTTGCCCTTGCGCACCAGCTTTAACCAACCGGGCGCAACACTGCCCGTGCGATTTTTATTAAGGCTGACGCCATTGGTGATCTTACGACTTTGGAAGGCCACACCCTTGCCGGGCGTGAGCACCAACATCGCGTGCCGGAAGCCGGCCGCGGGATTTTCACGAATCATGATACCGGCTTTCGCCCAAGCATTCGTGTTTTGGAGAGAGGCCACTTGGACGACCCATTCACCATCGCCCGACCAAGACTCGTAGACGTAGTGGAACTGGTCTGCCTTGCCTCCAATATCAGAACCAGCACCGGAAAGATCAAAGCGAGCGGTTTCGGCCGTATAAGATTGGGTGCCCGCAGGTAAAATGGCCCCGACGTCGGCTGAACTCCAGCCACTAGGCAACAAACCGGCCTTGGCCGCACTAACCATCAATACTGCAACTGAGATCCCTTGGACAAAGGTTCTAATCATGTAACGCGCTGATTGAGCGGCGTTACACGAATGCAATAAAATTGCATAGCAATAGCAAACGGCCGTTTATGAGCTCGAACGAAAAACTTTCACGTATCCAATCAATGGACATCCATACAACCATAGCCGCATTCCTTCCCAAAACGGAACCGAGAGGTCCCACCTCCATCACGGCGTTGCAGGAGGCGGCACGTTAGAGATCACGCGCCCTGCCCTCTCACCCGCTCAGATGCGTTGCATCTGGACGGCGACGGAAAGTTTTTCGGTGTGCGTGCCCTTGAACACGCCTCGCGTGGGCGTGCTGTCGTGGTAGTCGCGGCCCATGGCGATCTTCACGTGGCGCTCGCCCACGACGCAGTCGTTGGTCGGATCGAGCGCCCACCAGAAACCACCGGGCAGGCAGGCTTCGACCCAGGCGTGGCTCTCGCTGGCACCGATGAGCGCGGGCGCGCGCTTGGCCTCGGATGCCTTGCGCTGGGTCTCCGTCTCGATGTAGCCGGTCACGTAGCGTGCGGGGATATCCGCCGAGCGGAGCACGGCGATCATCACCTGGGCGAAATCCTGGCACACGCCGGTCCGCTGCTTGAGGGCGGTGGTGACGGGCGTGTTGATCGTGGTGGAGCCGGGCACGTAGCGGAAGTTGGTCTTGACCCACTTGTTCAGCCGCAGGAGCGACGCGCCGATCTGGTCGCCGGGCTTGAAGAGCTGGTTGGCGAGGGTGTTGACCTCCTGCCCCAGGGGAATCGCCTCCGAGGGCATGAGGAATTCGAAGAGTTTGAGGCGTTCGCTGCGGTAGAGCTGGCGCGCTTCGGATACGCTGATGTCGAGCGCGGCCGACGGCGGCTCGAACGGCAGGGTTTCGACTTCGGACATGCTTTCCAGGGTGAGCTCGCGGTGGCGCTTCACGATGGAGAAGGTCTCCACGCTGTTGCCGTAGTAATCGGTGTAGGTGTGGATGTTGGCCCCCGGCGCGGTGAGGAGCTGGCGGGAGATCAACCGCTGGTGCTGGTCGTTGGCCGGCGTCAACCGCGCCTCCATGAAGGATTCGGACGCGGAGCCGGCGTAACGGTAGAGGGTGCGGTGGGTGATACGGAAACGCATGCGCGTCCGCCGACATTCGCTAGTCCCGTGCCAACGACAAGCTTTTGGCGCGCGGGGGCATCCAGATAAATCCGCCGTGCCGCCCGACCGGCCTTTCGCGGTGGCAGAACGCCCCAGGCGAGGCCCGGCAGTTCGATTAATAGCCTTTGCCGGGGGCGGGAGCGGCAGGCACGGGCGCAGGGGGGGGCACGGGCGGCTTCATCAGCTCGTTCATGTCGAAATGGAAAGTCTCAATCACCTGCCCGTCCGCCGTGAACAAGGTGAAGTATACCTGAAATGTAAGCGGCGGTTTCACCCAGCCGGGGGAAACCAGCATCATGCCGTCCGGGGTGGGCGTCAGAATGGCGCGCAGGTCGGCCTTGACGTTGACGGGGTTCCAGCGAGCCGCGGCAGTCGCGGCATCGGCCTTCTCGGGTTTCTTTTTCTCGTTATAAAAGCGCAGGTTGAACTGCACGCCGTCAACCGTGAGTCCGAGAAAGTGGCCGTTGGCGCGCGGGACGGTGATGCCGGGGATCTTGGGCACCGGCTCGGCTTTTTCCTTTTTGGGGATGGCGGGCTTGGGCGCCGGAGGCGGCGTCTGCGCCATGACGATGATCGGCACGACCGCTCCGATGGAGGCGGCCATCAACAACGATTTCATCACTGCGGTGTTGAGCTTCATGCAAACACGTTGGGCATCCCCCGCCCTCGCGGCAAGTTCCCTCGGGTAAAGAATGCGTGAAGGTCTCGCGACGACGGCGGGCCGTCACCCCGCGCGCCCGAGGGTGAAGGTGTGCCCGATGGAGCTGAGCTGCCCGCTGATGCGGCGCAGGGTGTTGAACATGTCTATGAAGTAACCGCTCGTCTCCAGCGCGCGGGTGTCGCCGGAGCCGAGGCGTTCGTAATGTTTTTTCTGCA
>Ga0123337_10005085_pt1 | contig 13091 bp, 12 predicted proteins | sample frozenSSSSmetaG_FD_89792 | JGI IMG/M metagenome (GOLD analysis project Ga0123337, IMG submission 89792) | Glacier valley bacterial and archeal communities from Borup Fiord, Nunavut, Canada, to study Microbial Dark Matter (Phase II) -... | ecosystem: Environmental > Aquatic > Freshwater > Ice >...
ATCAACCATGTTAGTTTACGCAACTAAAAGAGGGGTGAATGGTTTTACGCTGGACAGGCAAATTGGCGAATATTTAATGAGCCACCCAAATATAAAATGTCCCCCAAACGGAAAGATGTATTCAGTAAATCACGGTAACTTTTTTAGGTACGAACAACCGGTAAAAGGATATATTACTGCCTGTCAGAAAAAAGATAAATTAACCGGAGGCCCATATACGCAGCGTTATATTGGCAGTATGGTATCTGATGTGCACCGCAATCTAATTAAAGGCGGCATATTTATGTATCCCGGTACTACAGACAAACCAGGAGGTAAGCTTAGGTTATTATATGAGTGTAATCCGTTTGCATACATTGTTGAAAAAGCGGGAGGAAAAGCTACTAACGGAAAAATTAATATCCTGGATATTGTTCCAACAGAATTACACCAGCGCACACCATTTTTTGTTGGAAGCATAAACATGATGGAAGAATTGGAAAGTTATTTATTCGACACTACAAAAGATACTGTAGAATAATTTATGTAAAACAGTTTTCGTTGTTTCATTAACTAACTTTGCAGCAATGTCAAATTCAATAATAAGGGTTGAGAACCTTGTAAAAAATTACGGCCAGTTTGAAGCCGTAAAATCTGTTTCATTTAATGTTGAAGAAGGTGAAATCTTTGGACTTTTAGGTCCGAATGGTGCAGGTAAAAGCACTACTCTGGAAATTATAGAAACCCTGCGGCCAAAAACTTCGGGTAAAGTTTTTGTAAACGGTTTTGATCTTGATAAAGAACCTGGAGAAATAAAAAAAATTATTGGTGTTCAGTTGCAAACTTCAGGGTTTTATCCGGGGTTAAATTTGTTGGAACTCATCAAACTTTTTAGCGGCTTGTATAACAGAGATGTGGATGCAATGGAGTTGCTTAAAAAAGTAAATTTGGTTGATAAGGCAAAAAATAAAAGCAAGGAATTAAGCGGCGGTCAAAAGCAACGTTTTTCTATTGCAACAACGTTAATAAACAATCCAAAAATAATTTTTTTAGATGAACCTACAACCGGTCTGGATCCTCAGGCACGACGAAATTTATGGGATTTAATTCGTGAAATAAGAGCAGCAGGCACTACCGTAATTCTGACTACACATTATATGGATGAAGCAGAACAACTCTGCGACAGAATTGCCATTATGGATGAAGGAAAAATAATAAAACTCGATACGCCGGATAAGATGATAGATGAATTGGTTGCCACAGGATTTGAAAGGCCTAAACAGGTAAAAGCCGCTAACCTCGAAGATGTTTTTATTCATTTAACAGGAAAAGAAATGCGCCCTGATTAAATTTTATTTTATTTGTAAAAAATTAAAAAGCTAGAATATAAAAATGAAGAAATTAATGTTAACCGCAGTTGCAGCTATTGTTTTAATAAATGTTAATGCGCAAAAGAAAGCGTTGCCTGTAAAAAAAACTTCTACAGTTTCAATAAAATCAGGCACAGGTTTTAAAAATGCGGTAGATAGTTTTAGTTATGCAGCAGGAATGAATATTGCTGCAAGCCTAATGCAGGCAGGCGCTACAAAAATAAACTCCACACTATTTGCAAAAGCTTTAAATGATGTGTATTCCAAATCAAAAACAGCTTTAACCATTGAACAGGCAGGTATGACTTTACAGCAAAAGTTACAGGAATTTACAAAAAAGAAAACCGATGTACAAAAACAAGAAGGACAAAATTTTCTTGACCTTAATAAAAAACGTAGCGGAGTAATTGCATTGGCAAATGGGTTGCAATATGAAGTTTTAAAAGCCGGTGATCCTAACGGTGCAAAACCAAAAGTAATTGATACAGTTGTAGTAAATTATATTGGAACACTTGTCAATGGTACCGAGTTTGATAACTCCATCAAACGTGGGCAGGCAGAGTCTTTCCCACTAAATGGAGTAATAAAAGGGTGGACAGAAATTTTACAGTTAATGACCAAAGGCGCACATTGGAAAGTGTATATTCCGGGTGATTTGGCTTATGGTGAATATCCGCCACAAGGTTCTCCAATAACACCAAATGCTGTACTTGTCTTTGAAATAACCCTGGAAGATATTAAACCGGCTCAACCTGCGGCTACAAAATAATTATGGAAGATTTAAGTTACCCCTTAGGTAAATATATTGAACAGCCATTCTCTCAACAGCAATTGAAGGAATGGCTGCTTGATATTGAAGTATTGCCAAAGGCACTGGAATATGCTATCACAAATTTAGATGCTGCACAACTCGAAGAACTTTATCGCCCAGGGGGGTGGAACAGCAGGGAAGTTGTGCACCATGTTGCAGACAGCCACATCAATGCTTTTATGCGTTTTAAACTCGCCCTAACAGAAGACAATCCAACCATAAAACCTTACAACCAACAGGCATTTACAGAGCTGAGCGATGTGAAAAATATTCCCATAAATGTATCGCTCACATTGTTACATGCGTTGCATGCACGCATGCTCGAGGTTTTAAAAAACATTAAAGATGATCAGTGGAATCGTACTGTTGTTCACCCCGAATATGGCAAACAAATGAGCGTTTGGTATTTACTCGGGCAATATGCATGGCATGGCAAACACCACACGGCACACATAAATAAATTGCGGGAACGTATGGATTGGCGTTAATTGTTTTAAGATTTGGGGCTGTCAACATTTCTTCATTTTTAAGCATTTGTTCGGGCTATCTGTTGCAATCTTTTTGCTCAAATGCAGCAAAAAGTATTTCCACTTCTATCCCGCAGCCATTGTTCTGTAAATCTTTTTTCAACTTTTATTATGCAATAGATTTTAATTTATTTTCTTTTAAAAATTCTGCAATGCCTTTTACAATACTCTCAAAAGAATACATCAGTAATCACCCATATTTTACTGCCCGTAAAGACAGTTACAAAACCTCATCCGGTAAAATTGTAGATCCTTATTTTGTGGTTGAATTGCCGGAATGTGTTTTGGCACTCGCCATCACAAAAGAAAATGAGGTCTTGTTAATAGAGCAATATCGACATGCTATACAGGAACAATCAATAGAATTTCTCGGTGGTTTCATTGATGAAAACAAAAAAACTGAAACAGCGATCGTTCGTGAGTTACGGGAAGAAACCGGTTATAGTTTTTCAGCATTTCATTACTTAGGAAAAACGTATTCAAACCCTGGCGTTTTAACCAACGCTACACATTTGTTTGTAGCTACCGGCGGAGAAAAAACAGCTGAGCAATCCCTTGATGCAAATGAAGAAATAACGATTATGTTAAAACCTCTGGAGGAAGTAAAAACTATGGTGCAGAAGTATCAATTTAAACAAAGTATGCACGAGCTTTGCTTTTACAGGGCTACAGAATTTTTGAATAAATTATAAAAGTTCGCTTTCAGCTATTATAAAAAAACTGCCGCAAATCATAATTACATCTGTTGATGCGGCAACTTTTTTTGCAGCATTAACCGCTTCATCTACGGTTTCAAAACATTCACCAACCAATCCCGCTTTGGCAGCTTTTTCCTGCAGTTCAGTATTCACCAACGCCCTGGGTATATGAGCATTTGTAAAATAATATTTAGCATTATCCGGAAACAGTTTTAAAACATCTTCAACATCTTTATCTCTTACAAAACCCAGCACAAAGTGAAGTTGTGTAGTCAAGTGAGTGGTATTTAGTTGATCAATTACCTCTTTTATGCCATCTTTATTATGGGCAACATCTGCAATAATTGTGGGATGTTGCTGTAAAATTTCCCACCTTCCCCGCAAACCGGTAATTTCTTTTACTTTCTCAATACCGCTGTGCAGTGTGGCTTCAGGAATATTAATATCCAATTTTCTAAGTTCTTTCACTGCTGCCAAAACCGTACAAATATTTTTTGCCTGGTATAATCCTGACAGGCCACACCTGAACTTTTCAGTAACATTTTCAGCAATATCTTTTACATTGCAAAGCAATAATTCTCCCTCAGAATCTATATAAGAGATGACAAAATTTTCTTCAGCAAAATGTATAATAGCATTTTTACTTGAGGCAGTTTCAATAAAAATCGGTTTTGTTTCAGGTAAAGTTTCCCCAATTACAATGGGTATATTTTCTTTTATTATACCCGCTTTTTGCGTAGCAATTTCTTCCAATGTATTTCCTAAAATATTTTGGTGGTCGTAACCAATATTCGTTATTACCGAAAGTATGGGGGTTATAATATTTGTACTGTCCAGTAAGCCACCAAGCCCAGTTTCTATTACCGCAAAATCTACCTGTTGTTCTGCAAAATATTCGAAAGCCATGGCTACTGTCATTTCAAAAAAAGATGGTTCGATTTCTTTGGTTATGGCTTTTGTTGATTCTGTAAAATCAACTACAAATTTTTCTGAAATCATTTCACCATTTACTCTTATGCGCTCTCTAAAATCTTTTATATGCGGAGAAGTATAAAGTCCGGTTTTATAACCCGCCTCCTGTAAAATTGCTGCTATCATATGCGAAGTACTGCCCTTGCCATTTGTACCCGCTACATGTATAGTTTTATATTTTTGTTGTGGATTACCGATGCTGTTGCACAATGCAATGGTATTGTGTAAATCTGTTTTGTATGCCGCACTGCCAATTCTGCTAAACATAGGTAGCTGGCTGTAGAGATAATCCAATGTTTCTTTGTAGGTCATCATTGGTCAAAAGTATAATATTAAAACAATGTGTGAGGAAGCTAAAATAAAATCTACTGCACATTAAAATTAAACTGTACAGTCACCACACTTTCATCATCGGCTTTATCAAACTGCATCGTTCTTAAATAGCCTGATATTGCTGTTGCGTAATCTCTGCTAAAACTTGTGCTGCCTTGGCCAATGCGAACAAAAGAACCAACTCCGCCGGGTGTAACTTTTATTACTGCATTAATGGTTGCTTTTGCAAGTTCACCGGTAAAAGAATAATAGCGTACTACTTTTCTATTTCCGCTTATTACTTTCGGTCCGCCTACTTTTCCACCGGGTGTATTACCGTACGAATCTTTATTACCCGTTGGGTCACCTGCATCGCCTTTTCCATTCTTATTATTTCCCTGCATGGTGTAACCATTATCCTGTGTGGCATTATTACCGTTTTGTTTGCCAGGACCGTTATAAACCAGTTTGGGTGTTTTAGGTTTTGGTGCCGGCAGTACAGCAGGAGTAGGAGTGGTAGAAGTTGTTTTTACCGGCGAAGTTTTTTTTACTGATTTTACAACAGGGGCTGCTGCTTCTTCTGCATTATCATCAGGTGTAATTTTTTCTTCTGCCACTTCTTCTTTTGCAAGTTTAGGTTGGGGTTGTTCTGCAATTTCTTTTTCCGGTTTCCCCTGTCCTTTTATGAGTGGTTGTTCTTCGCCGAAACCTTCATCTTTGTTGCCTAAATTTATTTCAATTAAATCCTGCACAACTGGTGGCGCAGGAGGCAAAACCGTCCAGCTGATAAAAATAAACATGAGCAACAAAGCCCCACAAATAATTGCGGTGTAGGTTAATGCTTTTTTGTGTCGTTCTTTATCAAAATTATTTGGCATGCTATAAAGTTATATTTCTCTTTTGTATTAGCTGATAATTTTTTAAATTATTGACAGGTTATAAATCATTTTAACAAAATTAATTATGTCATAACTTTTGCATGATTAAAAGAATAATGGAATTAAATTTTTTAAAAAAGTTGAAAAAAGATTTACTGTTCAAGTATAGCCCCGATTGAAGTGGCTATCCTTTTTTGCCTGTCTTTGGGGCAAAAAAGATAACAACGTAAAGCGGGACCGCTGTTGAAAAAGGCGCTACAGTTCCGCTTCAAAAAAAATAAGAAATGAATTCTATTCGTAACCAAAACTATCCGGCTCTTCGGGTATTTTTCGTGGAAGGAAAATTAATACTGCTCCGTTTCGTTGGGGAAATCGCTGCTTTTTATATCGGTAATATATTGTTTAACGGCACCTGTAATTTGCTCATTCATATTTAAATATTTGCGCAAAAAACGGGGTTTAAATTCTGAGTTTATGCCAAGCATATCATGCATTACCAACACCTGTCCATCGCAACTATTGCCTGCACCAATACCAATTGTTGGTATGTGTAAACTTGCCGTAACTACTGCTGCAAGGCTGGCGGGAATTTTCTCCAACACAATCGCAAAACAACCCGCTTCCTGTAATAAAAGTGCATCTTTTTTAAGCTGCTCTGCCTCTGCATCTTCTTTTGCACGAACTGTGTAAGTACCAAATTTATAAATGCTTTGCGGTGTTAAACCTAAGTGCCCCATTACCGGAACACCGCTGTTTACAATGCGCTTTATAGATTCTACTTCTTGCTCGCCACCTTCAAGTTTTACTGCATGTCCGCCCGTTTCTTTCATTATCCTTATGGCATTGTTTAGTGCCTCTTTGCTGTTGCCCTGGTAAGAACCAAAAGGCAAATCTACCACAACCAAACACCGGTCGATTCCTCTTACCACACTTTGAGCATGGTATATCATTTGATCCATCGTAATCGGTAAAGTAGTTTCGTTACCGGCCATTACGTTGCTGGCGCTGTCTCCAACTAAAATAACTTCTATACCTGCGGCGTCAAATATTTTTGCAAAAGAAAAATCATAAGCGGTAAGCATAGATATTTTATCGCCGGCAGCTTTCATTTTCTGCAGCGTATTGGTTGTGATTTTTTTTACTTCTTTGTGTATGGACATGTGTTATAATGGATAATTGTAAAATGGATAATTAATAAGGGTGCTAAAGGAGGAATGAATGACCATATCTAAAATCTAAAATCTGATATCTAATATCTAAAATCTCAAATCTACTTCTTTACTTCTTCCCACAAATGCTGTATTAATCCATCTGCAAGACCAATTTTAGGAACGTAGATTTCCTGTGCACCGGCCCACCGCATTGCATTTACATAAATCTGTAAAGCCGGGACAATTACATCTGCACGGTCATCTCTTAAACTATATTTTAAAATGCGTTGTCTGATGGTCATAGGCTCAAGTTCATCCAAATATTCTTTCAATAATTCCAGAGACAATGGCCTGCCTTCTTTGCGTTTGCTTAAACTGAATACTTTATTTATGTTGCCGCCGCTGCCTATTGCAACAACTTCTTTCTGATCTTTTGTTAAAGCTTTTATAGTATTTTTTAATTCTTCCCAATGCGCAGATGTCACCATATTTTTTAAAATACGAATAGTGCCAATATTAAATGATTTTTTGTAGATTAAAATACCATTGCTGAAAAAAGAAATTTCAGTACTGCCACCACCAACATCAATGTACATATAGCTATGGTCAATATCCATATTTTCTGCCACATGGTTTTCATAAATGAGATTTGCCTCCATATCTCCATCAATAACTTCAATTAAAATTCCTGCTTCTTTTTGTACCGTTGCAATTATTTCCTTTGCATTTTGAGCATCTCTCATTGCACTGGTGGCACAGGCTTTCAATGCTTCTACTTTGTAAGCATTCATTAAGTGCCTGAAAGATTTCATCGTCTCTACCAACATTAATTTCTTTTCAGATGAAATTATTTTGCTGCCAAACACATCAAACCCAAGCCTTAGCGGAACTCTAACAAGATTTAGTTTATTAAAAGCGGGCTTACCATCCTTTACTTTTTGTACATCGCTTATGAGCAAACGTGCGGCATTACTACCAATATCTATTGCGGCTAAAATCAAAATATAAAGAGTTAAAATGTTATAATACTAAATTGAGTCATTAATTTTAAAAAGGGGATTAAAAGTTATAAATATCTTTCAACAAAAATTTATTTTTGGTTATGATTGATTAAATATTTATTGAGTAAGAAGTTTGTGTCTATGTCATAATTTAAGAGCATAAAATAAATTATTTTGAACTCGGTATTTTGTTTAAATAATTAAAAATTTCAATCTGCGATCTTATTTTTTTTGTATTGCGAGGATTAATATATTGGTTGCTTAATTCATTGTCAAGTTCCCGGGCTTTGATATTATCCTTTAATTGAATGTCAATTATATTAATTATTTCGTCTCTTAAATCTTTCTCTAAAACCGGACAGGCTACTTCAATCCTGTGGTCTATATTTCTCACCATCCAGTCTGCTGAAGAAATATAAACTTTAGGGTCGCCGTTATTTTCAAAAATCATTACACGTGCATGCTCTAAATATTCATCAATGATGCTGATGGCTTCTATGGGTTTTTTAAATTTTTTATTTTCGGTAAACATGCAGCAAATTCCTCTTATAATTAGTTTTATCTGCACACCTGCTTTTGCAGCTTCTGTAAGTTTTCCAATAAGAAGCCCATCGCTTAAAGAATTAAATTTTAAAGTTATACCTGCAGGTTTTTTATGTTTTGCAAATTTTATTTCTTTATTAATGAGTTGATTGATTTGCCTCCTCATGTTTACGGGTCCTACGATTAAAAGTTTACAGGCTTTCAGCAAGCCTAATCTTATGGAAGGATTTTCTAAGTATGTGAAAATTCGGTTTACGTCCGCCATTAAATTTCTGTCAGATGTCAGCAGGCAATGATCGCCGTAAAGACTTGCCGTTTTTTCATTCAAATTACCTGTACTTATAAAGCCGTAATGTGTAGTAACATTTTTTACCCGTTTTTTTATAAGACAAAGCTTTGCATGGACTTTGAAATCTGGCACGCCCAACAAAACTTTCACGCCTGCTTCTTCCAGTTCATCTTTCCATTCAAGATTTGCTTCTTCATCAAAACGGGCCCTTAATTCCAGCATGACCGTTACCTGTTTTCCATTTCGCACGGCATTGGTAAGTGCGTTAATAACTTTTGATCTTGCTGCAAGTCTGTAGCAGGTTATTTTTATGCTTACAACTTCAGGATCAATTGCAGCCTCTCTTAAAAAATCAATAATGCTGTCATAGGAATGATAAGGAAAATGCAGCATTACATCTTTTTCCATTACCACCTCTGTTACACTGTTGCTGTTTTTTAAAAGCGGGTGTGTAAAAGGTTTTTTTCTAAGATTTTTTTGTTTAAAAACACTTTCCGGGAAATTTATAAAATCTTTGTAATTATGAATACTGCCACCAGGAATCATGTTCTCATTGTGAGTCAGTCCAAGTCTTTTTACAAGATAAGTAAGCAATGCAGGCTCAATATCCTTATCATAAACAAACCGAACCGGTTTTCCTTTTTTCCTGTTTTTTAATCCCTTTTGTATTTTTTGTATAAGTGATCCTGAGACATCGTTGTCAACATCAATTTCTGCATCTCTTGTTACTTTAATAATATGAGATGAAAATCTATCATAGCCAAAAAAGGAGAAGATATTTGGTAAACAAAACCGAATTACATCCTCCAATAAAATTACATATTGCTCTTCACCACGTGCAGGTAAAATTAAAAAACGGGAAAGATGTCGTGTAGGAACTGATACCAATGCAAACCGCTGAGGTATTGATTTGTCCTGCTTAGCAAGCCTACATGCAAGGTAAATTGATTTGTCATTTAAAACCGGAAACTGGTGTAAACTTTCAATCATCAAAGGAATAATATAGCTGCGAACTTCTTCATTAAAATAATCAAGAATAAATTTTTGATGTAATACCGAAAGTTTTTTTTCGTTAACGATTTGAATCTTTTCTTTTTTTAATTCCCGCAAAATTTCTTTCCAAATTCTTTCAAACTCCCTTTGTTGGGTAATTACTTTTTCCTGAATTTCATCCAGTATATTTTGTGGGTCAACTTCCAGGTGCATTTTAGCTTTGTTGCCAAGCTCTATCATTTTCTTTAGCCCGGCTACTCTAACCCTAAAAAACTCATCAAGGTTATTGGAAAAAATTCCGAGAAATTTTATACGCTCTTTTAATGGAACGGAATCGTCTGCAGCCTCCTGCAGTACACGACTGTTAAAAGATAACCAGCTTATATCTCTTACAATTGTTTTTTTATGAGACATTATATTGTTTTAAAGAAAAAATTGAAAATTCAATTTTTAAAAAGTGTGTTTAAAATTTAATATTATTTATAAAAAAAGTTTTAACTATTACCTATCATTTTTGCTATGATTCCGGTAGTGGAAATTCCTTCAATAATGTTTGCAATTATTACTTTACCACCATTGGCAATTACTTCTTTTGCTCCTGCAATTTGCTCTACAGTGTAATCTCCTCCTTTCACCAATACATCAGGCATTAACGCTGTAATCAATTGAAGTGGAGTATCTTCTTCAAATAAAATAACCGCATCGGTTTGCAATAGGGAAGCCAATACCAGAGCTCGTGCACTTTCATCATTAACAGGTCGGTTAGGGCCTTTAAGTTTTGTTACAGATGCATCCGTATTTACAGCCACAATAAGTATTTCACCATACGAAGCTGCTTCAGTTAAAGATGCAATATGACCTTGGTGAAGTATATCGAAAACCCCATTGGTAAAAACAATTTTTTTACCCAGCATTTTCCAGATAAAAACCTGTTTACTTAAAGTTTGCCGGTCGTAAATTTTATTGGGAATTTGTGCTGATGCCCGCATACTTTTTCTTGTTTAAATAAGGTAAAACTATTAGCGAAATTAAGCCGGCAACAATTATGATACCTGTACTTACTCCCCATATAAGCCAGCCAAATGCATTGCCCTCAGAATCCTGAATTAGATATAACAAAAGCGTTTCTTTTACAAATATTGGAAATGATCCTATACCACCGGGTGTTACTATCATGGCTAGAGTAGATAATGATAATACTGAGCATGCAGCTTTTAAGTCAAGATGTGCAGTTGCTTCCATTGCCTTAAAACCAATATAAATCTGTAACAAATACATACTCCAGATAAATATGGTATGCAATATAAAGGCTCTTTTATTTTTTAAATTTTTTATAGCTATGAAACCTTTGCCAATTCCTGAGCCAAAGCCTTTTATTTTTTGTAAAGTTTTATTATTTGGATAAGTTGAAAATATTTTTTTTATAATTATTACAAAGAACAGAACTGCAAAGCATACAATTAATAATTTTAACCAAAGAGGCATAATTCCGGGTGCAACAAATGCCTCAAGTTTTTCTTTTACAAAACTGCCCACTATATCAATTTGAATAATTACAGTGAAAACTATAAAAAAAATATAAGTCAGCAAATCAAAAGTTCTTTCAATAAGTATTGTGCCAATGAGGTTGTCAGCTTTTAAATTTTCATATTTTGCCAAAAGGGTACATTTAATTACTTCTCCCAATCTTGGTATTGCTGAGTTTGCGAGGTAGCCAACCATAGTTGCCCCAAAAACATTTTTTAAAGAAGGATTATACCCAAGCGGTTCCATCAATAATTTCCAACGCATAGATCTGCTTAAATGGCTTAACAGATTTATAATAACAACAGGTATTATTAGATAATAATTAGCTTTAGCAAATGCATTTTTAAATTGTAATTCCTGCTCAGGAGTCATACTGTGCAGTTGCCACCAAACAAGCAAAATTCCTGCCCCTAAAAAAATTACGTATTGCAATAAAGAAAGTATTTTTTTGCCCATGCCCTCAGTATTGGTTGTCGTTATAAAATTATGTTGTCTATAAGACGAACGTTATTCAAATAGGCTGCCACAAGTACTACCAGCTTTACCTTGCCATCCCAATCACTAACAATTTCGAGCGTTGCTGCATCTGCAATTTCAGTGTAATCTACTTTATAACCGTTTTTTGTAAGGTATTTTGTTGCTTTTATTTTTATTTCTTCAAGGTTTCCCGGCTTGATATTTTTTTTTATGTTTATTAATGTTTCTATTATTTTTAAGGCATCAATTCTTTCTACTTCATTTAATCTAAGATTTCTACTGCTCATAGCAAGGCCACCTGGTTCTCTTATTGTATCACATATTTCAAGCCTTACTTCATACTTTTTATCTGTAATCATTTTATTTATAACCATACATTGCTGGTAATCTTTTTTGCCAAGATAAAGCGTGTTTGGTTTTATGGCCGTCAGTAATTTATCTACTATTATACATACACCCTGAAAATGTCCGGGTCTGTATTTTCCTTCCAAAATATGCTCCAGCATACCTAAATCATAATGTTCATTCACTTCATCATTTAAATACATTTCATCTGTAGACGGCAAAAACAAAACATCGCATGCTGCCATTTCAAGTTTATCAATATCACTTTCCAGGGTAACAGGATATTTATTTAAATCAATAACATTATTGAATTGTGTTGGGTTTACATAAATGCTGCAAATGGTTAAAGAATTCTGTGATTTTGATTTTTTTATAAGGGAAATATGACCATCGTGAAGTGCACCCATAGTTGGAACAAAGCCAATCTTTTTACCCCCAAGTTTTAATTTACTTACAAAATCTTTTATTTTTTGGGTTCGCTTTATTATGATCATGGTTGTCCCTTTTAGTTGTAATTCAGTGTGAATAGCTGTTTTCTCAAAAAAATATGCTACTTTTGCAGCCGTTTCAAAATTTCTTTTTGCACTTAATTCTGCTTATCAATGTCTACAAAGAAAAGGATTTTATTTATTGCTAACGAAATGTCACCTTATGTAGATGGTACTTCGTTTGCGGAAATTGTAAACAAACTTGCTGTTTTGTCTAACGATAATAATATGGAAGTTAGGTGCATTATGCCAAAATTTGGTACCATTAATGAACGCAGACATCGCTTACATGAGGTTGTAAGATTATCAGGAATAAATGTATCCATTGATAATGATGATTATCCTCTTATAATAAAAGTAGCTTCTTTACCAAATGCCCGCCTGCAGGTGTACTTTTTAGATAATGAAGATTTTTTTAAACGCAAATGGGTTTTTTCTGATGAAACAGGTAAATTTTTCGATGATAATGGGTTAAGATCTGTACTCTTTTGTAAAGGTGCTTTGGAAACCGTAAAGAAATTTGGTTGGCCTCCGGATATTATTCATTGCAGCGGGTGGATGACAGGTTTAATACCAATGTTCATACGATCTGCATATAAAAAAGAACCTGTGTTTAGTCATTGTAAAGTTGTTTATACCATAGGTGATACAACTTTTAAAGACAAGCTGAGTCCAGATTTTTTAAAGTTGGCCACCATTAACGATAATGTTACAAAAAAAGAGCTTGAGC
>Ga0123337_10005089_pt1 | contig 13080 bp, 11 predicted proteins | sample frozenSSSSmetaG_FD_89792 | JGI IMG/M metagenome (GOLD analysis project Ga0123337, IMG submission 89792) | Glacier valley bacterial and archeal communities from Borup Fiord, Nunavut, Canada, to study Microbial Dark Matter (Phase II) -... | ecosystem: Environmental > Aquatic > Freshwater > Ice >...
GATGATGGCCGTGATAATCTGTGACATGTGCTCTGAAATAATGCTTTCATTGTGCACAAACACGCCTATCAGATATCCTACCGGCGTTGCACACGCATAAACGCCCAGAATAGGCCATAAACTCCGTTTGCGGTGATAACGGGTGGTCATCAGAACAGAGAGTGAAAAAGCTGCCGGTATTTCATGTATGGCAATTCCAATCACCATACCGCTCAGCACTCCGGGCGTAAGATAATTCATTAAGCCTGCGGAATAGCCCTCAAACAGCGCATGCAACATCAGCCCAGCAAATAAAACCAGTTGATTTTTAGGAATATCATGACTGTGGATATGCCCATGGCCAAGACCACCTGTAAATTTTTCCAGAACAATCTGCAGGAAAAAACCCAAAACTATCCACAAACCGGCCTCCTTAATATGATCAAACAACTCCGGCATCAGGCCAAAAAGGGAGATACCCAAAAGAAAAGAGCCACTAAATATCACAGTAAATGAAATAAGTTTACTGCTTTTCACTTTAAGGAAAAGATTGATGAGAATACCCGACAAAGGGCCAAGTAACAAAACAATAATTGGCAATATCATACCCATTTTAATTTTTGAATCGATTTAAAATATCCATAATAACACAAAGCTCCTACAATAGCTCCAATCAGCCCGCCGACAATCACATCTGTGGGATAATGCACGCCGCAATACACCCTGCTATAACCCACCAGTAAAGCCCATAACAACCAGAATATTGTACTACCCCATTTTCTTACACCGTATAACAACACCATAAAAACAGCTATGGCAAAATGATTGGCGGCATGCGACGAGGCCATACTGCCGGTATCGCTGCAAGTCACATCTGGCAATAACCTGGGGGTGAGATAAGCTTCATGGCATGGTCTTACCCTTTTGATGTTTGGCTTAAGCACACCACTGGTAAAACGGTCGGCTATCACCAGTGAAATTCCGATAAACAAAAGTATCAGCAGTGTTTTTTTACCAAATTCTCTAGTCAAAAGCCAAATGACCACACAATAAAAAGGTATCCAGAAAAACTTATCCGAAGCCTTTACCATGATAAAGTCCAGCCAGTCTGCGGTTAGTTTCTGATTGATGAGATGATAAAAATAGGTATCGAAGGCGTTACTCATATTTTTCTTGAAATTAAAATCAAACGTTCTGAAGTTTCACCATTAAACGCATTTAAATTATAGTCACCAAAAACATCAAGAATCTCAAATCCAGTCTCAAGATACATTGCTTGAAAATCTCTGTAGCTAAACAAACTCACCTTTTCCTGAAACTCATAGGCATGCCCATGATCATTAAAACGAATGGTTTTAACAATCCTGTCATTGATGATGCGTTTACTGATAGAAAATTCAATATCCTTTAATATTTTATTTTCTTCATTTCTGAAATGCTGAAGCAGCCTTTCTGCATTAAAATAATCCTGAACGAGCACACCATTGGGTTTTAAAGCCTGATGGATGGATTGTAGCGTTTGAAGATTATCAGCTTCATTTTCAAAATATCCAAAACTTGTAAAAAGATTAAAGACATAGTCAAAAGTCTGGTTTGAGAAAGGTTTCCGCATATCGTGCACTGCAAAATGCAATTGCGGAGTTTCGTGTTGTTTTGCTTCCTGAATACTGTTTTCACTTAAATCAAGCCCGGTGACATCAAAACCAGATTCTGAGAGAATGATGGCATGACGACCTTTGCCACAGGCGAGGTCAAGCATTTTACAGGACTTTTCTGGTTGTAGCTGATCAACAAGATGATGAATAAACGTTTCAGCTTCCTTTTCGTCCCTTTTACCGTACAACAAATGATAATAAGGACTATTAAACCAATCTTTGAACCATGCCATTTTATGAATTTGCAAAATAAATATAAAATTCCTATATTTGCTTTTTAATTATGAAAAATCTACAAATATTTTCAGTGGCACTTACTCTGAGTGCCATATTTTATGCATGTAAAGATCCTGTTGTCACACCTGATAATACCAACAATAATACCACAAGCAAAACCAAACAAGAATTATTAACTAGTAAAAACTGGAAAATTACTTCGCTTGTAAGCAGTTCTACAGATGTATGGGCATTGCTGGTAGCGGCCTGCAATAAAGACGACCAATATCATTTCCGCACAGATGATTCATTGTGCAAGTATGATATGGCTAGCAAATGCACTGTTAGCGACCCTGACTCAACTGTAAGTATTTACAAATTATACAACAACAATACCCAGTTAATCCTGAATGTGAAGCTCACCAGTTCAATCACCTTAAACGATACAGCCGACATTCTTGAATTAAATGAAAACTCACTCAAAATAAACGCTGAATACAGCGGTTTACCTGCCACTATTTTCTTCTCACACCCCTAATATGAAAAAATTATTATTTCTAAGTCTGCTTGCTTTTCTGGCATTTGAAGCCTGTAAAAAAAAGGATGATCCGGTTGTAGAGCCACCAAAATCTACAGCAGATGTAGAAATGAACAGAATCACCAAACACCAGTGGACCATTTATCAGTTAACCGTTGGTGGCACTGATTTATGGAATTTCCCGGGAGCATTTCCAAGCTGCCAGAAAGATGATTCTTATCGTTTTTACCGCGACAGCACACTCATGCAATACGAAAACAGCAATGTTTGCTCAGGAAACCCTGATTCAACCGCTACATCGTGGCGTTTTTATGAAGGTCGCAAAAAAATCATCGGTACCATACTGGGTTTAACGGATACTGTGGGTGTCGTTTCACTTGAGGACAGCCTGATGCAATTATCTGTTGACTATCAGGGCAATCCCGCGCTTATTTACTTCAAGAAAAAGTAATTGAATTTGAAGGTCGCACACCCTTGGCATGGCGTTTCATCGGGAAAAGATTTTCCGGCAATAGTCAATGCTTACATAGAAATTACGTCTTTCGATACCGTAAAATATGAATTGGACAAAGAAAGCGGACTGCTTAAAATAGACCGCCCGCAACAATTCAGCAACCTCTGCCCCGCCCTTTATGGGTTTATTCCAAGAACCTATTGCGGAGATCATATTGCAAAACATTGCGAAAAAATGACGGGTCTTACCGGTATAGTGGGCGATGGTGACCCACTTGACATTTGTGTATTAAGCGAAAAGCCCATCACCCAGAACAATATTCTTTTGCAATGTATACCCATTGGTGGTTTTAGAATGATTGACAACAATGAAGCCGATGATAAAATTATTGCCGTGCTTAAAAACGATTTGCTGTATGGGCAATTTACCGATATTTCACAAGTACCAGAAGCCATCACAAAAAGACTATTTCATTATTTCTTAACTTATAAACTTAACCCTGATGACCATTCCAACAGGGTAAAAATTACCGACATGTATCACCGCGAAGAATGCCTTGAAGTCATCAAGTTATCATCGAGCGATTATCAGGATTCCTATCCAAACCCATGAAAGCATTGCTATTGTTGATATTGGTAAGCTTTATCCATTCAATTCTGGCACAAACAAATGACAGCTTGCAATCGTCTAAAAAACCAATTAAGCTTTTATATTTCAAGAAGAAGATGAGCATCAGAAATGCCTCATTAAAACTGAAATACCATTTGAACAAAAAACCAAAATTTCAGGCTGATTCTGCGTTGGAGAAAAAAGGATGGAAACTCACGTTTTTCGATGACTTTGACAGTCTGGATACTAAAAAATGGCGCATCGGACAAGCATGGGGTGAAATGCATCCCGACAATCCACATCAGTATTATGCGGCTTCCGAAGTGACTACAAAAGACGGATATTTGTACTTAGGCGGTCGTTACAAACCCAAACAAATACGTTTTAAAGACAGCCTTTATACAGTGCCTTACGCTATAGGTCTCATCAATACAGACATCTCCTTTACCCAAAAATACGGCTATTTTGAAATTCGTTCCAAAAACCCCTCTGGTCCTGCAACCTGGCCTGCATTCTGGCTGACCGGAGCCACAAAATGGCCACCGGAAATTGATATTTTTGAAATGTATGGCGGCAGAACCGGCAAAAAAATTCATCAACAATACGCCAGCATTCACTGGGGGAAAAACAATACCCGCTCCATGGGTTTTTTGACTAAAAAAATCAATCTTCCCAATAATTCCGATACCGTTTTTCACATCTATGGATGTGAATGGCAGCCCGAATATATCCGATTTTACACCGATGGCAGGCTGGTTTCATCCATTCGAGTGAATCCGCAATTAAGACGATGGCTGGATGAAGAGATGGTAATTGTGATAAACAATTGTTTTGAAAGACAATTCCTGAAATACCTGCCAGAAGGGTTTACAGACAATCAATTTGTGGTGGACTGGATTCGTGTCTATCAGAAAATTGAATAAAGATTAAATCACTGTGCTTTATTTTTCGATAACAGGCTTAACTCTGTCATGTTGAAAATTATTTGATTCAAAAAAAATCAAAAACATTACTTTTGAATCATGGCATATCAGGCACTTCATGCACAAATGATTCAAGACTTGCAAGCGCTTGCAGGTATAGAAAATACCCGCTTGGAAGCAGATCATTTGTATCAATACAGCAAAGATTATACGGAGGACTTTAGTTTTAAACCGGAAATGGTGATTATCGCCACAGATGTTCATCAGATTTCTAAAGTCGCCAATTATTGCCATACACAGCGGATACCACTTACCTGCAGGGGTGCCGGAACAGGATTGAGCGGTGGATGCCTGCCTGTAAAAGGTGGCATTGTTTTAAGTCTTGAAAAGCTCAATAAAATCATCAACATTGATACCGATAATTTCCAGGCCATTGTTGAACCCGGTGTGATAAATGAAGATTTACAACAGGCGGTGCAGGCGCTCGGCATGTTTTATCCACCGGACCCTGCAAGCAAAGGCAGTTGCACCCTCGGAGGAAACGTAGCGCATAGTAGCGGCGGACCCCGATGTGTCAAATACGGCACCACCAGAGATTATGTGCTCAACTTACAAGTTGTGCTGGCCAACGGAGACATTATTGAAACAGGAGCAAACGTCTTAAAAAACTCCACCGGCTACAATCTCACCCAACTGATGGTGGGCAGCGAAGGCACGCTGGGCATTGTAACGCGCATGACTTTAAAACTCATTTCGTATCCTACCTATAGGTCGTTGATGCTGGCGAGCTTCCATTCGGCCACTCAGGCTTGTGCTTGTGTAGCGCAGATTTTTCACCACGGAGTAAATCCTTCCGCCATCGAATTTATGGATAAAAAAGGTGTTGAATTATCTGTCAATTACCAGCATCTGCAATTTGATTTTGGTGATGAAAAGGCTTACCTGCTGATAGAAGTCGATGCTTTTAATGAAGCTGAGCTGATGCCACAGTGCGAAAAAATTTATGAAGTGCTTGAAAAAAACAATGTCTCCAATGTCTTACTGGCAGAAGACAGTGAAACTAAAGAGAAACTATGGAAAATAAGGCGCTCCATTGGCGAAGTGGTCAAACAACATTCCATTTATAAAGAAGAAGATGCTGTAGTGACCAGAAGTTTTTTACCTCAATTATATGAGGGTGTGATGGCCTTGAGTGAACAATATGGTTTTGATGCCATTTGTTACGGACATGCCGGAGATGGGAATCTGCACATTAATATTTTAAAAAACCAGATGGAAGAAGATGCCTGGAAAAACAAACTTCCGGAAGCCATACGCGAAATTTTCAGGATGTGTAAAGCATTTGGAGGTACTATAAGCGGCGAACACGGTATAGGACTGGTGCAACAACCTTATCTGAACATTGTATTCACTGAAGCCCATTTTAACCTGATGAGAGGCATTAAAAAGACCTTTGACCCCCATCTGATTCTCAACCCGGGAAAGATCTTCGATATAAAAGATTGATTTGTGAATAAAACGGACAATAATGTGAATATACCTAAAACAAGTGTATCTACTTTCGCAAACACATAAAAAAGTCTAAAAAAGTATGAAATTTATTGTCGCTGCACCTGAATTATTAGAACACTTAATGAAAGTAAACGGGGCCATCGTTTCCAAACCCGTATTGCCAATTCTCGATAATTTTTTGTTTGATATAAAGGGAGGAAACCTGACAATTTCTACAACTGATTTAGAAACATCTATGTCAACCAGTTTAAAGGTTGAATCCAAAGAAGATATTTTAGTTGCTATTCCTTCCAGACTTTTAATGGATACTGTTAAAATGCTGAATGAGCAGCCTATCACCTTCACGGTAAACGAAGATACCTATGGTATTGAGTTGAGTACCGCTTTTGGTCGTTATAAACTTGCCGGACAAAGTGGTGCAGATTTTCCTAAGGTTCCGGAAATTGAATCTGAAAACTCGTTCAGCATGCCATCGAATGTGTTGTTGAGATGTATCACAAAAACCATTTTTGCGACAGGTAATGATGATTTAAGATTAAATTTGACAGGTGTTTTTGTTGAACTCAGCAATGACAGCGTCAACTTCGTAGCGACTGATGCCAACAGACTTGTAAAACTTACCAGATCGGATGTAAAACCTGGTCTTGAGCATTCATTTATTTTACCTAAAAAGGCTTTAAACCTTTTGAAATCATCTTTAACAAATGATGTAACACCGATACAGATTGATTTTAACAAATCGAATGTATTCTTTACCACTAACAACTTAAAACTGAGCTGTCGTTTAATCGACGAGAAATATCCGGACTACAAAGCCGTGATACCTCAGGAAAACAACAATATCATCGGTATCAACCGCATTGATTTTCTTGAAACCGTAAAACGTGTGGCTAACTTCTCAAATAAAACCACGCACCAGATTCGTATCAAGATTACCGGAAATGAATTGGCTGCAAGTGCTGAAGATATCGAATTGGCAAACGAGGCAAACGAAAAACGCGCTTGTGAATATGATGGTGAAGACATCGAAATCGGTTTTAACTCAAGGTTCCTGATGGAGTTATTGGCGAATGTTGATCACGATTCAGTGAAGTTAAAGCTTTCTACACCGAACAGAGCCGGTTTATTGTTACCTCAGGAAAATGAGGCTGACGAAGAAGTGGTGATGTTGGTGATGCCAATGATGTTGAACAATTACTAATCCATTAGATTAACTGGTTGTGACTAAATCACCAGATGCTGATTAGAAATCCCTTTATTTATTTCACCTATTCTCTTCATGCGTTTTATTTTTGGCATGTTAAACCATTTCAATGTAAGTGAAGGTCTGAGTTATTCGTTATTCCCAATACTCCCAAGAGCGGAGTTAAATTCTTAAGCTAACTTTTGGATACTTTTGTCGCATGAAGTTTTCAATTTTACTCGACTAGTTTACATTCCGCAACTTTTTCTCTTTACTTTTTGCATCGCTCAAAAAGTAAACAAAAAGCTAGCCCCACAAATGATTTGTTTGAAAACTACAGTTTTAAAATACCGCTCATGTGAATGTTTTTGCCAATTGCTTGAGATGCCTTATGGCAAAAACAACACATGCTTCCTGCAAGCCACTACGCATTTTAAAACCTTGTTTTCTTACTCAAATCATCTAATGTGGCGTCCAGCCTCAGCCACAGGCCTCTTGATCTTAAGCCGGAAGAAAATGGAACTGTAACAACCTAATTACTAGCTTAATGCAGAAAGTTTAGTCAGAAATAGGCGGGGATCAACATTTGCCCATCATGCGGACTCAGGTTACGACATCAAGCGCCTCATTTCCTCTCTAAATTCAGTAGGGGTTTGCCCAGACCTTTTTTTAAATACATGAGTAAAATAAGCCTTCTCGTGAAAACCGAGTTCAAAACCAATCTCAGAAATGGAACGATCTGAATTGATGAGCAAATTTTTCGCCTCTATCAATTTCCTTTTCTCTATAATTTCTGTCACTGTCTGATGCATGATATGATGGCAGATTAAATTAAGATTTCTTGTTGACATGAACAGTTTTTCTGCATAAAATTCAACGCCCTGATGCCTGTGGAAATTTTCCTCTAATAATTTCAGAAAGTTTCTAAAAATGGCACTCTGACCTGAATAAATAATTTCATCCTGTATTTTTCTACCCCTCTCCACTTCTATCATAGCAAATAAGGCCCTTAATAAATGTCGCACAACATGATAATCATGAACTTCACCGTGCATCACTTTATACATCATCTCACAGAGTATCATCATCTGTTGAAAGTATTCGCCTCTCTGTATTTGCATCGTTGCACTATCATGAAAGTATGCATATATCTGAAAATCTGGATCCGGCAAAAATTCACTTTTAAAGCGCAGGATCCACATGGTACATTTGCCGTCCTTAACAACGGGTTTCACACGGTGTATTTTCCCTTTGCTCACAAAACCAACTACCGGAGCCTGATAAGACACGGTTTTAAAATCAATAAAATGTTCAAGACTACCTTCATCACACAAAATCAATTCTTCAAAATCATGCTGATGTGGCTCATTTGGCAAGCTTCTTATCTTTTCAACATCATCCGATGTCTGTTTGAAGATATGGAATAATTGATCCATTTTACGTGCATTTTTTTGATGAAAAGGCTGATTGCGTTTTGATGATTAAAAGGTTAAACACGACTATTGTGTCATACAAATGTAGGATTTTTTACGGAATGTACACTATGGCATTTAACTTGAAACTCTGCATCTTCAGAAAACTATATTTTTGACTCCTAACATAACTATTTTTATCGTTTGAATCTTTTTTAATTCTTCAATCATTGTATAATCCCATTTATAAGCCTCCTCTTATTTATGAAATTTTACCTGATTTTGACCGAAAGTATATCAATCTCATTAAACTGGGAAATACTAGTAATAACATTGGAAGTGCTACAACAAAACCACCTATTACAGCTACAGCTAATGGCTGTTGCATTTGTGCACCCAAACCTATTCCCAATCCCAAGGGCATTAATGCCAATATAGCACCAAAAGCCGTCATTAATTTAGGGCGAATACGCAGGGCAATAGCATGGTTAATAGATTCATCCACATTGTTATTACTTCTTTTCATGTTAGCTTTAAACTGATTGACAGTAAAAATTGCATTTTCTGCTATAATTCCTACAATCATGATAATACCAGTGTAACTACTGACATTTAATGGAATACCCACAAAATAAAGCGCAAGAATACAACCGCTTATACCCATTAAAGAAATAAAAAGTATAAGTAAAGCAATTAACCATTCTTTAAACAAGAACATCAGAACTGCAAATACAAACAATGCAGCCATAGCCAGAATCAACAAAAGTTCTGAAAATGATTTTTGTTGCTCTGCATAAGCACCTCCAAATACTATACTGTAACCATGAGGAAGCGGTAATTCTGCCCGTAATTTGCTTTTAATCTCTTCGATAGCACTTCCCAAATCTCGGTTTTCAAGTCTTGCTGTAACAGCTATAACTGATTTCAAATCCTCCCTTCTTTGTTCTACCTCTCCGGGTGTTATGCTTGTGGAACAGAAAAACGACAATGGACGAGTAGAACCATCCGGAAGAAAAATTAGCTGCCTATTGAGTTCATCAAGATTATTATCCTGATAATTGGTAAAACGCATAAGTATTCTTCGCATTAGTTCTCCATCTTGCAATTGTCCAACCTGCACTCCTCCTGTCATTGCAGCCTGAGCAGGTGATGGTGTCGGCATATTTGCATTCATACCCAATGGAACCCCTCCGGTATAGGCCGTCAATTGTGTCTGAAAATCTGTCAGTGTTATCTTATATTGAGTCAGCTTTTCCTGATTAGGGGTAAATATTAATACAGGACCGGCCGTTACTAAACCGTTATTGACATCGGCAATACCTTTGATTTGTTGTACGATAGATTCTGTCTTTGCCGACAATTGCCTTAATGTTTGATAGTCATCCCCAAATATCTTGATTTCAATTGGTTTGGAAACACTCATCAAATCACCCAACAAATCTGATATCCGCTGTCCAAATGAAATATCCATGGCAGGAACGGAGGCCGCTATTTCATGTCGTAAATCTGAAATCACTTCAAATGTATTTTTTTTGCGGTCTTTCTTTAATTGAATTAAATAATCTCCTTCAGTAGCTTGCACTGAACGAAAAGACATCGCAGTGCCCGTTCGTCTGGAGTAAGTTTCCACATCTGGATGTTTTAATATTATTTTTTCCATTTCCCTGCATAATCTGTCTGTTTCCTGTAAATCTGTACCCGGAGGAGAAAAATAATCCAATACAATTGAACCTTCATCCAGATCCGGCAAGAAACCAGTTTCCAACTTATTAGTGGCAAGCCATGCTGACATACCAAATCCAATAATTAAGCCAAATGAGATTATCGGTTTTTTGAAGAACCACGTAAGCCAGCGCAACTTATTAGCCGCTTGCGCTGTGTTGTGATGATGTGGCGTAAAGGATGTTCTGTAACCAATGATTAGGTGAAAAACCGGCAACAAAAGCCAAGTCACCAAAAATGAGGTAATCATGGTTATTTGCATAGTGTCTGAGAGTTCCCGGAAAAAAAAGCCAGCCATGCCGCTCATTAACCTGAAAGGGAAATGGATAACAATAGTAGCCAATGAAGACCCAATCATAGCCGGAAACAAATCTTTAATAGATTCAGATATGATTGTGAATTTTGTTTTTTCGGGATGCTCTTCATGGCCTCTGTATATTTGTTCAATAATCACAATTGCATCATCGATAATTAAACCGATGGATGCTGCGATAGCTCCTAAAGACATAATATTGATGGTAATGCCCACGATCGATAGAATTAACATTGTAAATGCAAGTGTGACAGGTATTGTGAGCATGACCACCAAACTTGCCCTCCAGGAACGGAGAAAAATAATCATGACAATAACCGCCAGAAAAAGACCTTCGTAAATTGTCTTAACAACACTGTGAATACTATCACCTACAAATGCGCTTTGATTATAATAGGGTTTTAGTACATAACCCTTTGGCAATAGTTTTTGAATATCCTTTACCTTATTTTCTGCACTTTTTGAAAAATCGAGCAAATTAACTCCAGGTTGTTTAATCAAGTCGATTAAAACAGCGCTTCCCCCATTGGAATTAATCTTAATGAACTCTTGTTGTTCCTGAATTTCAATTCTTGCAATATCCTTCAATTTAACCATACGGATACCATCATTTTTAATGATTAGATTTTCCAATTCATTAACATCATTAACGCGGGTATCAGTTAGATTTAAATATAGCCTCCGATAATCAGACATATAGCCATTAGACAATACAAAATTATTGTTATTAAAAGCAGTGATGATTGTTGACGGAATAATACCAAGAGCAGACATTTTAATGGCATCCGGAATTACGACAAACTCCTTTACTTTTCCACCTCTTACGATGACGTTAGATATCCCATTAATCTGAGATAAGATTGGCCTCAACATTAAGTTAGCTTCATCCTTTAAAGCCACCTGACCGTGTATATTGCTTTCAAGAGTTAGTCCATATACAGGAAATACGGATTGATTCATGGCTTCTGCTGTAATATTAACACCTGGAGGTAAAAAATTCTTTATCTCATTCACACGGCTTTCTAATTGGGTCTTGAGACTATAGATATCCAGACCCCATTCAAAATACACATCAATTGTGGTTGCTCCCCTGCTTGTATTGGATTTCACAATAGTAACCCCCTTTACTTTTTTAACAGCGCTCTCTAACGGTTTTGTTACAGTTATCATCATCCTGTCGATAGGTACCTGACCTGCATCAGCAATAACAGTGATACGTGGGAACAAAACCTCAGGGAATAAGTTCGTTGGCATGTGGGTATAAGAAAATATGCCGGCCATCAACAACAATATCCCAACAAACAGGATGGGTTTCTTAAATATCTCGAAATAGCTTTTAGAATTCATTATACTCAGTTTTTACCGCTCACAATATTGACCCAAGCCGTATCAGATAGGCCGTAATTGCCCACACTAATAATTCTATCATTCAGATTAAAACGCGGTGAAATAATTTCTGTACTCACTTCACTTTTATTCCCAATATGCACCGGTACCTTCACTGCAGTACTATCATTAATCAGTTCCATTACCCAGAATTCCACCATCATTTCATCACTCAATATGCAAGACTTCGGCAATATTTGCTTGTCCCCTCCAGAATCTTTATTCACAGTAACCTTTACAATCATATTCTCAGGCAAAAAAAGAGTTTCATTTGTCTTAGCCAGTATGGTCTGAGTTTGGGTCAGCATATTCATGGTGGTAAGTGATTTGGTAAATTGTGCCTTATGAACCGAATTATCGGGTAAAATAATCAGACAGTGTTTACCCGGCTTCGCAAAAGGTGTAAACTCATAAGGCACATTTACTTGAAAAGTTAAATCGCCGCTTTCTGCAATCGTACATAGCAGTGCCCCTTCCAATACATAATCGCCAGGCTGTTGCTTATCCAGCGTACTGATAACACCCGAGGCTGGAGCCTTAATTTTTATTAAACCAAAATTTGCCAGGGAAGTATCCAATTTATCCCCACTATTCCCAAGTGATCTTCTTTCCTTTGACTCCAGTTCATACAAAATATCTCCTTTTAAAACTGCATCGCCTAACTTGACATGTACCCGAGTTATAAAGGCAGGAATGGTAGCTGTTACAAGATTTCGTTTCTGGTAAATAGTGCTAGCATACAGAATCAATTCGTCATCCAGTGAACCATACTGGATACTCACTACTTCAACTGAGCTTTTGGGATGACTGATTTCTACCTCATCAATTTCTTTTGGTGCCGTTTTACATGCCAATATAAGCATGCTGTTAAACACTATGGCAAGGGTTATATTTCTCATTTAATTTTTTATGTTGTTACCAGTTCCAGTAATTGTAAGTATTGATTAATAATTGTTGTTGTGAAATCAGGAGCGCATTGTCTCTATGAATAATTGCCATATTTTTAAGTGTAACAATGTAATTGAGGATAGAAAGTTGGCCTGTGAGAATTTCTTTCCTATACAGGTTGAGTAGTAGTTCATAATCTTGTATTTGCTCCCCTGAAATCACTACTCTATCGCTGACTGCCTTAATTTCACTCAGTGCCTTGCTCTTGCGTATCGCATTCTGAATGGAAA
>Ga0123337_10005090_pt1 | contig 13079 bp, 13 predicted proteins | sample frozenSSSSmetaG_FD_89792 | JGI IMG/M metagenome (GOLD analysis project Ga0123337, IMG submission 89792) | Glacier valley bacterial and archeal communities from Borup Fiord, Nunavut, Canada, to study Microbial Dark Matter (Phase II) -... | ecosystem: Environmental > Aquatic > Freshwater > Ice >...
GAAGGTTGAATAATTTAATTTAGATTTACCATGATTAATCCCACTGCAATTTCTATACCAGAACCACAAATTCCCAATCCTGGACCCAATCCGTTACCGAGTCCTGAACCTGTACCGGGGCCAGCGATTCCTCAACCGTTACCTAGTCCTGTACCAGAACCAGTACCTGCTCCCATTCCTCAGACAGTTCCAGGGCCAATTCCCCAAACCATACCGGAACCTGTTTAGATTACCTTGGTAATGTAATCCAAAATCTCAAATCTAAAATCCAAAATGCTAAGAGCCGGAATTGTCGGACTTCCCAACGTCGGAAAATCTACTTTATTTAATGCTGTAGTTGCTAATGCTAAGGCAGAAGCAGCTAACTTCCCTTTTTGCACGATTGAACCGAATGTCGGCGTTGTGGCAGTACCAGATGAGCGGTTAAATGTTCTTGCTAATATTGCCAGTTCCGTACAAACTATCCCGGCGCGGGTTGAATTTGTCGATATTGCGGGTTTAGTTAAAGGTGCAAGTCAGGGTGAGGGACTAGGAAATCAATTCCTGTCCCACATCCGGGAAGTTGATGCGATCGTCCATGTGGTACGTTGTTTTGAAAATGACGATATTATCCACGTTGCTGGTTCTGTTGATCCAGCGCGAGATATTGAAATCATTAATATAGAGTTGGGTTTATCAGATTTATCACAAATTGAGCGGCGAATTGACCGCACTCGCAAACAAGCTCGTACTAGCAAAGATGCACAGTTTGAAGTCTCAGTTTTAGAAAAATTAGCTGCGGCTTTAAATGAAGGTAAATCGGTGCGTCAAGTGAGCTTGAATGAAGAAGAAACAGAAATTATTAAAGGATTAGAACTGCTCACTTATAAACCGATTATTTACGCCGCGAATGTATCTGAGGATGAGTTGGCAACTGGTAATCATTTTGTAGAGAAAGTACGGCAAATTGCAGCTACAGAAAATGCCCAAGTTGTGATAGTTTCTGCCCAAGTTGAAGCGGAATTAGTGGAATTACCAGAAGAAGATAAAGCTGATTTTCTTGCATCTTTAGGTGTGGAAGAAGGCGGTTTGAAATCGTTGATTCGTGCAACTTATATGCTTTTAGGCTTGCGGACATATTTCACCTGCGGACCCAAAGAAACCCGCGCTTGGACAATTAATGCGGGAATGTCTGCACCTCAAGCTGCTGGTGTAATCCACAGTGATTTTGAGCGGGGATTTATTCGCGCCGAAACTGTCGCTTATAAAGATTTGGTAACAACTGGTTCGATGAATGCTGCGAAGGAGAAAGGGTTGGTTCGCAGTGAAGGGAAAGAGTATGTTGTTCAGGAAGGGGATGTAATGTTGTTCCGATTTAATGTGTAGGTGTAATATCATGTCGTGCTGATTGCTGATCAAAAAAACCTCACCCCCTGCCCCTCTTCTTGTTAAGGAGAGGGGTGAAGTTCAACGAACATTATAAGTAATCATGCGGACTTGATATAATTAATGAGTGGCCGTTATCAATCAGATAATGGTCAACCTAACTGAACCGTATTGGTCTAAAGACGACTAAGAAAAGGTTATAGTCCGTTTTAACGGACTTTAGCTATGAGCCGTTGAACTTCAGTTTTGGGCGGTTTCTGTCTAGAACGAAATAGCCCTGGCCTATTCAAAGTCTTAACCCCATTCCAGAAAAATATTTCTAAGTTATAAAACTCACCATTAAAGTCAATATTGCCAATCCTCCTAAAATAGCTAAAACTTGAGTAGTTTTGTTACTTTTAGCGAGAATTTCTGAGTAAGATAGTTGATGATTTTGAATTAGTAATATGGAATGGGGATTAAATAGAAAAGGAAATAAACGATTCAAAAGTAAGCGCAGAAAGAAGTTAATACTCCATAATTGTTTCTGTAGAGGATCTTGATTATATTGCCAAGGATAACTAATTTGGACTAAGCGGATTAAGGCTTTAATATCTGGTTGGCGTAAGCTTTCATAGCGAGGAAGTGCTTGAGAGAGATTATCTTGAGTTGCTGCCAAAATTTCATGGATTTCATAGATATCTTCCAAGGCAGAATTAACGCCTTGTCCAATGTCGGGAGGAAAACAATGAGCTGCATCTCCCAATAAAATTACTGCTGTTCCTTGGTTCTCTTCAGGTTTTCCCCAAATTTGATACAACCCTGAACAATATTGAGGAATCGGAAATTTACCCCCGTCACTAGATGCAAATCTGGCTATTTCTTCAGGAGAAATAATTTTTTCTAGGGGAAGCTGAGGAAATGCTTGTGTCAGGAATTGTTTAACTTCTTCTTTGGTTTCTAATTGCCAGATTTGATGATCTGGGTAGGTAATAATATTCGCCGTTCTTGGTTGATGAGGATTTTTAAAGGGTAATAACCCCAGAGAAATTGCTTTTTTACGCCCTTTAAAAGCAGACCTAATGGTGTAAGCCATTGTAGTTTCTGCTAAATCTTCTTCTGACTTTGATAAGGGAAATTGAGGAGGTAAAGTGAGAACTTTGTATTTTAAACCGGAACTAGCAGAAGGAAATTTTTGCATTTCAAAGGAATGTGATTGACCTTCAATTTGATGAAGAGTTTCACGCACAATAGAGCTGAAGCCATCACAACCTACAAGCAGAGTAGGAATAAAGCTCAATTTTTCTTGATATTGAGATTGGGTAATAACTTCTAAATGCTCTATATGTTGTTTAATCTCTACACACTCAGTATTAAATAAGACCTGAATCGAATCTTGCCAATGTTGATGAATTTCTTGGTAAAGTAATTCCACAAAAGATGCTCTTGGCAGCCAATAGGCAGTTTTGCGTTGAGAATCGGCAATGGGTAGTTTTGTTGTTTTGCGTGTACCGTTTTTTTGAATGAGAGTCCAATAAAATTCGGTACTAGGGACACTTAAATCAGCTAGTTTGGCAGTTAGTTGTAACAAATCAGTTAATTTTTGCCCTCGACCATCAATTTGATAACTAAAGGATTTATCTGGTTCGTAATAATCTGCTGATGGTCTTTTTTCAATAACTGTAATATCTTTCCAGCCTCTTTTCGCTAACATTAAAGCTGTGCCTAAGCCCGCCGGTCCTCCTCCCATAATGACAACATTTTTCTTGTAGGAATTATTCATTAGACCTCTGGGAAAAAAGTTTTGTGGTTATTATTAATGCGTGATGCTTAATTAACCCCCAACATGAACGCCAGGACGCCTGTGAGGATTCTTTTCAGCCCGACGGAGTACTTCACGAGTGACTACAGCAATATCACCCTCCCCAAACAAGATAAAACGCAGTAAGTATTGTATGGGGTTGCCTTCAACCCAGCCGAAGTAGACATGGGGAATCTTACCTGTTTGATCACGAATATAAAGCAGTAAAGCCGCGATCGCATTAGGTACTGCTGCACTTTCAGCCCGGAGAATGCGATAATCACCAACTTGCACCGCTTTTACTTTGATGACATCCGCAAACTCCGAAGCATCTGATACATGAATCTCTAGAAATAGAATTGGATCGTTGGCTGGAATATGGTTATCCTCGCGTACCTCTTTCTCTTTTAAAAAATATTCTTGGACATCGCCGATATTCAACCGATTTGCAATCAGTCGTATTGCTCCCTGGCTCTCTTCTGCTAGGAATTGGCTAGCAAGTTCGTCAACTTCGATCCGTTCTGTTCGCAATTCTGTTGAACGCCAAACACGAGAAACCAGCGAGGTAAAAATGATCGCACCGATGAAGAACCCAGCGATTTTAATGCCTTCTGGTCTTTCGATGATATTAACAACAGTGGTATATAAAAATAACAGTGTGATAATGCCAAAAATGAATTTTGCCCGCTTCTCTCTACGACGGTGGGCTGATAAGGTTACGGCAAAAGCAGCTGAGGTGATCAACACAAGCACACCAGTTGCGTAAGCCCCACCTTGAGCTTCCACATTTGCCCGAAAGATAATTGTGACAACAAAAGCGATCGCTGTGTAGACTAACACTAAAGGTCGCGTTGCTCGTGCCCAATTGGGTGCCATGCCATAGCGTGGTAGGTAGCGGGGTACGATATTCAGTAGCCCTGCCATTGCAGATGCACCCGCAAACCACAAAATGAAAATAGTACTTAAATCGTAAATTGTGCCAAAGCCATTGCCTAGATACAGATGTGCTAAATAAGCAAGGGCTCGTCCGTTAGCTTTGCCTCCAGATGCAAATTCTGCGGCTGGAATCAGTAGAGTAGTTATAAAGCTGGTGGTGAGCAAAAAGAAGCTCATAATCACAGCAGCACTGGTGAGCAGCTTACGTGTATTCCGAATCCGCCCTCTGGGATGCTCTTGAGTGTCACTACTGCTACCTTTGACCAGGGGCATAACGGTTACACCAGTCTCAAAGCCTGACAATCCCAGCGCTAGCTTGGGGAATATCAAAAGAGATATGCCGACTAGTATCAAAGGGTTGGAATCGCGTGCAAAAAGTGCCGTCTGCCAGTTAGCGATCGCTCCAGGGTGAGTTAAAATCTGATACAGACCGACGCCAACGACAACGAAGTTTAACAGCAGATAAACTCCCACCAAAACTACTGCAATCCCAATCGCTTCTCCGAAACCTCTCAAGAAAACTGCGCCTAGTAATGTAACTAATACCAGAGTGATTGTGATCGTCTGACCGTGAACCCAAATTGACACCAGGGGATTTTCAATGATATGAGCTGTAGCATCAGCAGCCGACAAAGTAATGGTAATAATAAAGTCGGTTGCCACAAAGCCAAGTAAGCACAGCACAAGTAATTTACCTTGCCACCAGGGGAGCAAACGCTCTAACATTGCGATCGACCCTTCCCCTTGAGAGCTTTCGGCAGCAACGCGCCGATAGATTGGCAATGCGCCAAAGAGTGTCAGCAAAACCAAAATCAGGGTAGCCAGAGGCGAAAGAGCGCCAGCCGCCAGTGCTGCAATCCCAGGTTGATAGCCAAGAGTCGAGAAATAATCTACACCAGTCAAGCACATCACCTCCCACCAAGAATGTTGGCGATGTGGTTCTTCCTTGCGGTAAGGCCCTTCCTTGTTCCGCCCATCTTCTTCAAGCAACCACTGGATTAACTGGCTGCCAAGCTGTTTTGTGGAAAAATTTGATTTAGCCATCAAATAGGATTGTGTCGCAAAAGTTGGCTTTGTGGTTTATTAAAATTTTCAACTACAAAGGTATAGCACTATTATTGTATGTTAAGCATCCTGTCCGATTTACAAAATATATAGTAGCTGCTCGTAGTCGTCCACCAAAATAACTGATTTGTTCGGCGATGGGTTTAGTCAACGAGGGACACGCTAAATCGGATGCTGACATTCGGGAACTGATGAGCGGGAATATCTGCCGTTGTGGTGCTTATCCAAATATCGTGGCTGCTGTTTGCGATCTCTTGGAGGGGATTAGACAAACTTTTGTAGATAATAGTACTTACGCACTGTACAAATTCATTATGATGTGCGTTAAGAAAAATAGGTTGTTTCAGGCTTTTATTAATTATCCTTTGGTCGTAAATAGACGATGCTGTAGGGGTAATTCATGTAGCTTTCCTACGGAACGCTACGCGAACCCACAGGGTATTACCCCTACCAAAGATGTGGTTTTTCACCTGATGCCTATTTGGTATTTATTGTCAATGCGTAAGTCCTGGATAAGACCTCTTGCATAAATCAAAAATAAGAAAGAACCCCAAAGAGACAAAGCTACGCTTTGTCTCCCCTAAGAGCTTGCAGAAAGGGGTTGGGGTTCTTTTATTATGGAGAATTTGGCGGACATGATATTACGAATTATTTTAACTGGCGATCGCAACTAGCTTTTTCCGGGAAGGACGCTTGCGATCTGATTTTTTCTTCAGTCCCACAGCTTGAGCCTGATTGCTATCTGAACCATATTGCCCGCGCACAACTTCTTTCATCGCTAATACACTATTATGATATTCCCATTCTGCTAATCGGGCACCATCAGCAGCAGCACGGTATAAAGCTAGTTTCTCGGTTTCGGTTTGTTGAGAAATCAACATTGCCTGATAAACTTCCTGTAACTTTGCAGATGAAGCATCAGCACGAGTCGTGTTATAGTTGCTGACGGTTTGCAAACCGTGCAATGAGCTAATATCTTGACTAATGGTTTGAGGGCGCAAACGGCGGTTTGTATCTTGGATAGTCATAAATGTATCTACCAATATAGTATACATTTAATGTACCCATTGTAACTAAAAATCTATCAGTAAGATAAAGTTTTAAATTGGGCAAGTTTAAATAAAAGGTAAAGATTGTGAATGCATCGGCTTGCATTGTGAATGCATCGGCTTGCATTGTGAATGCATCGGCTTGCATTGTGAATGCATCGGCTTGCATTGTGAATGCATCGACTTGCATTGTGAATGCATCGACTTGCATTGTGAATACATCTTACGAAGTAGGTTTCAAAACACACCTTAGTTAGAGTCCTTGTACCAGATTATCGTGCTACTATACGGCTCGTTCCTGTAGTTTGGTTTGTAATTTGTAATTTCAACTTGGCATCTTCAGCATTAGTGGTCAAACTTAACTGTGCGATCGCGCTTGTTTTTATTCGACGTTGCAAAATATAGCTTTACTTAAGGAGAGCATTAATTATGTCCAACTTCAAAATACTTTCTACTGGTATAGTAGCGATCGCTTTATCTCTGGCGACTGGTTGCACACCAACTACTCCCCATGACCAGAATACATCTGAAGCTCCACCTGCTACAACTTTACCTGTACAAGCAACTGAGAGTCCATCCCCAAGAGTATCACCAACTGCATCAGGGCAAAATAACCTCAGTTCTTTAGACAAACAGTTTATCAAGGAAGCCGCCCAAGGTGGTTTAGCAGAAGTCCAACTAGGACAACTGGCATCAAAACGTGCAGTTAGTAAGGCGGTAAAAGAGTATGGACAGCGCATGGTTCAAGATCATACCCCAGTGAATAATCAACTCAAACAGTTGGCGAATCAAAAAGGTGTGACGCTGCCAACTACTATTGGCACCCAAAATCAGCAAGTGAAGCAACGCTTATCCAAACTTTCTGGTGCTAAATTTGATCGCCAATATATGAATCACATGCTTAAAGATCATCAAAAGGATGTCTCCGCATTTCAGAAGGAAGCTCAACAGGGACAAGATACCGATGTGAAAGCATTTGCGGCTCAAGTGCTACCAACCCTCAAAGAACACCTGCAAGAGGCTAGTTCTATTGTTAATCCTGGAACTCGAACTAGCACCCCAACTCGAACTAGCACCCCAACTCCAACCACTACCCCGTAAGGCAATACGCTTGGGTTAAAACTCGATCCCCCCCTTTTTTAAGGGGGATCTTCCAATAATTTTAAGACTTACGCAAAACTAGACGCGGTAGGGGCAATTCATGTAGCTTTAGCTGACCCCAGGCTATTGCCCCTACCTAAAAATCATTCTTTTCAGCTGTTGTTTGTCTAATGCATATACTCTAATTGATACACCAAAGGATTACGAACAATTGCTATTAGTTACCAAAGCGGCTTCTGGAGGATAGTTAACAAAGAAGAATCCTTCTTTGTTTAATTCTGAGCAATACCTTCTTCACGCGCTGCACGTTGCACAGCAGCAGCAACAGTAGTGGCGACACGCACATCAAAGACTGAAGGAATAATATGTTCTCGATTCAACTCTGAAGGCTTGACTAAGGAGGCGATCGCACTTGCGGCTTCCAGACACATGCTGGTGGTAATTGTCTGTGCGCGACAATCTAAAGCCCCACGAAATACCCCAGGAAAAGCGAGGACGTTATTGATTTGATTCGGGTAGTCACTGCGACCGGTAGCGATTACAGCAACATCTTCACTGATTAATTCTGGCTGAATCTCTGGAATCGGATTTGCCATTGCAAACACAATTGGATCTTTCGCCATCGAATGTACCATTTCTGGTGTCAAAACTCCTGGTGCGCTGACACCAATAAATACATCTGCTCCTGGCATTGCACCCGCTAACGTCCCCTGAGCTTTCACAGCAAATTCAAGTTTTTCTGCTGTCAAGTCGGTGCGACTAGTAGAGATAATCCCTTTAGAGTCGCACATCCAGATTTTTTCTGCCCCAGCTTTTTTCAGTAAGCGAGCGATCGCTACTCCCGCCGCCCCAGCACCGTTAATCACGATCTGAATTTCGGCCATTGACTTTTGCACCAGCTTCAGGGCATTAAACAACGCCGCCAAGGTGACAATTGCTGTACCGTGCTGGTCATCATGAAAAACGGGAATATCTAACTCTTGGCGCAATCTCTTTTCAATTTCAAAGCAGCGAGGTGCAGCAATATCCTCTAAATTCACGCCTCCAAACACCGGAGCGATATTCTTAACTGTTTGGATAATCTCTTCTGTATCTTGGGTGGCCAGACAGATGGGAAAAGCATCCAGCCCTGCAAATTCCTTGAACAGCATTGCTTTGCCTTCCATGACTGGTAGGGCGGCTGCTGGACCGAGATTTCCCAATCCCAAAACGGCACTACCATCGGTAACAATGGCAACAGTGTTTTGTTTGATGGTTAACTTGTAAACTTCCTCTGGATCTTGAGCAATCGCCGTACAAATTCGACCGACTCCGGGCGTGTAAGCCATTGCTAAATCGGAAACACTTTTCAGGGGAATTCGGCTGACAATGCTAATTTTGCCGCCGCGATGTAAATTAAAGGTGCGATCGTAGACACTGAGTAACTTGACATCTGGCAATGCTTTCACTGCTTGCACAATGCTTTCAGCGTGTTCGGTACTAGCAGCATCAACGGTAAGATCGCGGGTGGACTCTTTGCGGGTTTGGTCAATTAAATCAATTTCACCGAGATTACCACCACTAGTTGCGATCGCCTGGGTTATCAACGCCAACATCCCTACACGATTAGGAATCTGCAAGCGCAGCGTCAAACTAAAACTAGAATTCGGAGTCAGGTGTGCCATGTTGATTTTGGATTTTAAGTATTAGATTTTATATTGAATTGAGACGAAAACTAAAATCTGAGATTCGTAGTCAGTAGAAACACAATGAATCTAAACTCTTGTGATCACCAGCAGTAGTTAGTTTACTCACTGCTCACAGGTTTTATAATTAATTTTATTTATACCAATGCGTTTACTAATATAAATGAGTAATACCATTTCTTTGTGAGGCTGCGCCAAACCGTTTTAACTTCTTTCTTTCTTTGCGTCCAACTCTTCTCTACGAGAGGCTGCGCCAAGGAGACGCTACGCGTAGCTTGCTTCGACCTAGTAGTATGCGGTTCGTTTTTCTTTCTTGTACTTAAATATGGTTTAGCGCATCTTCATACAAAGTAATTATACTGAAATGCACCAGATATTATTGTATAAATATTTTTATTTTTCAATCCACTTATATTAAGTTTTACTAAGCTAAACGCTCAATAAACTCTGTGTGTTCTTCTGACTTCAACCCTTGTTGCAGCACTGCTAAAACTTTCGTCATGTCTCCAGTAATCAGTGAGGTGACAGCTAACCACAAACCTGGAAATACCCTACTTTTAATCACCCCATCTGCATCTGCCACGAGTGGCAAATATTCCCCATTTTGCAAACAGAACCAGTCGAGTTTATTCTCTAAAGTCTGCCAGACGATATATTCCTGCACTCCGTTGCGACGGTAGGCGCGTTTTTTGTCGTATAAATCAATAGATGCACTACTAGCTGCTACTTCTGCTACTAATTCCGGTGCGCCTTCTACGTAATCATCTTCACTTATCTGTGCCTGTCCCCTGGTTGGTTTATCTATCAACAGCAAAACATCAGGTTGTGGTTCATTGTCTAAATCTAAGCGCACAGTAGCATTGTCACCTAGCGCTACGCCTGGAGTGAAAACTTGATAAACTCCCAACCAGGTGATTACCTGTCCATGAGGTTGGCCATGACTTCTAAAACGCAGGGGTGATGCCACGTAGACGACTCCTTCAATTAATTCTGCTTTTTTATCGGGCATTGCTGTATAACGACGCTCAAATTCGTGGCGGGTTAAGCGATCGCCACTTTCTAAGTGAGGAATAAAAGCGCTATTATTTAAGCCATGTTCCACAGAAGCCGCCATTACTTGATTCCTCATCGGCAGGAGTTGTAGTTTGAATCTAACATAGTGGAGCGCAAGGTTTTAAACAAGACCCCGATATAGGATATACGCCTTTTCGACGCAAATTTAGCATTAATCCCAAGGCTTACCAAATAGCAGCTAGAATCTTTCTGGTTTAAGCTTCTATAACCAGTAAACCAAGCGATCGCCATATAATAATTAGGATAAAATATCAATAAACTACAAAGATGACCCTGTTTCTTTCAGCTAGAGAAGCTTATCGACAACAGCAGAATACTACTTCAATCTCTAAACCTACAAAAATCAACTCACATCACACTGGGTATCAAGCAGTGTTGGACGATCCAAAACAGCAAAGTTGGGGTTACGAAAACGTCATAGCTTTCCCTACAGGTATCAACTTGCTAGTGTCACAATTCGACTGCTACAAGAACTAATACCCCAACCCGTGACATTCCCCAGTCGATTCAAGTTATCCCCCAACAAGTCATCAAAGGTTATTCATTCATCTCCCTCTATTCTTTGCAAAGATTCAAACTACGTCAAAATTTAAATAAACGCGATCGCATCTTACTGACAATGCACATTACCCAAAGTCTCCATACGGCAATTCTTGTGACTGACTTAGAACGCTCGGAACACTTTTATGGCAAAGTATTGGGATTAGCCAAAATAGATCGTTCCCTAAACTACGCTGGTGCATGGTATCAAGTCGGCAACTATCAAATTCATCTGATAGTTGCACCTACTGTCCCCACGGAAAACCCAAACGAAAAATGGGGACGCAATCCCCACATTGCTTTCTCCGTTGCTGACTTAGACACCGCTAAACAAGAGTTTCTCAATTATAATTATCCCATTCAACCCAGCGCTTCCGGTCGCCCTGCTCTGTTTACCCAAGATCCTGATGGGAATATTATCGAGTTGAGTCAGCAGTGAGAGGGAGAAAAACCAATAAAAAACTCCATCCCCTTGTGGGTGGAGTTTTTGGGCATGGGGAATGGGGCTTTCAATGAAAAAGGGCATTGGAGCCTGTCATGTTGCAATATCATTAGATTGGCAATTCTTCTTTCCGTTGCTGATAATAGTTTTAGAGCTAATTATTCAAGAGGTCTGATTGTGGTCTTTGCTCAAACGAGTCCCCCAGATGTAATAACAACTCGCCTGACGTTAGACGAGTATCGGGCTATGGAAGAAACCAACCCAGAACGCCATGAATACCGCAACGGAGAGATTATTACTATGTCGGGAGGTTCGGAAGCCCACAGTGCGATCGCCAGCAACTTGTTAATTTACTTGGGGTTTTTGCTGAGAGACAGCGATTTTCGTTTGTATAACAGCGACTTGCGAGTTTGGATTCATGAGTATCAGTGTGGTACTTATACCGATTTAATGGTTGTTAATGGCAAACCAGAGTTCAATGGTCAGCGCAATGATGAAATTCTCAATCCTTTACTCATTGTCGAAGTTTTATCGCCCTCTACCGAAGCTTATGACAGAGGCGAAAAGTTCAGAAAATATCGCTCTCTTGGCAGCTTTTGTGAATATTTGCTTGTGAGCCAAACTGAACCCTACATTGAGCAGTATTACAACAAAGATCGTAACAGTAATGATCGCTGGCTATGGCAAGTTCACTCTAACCTGGAACGGGCGATTGTCCTGCACAGTTTAAACGTAGAAATTCCCCTGACTGAAATCTATCGTCGCGTTAATTTTTAAGGGTTGCTAACTCTCTTACAATAATACCAAGTAAGCCGAGAAATGGCGCGTTACACGCACGTTTTCCCATAGTCATCTCACAAAATCGCATTGCTCCCAATGATAAATGAAAATCATTGCTTACTCTTACACCGATCCTCTACTAGAATCTTCTCCCGATCAAGCCGATTGGGGATGGGAGATTGATCGGGTTTATGAAGATTTGGGCAAGCAAGAGTCCTTCCCTCCGGGACGCTGCGCGAATGGACACGCTGCGCGAACGCAATTACAACAATTATTTACCGATTGCCAAACTGAAAGGGCAGATTATCTTCTGATTCGGCGGTTGGAAGAATTAGGGGATACTATAGAGGAAATTAGCGATCGCCTGCATCAACTCGAAGCAATGGGAGTGGCGATAATTGCTATTGAACAGCCCTACACTTCCGAAAATTACCCTCTGGGCGCTGAATTGCTGAATTTGCTACACGCAATCCAACGTCAACAACGTAGTCGTCGCATCCGTCAAGGACACGCCCGTAATCGCCTCAATGTTGCACCACCACCCGGCAAAGTTCCCTACGGCTATCGCCGAGGTAAGGGAAAATATACCATAGACCGCAGTACTTCACCAGTAGTCAAAGATTTTTTTGAACACTTTTTACTCTATGGTTCCCTGCGGGGTTCAGTTCGTTACTTAGCGAAAAAATACGGTAAAAAAATCTCTGTAACCACAGGAAGACGCTGGCTGACTAATCAAGTTTATCGCGGCAATACAGCTTACCAAAATGGTGAAATTATCTCCAATACCCATATTCCAATAATTTCTAAGGAAGAAGCAGCTCAAGTTGACCGACTTTTACGCCGTAACAGCCGTTTACCATCCCGAACTGCTAGTGCTAGGCGTTCTTTAGCGGGGTTGGTTGTCTGTGCTGAGTGTCAGTCACATCTGACAGTTACCCGTGTCACCCAACGCAATCAAGAGCAGGAGTATCTTTATTTACGTTCTACTAGCTGTCCACAACGCCCCAAGTGTAAGGCTATTCCCTACCAAGAGGTTTTAGAACATACAATTGAAACCGTTTGCCGTGACTTACCCTTAGCGGTTGCGGGGATAAATTTTCCTCAGTTAGATGCAGTCAAGAATAGTTTAGGGCAAGCGATCGCACGTCAGCAAGAAATACTTGCTCAGTTACCCGCTTTAATTGAAACTGGAATTTTAGATGCTGAAACAGCAAAGTTAAGGGCTTATAAACTCCGCACAGAAATTTCTGCACTCGAAGCAA
>Ga0123337_10005091_pt1 | contig 13078 bp, 13 predicted proteins | sample frozenSSSSmetaG_FD_89792 | JGI IMG/M metagenome (GOLD analysis project Ga0123337, IMG submission 89792) | Glacier valley bacterial and archeal communities from Borup Fiord, Nunavut, Canada, to study Microbial Dark Matter (Phase II) -... | ecosystem: Environmental > Aquatic > Freshwater > Ice >...
AAGCTTTGAGAAACCGTCGTCGCCGCCCGATGAACGCCCGCCGCTCCGAATCCTCCGCCGTGCTCGCCGGTTCACTGCTGCTGGCTCACCCGGCGTTGAAAGATCCGCATTTCCGTAGGACGGTGATTTTGCTTTCGACGCACGATGCCGACGGAGCGATGGGCGTGGTGTTAAATCGTCCGACGGGCAAGTGCCTCGGTGAACTCGATCCGGCCTTTGCGCTCGGCGCGCTTGCGCAGGTGCCGCTTTTCGAGGGCGGGCCGGTGCAGACGTCGCAGGTGATTCTCTGTGCTTGGCGGCCGCATCCGGACCAGGACGGTTATCAGCTCATGTTCGGCATTGATCCGGAAAAAGCCACGGAGCTGAGTCAGGAAGAGGGTGTTTATCTGCGTGCTTTTCTTGGTTACGCGGGTTGGACGGGCGGGCAGTTGGACAACGAGATGAAGCAGAACACGTGGGTGGTAAGTCCGTTGGTGGCCGACCTGTTGGACGACAAACCGGACGAACGTCTTTGGCGCGATCTGCTCGGGCAGATTGATCACGAGTGGAAGCTGCTCGCCAATGAGCCCGAGGACCCGAGTCTCAACTGAGCGAAGTCGGCTCCAAACTATGCCACTGTCTCGCCAACATTTCCGTTGACAGGGGTCATCGCAAACGGTGTTTTCGTCCCTTTTATGAAAGTCGTATCCTCCATCAAATCCGCGAAGAAGCGTCACCCTGCCTGCCAAGTGGTTCGCCGCAAGGGCCGTATCTACGTGATCAACAAGGTTGAACCCCGCTACAAGGCGCGTCAGGGTTAATAAAACTCCATCTTAAGCCGTGAAAACCGAAGTCCATCCCTCTCTCAACAATGTTTGCTTCCTCGATGTTTCGAGCGGCAAACGCTTCCTGACCAAGTCCACGATGAAGTCCGCCCGCAAGGAAGTCATCGATGGCGAAGAGTTTTTCATCGTCCTCCGCGACGTGACGTCTGATTCGCATCCCGCCTACACCGGCGAGAAGCGCATCGTCGACACCGCTGGTCGCGTCGAGAAGTTCACCACGAAGTTCAAGCGCAGCTCGAAGGCCAAGTAAGCCTTCGTCGCACGACGTCTTTCAGAAAGCCCGCCGGTAACGGCGGGCTTTTTTGTGCGCGGATGCCAACGTTACGGAGACGTGGCTCAAGTGACTTGGATGTGGGGGCGAGCTTGCTCGCGATAGGTCGATCCTCGCGAGCAAGCTCGCTCCCACGTTCAAACCGGACGGCCCAGCGGTCCGTCCCTACCCTTCGGAGTCAGGCTTTTGCGGCGCTGCGCTTCACGACCCAGTCGATGATGGCCTGGTCGTCGTCGAGATTTCGCCAGACGAAACTCAGGAATTCGACGGCGTTGATGTCGTGGGTCTTGAAGAATTTCCGGTCACCGCCGCAGCTATACATCATGGAGGAGGGAATTTCACCGAGGAGTTTGGCTCGCGCCTTCGGAAGGATGCGCGGGAGCCAGGTGATGTTTTTGATGGCTATGTCCTTGGCCGGCCACGTTTCGGGATCGGAGATTTTTCCGGTGGGTTTGCCGTGCTGGACGTTCAGGAAGTAATCGCGGCGGAGGAGTTCGATCCCGAGGGCGATGTCGTAGCCGGGCTCGCCGTAACCATTCTGATCTTCGGCGTAATCGTAGAGGTATTGGGCGGTGATGCCGTTGGCGGAGAGCCAGACGGATTCGTCGGCGGTGAAATAGGTCTCGGCGCCGCGCTGGCCGGAAGCGTAAAGCGCGACGGCTTTTTCGTAGAGCGTGCGGAAAGTCTGGGCGAAGGTGTAGTGGGACATGGCCACAACAAAATCAGAAATCAGGATTTTGAAATCGACTCAGGCGATTTTGCGGCGGCGAGGCGGAAGTCGATCATGCGCTTGAAGCGGTCAACCTTGTCCACGATCACTTCGATTTTTCCGCCCAGCTCGAAGGCTTTCTTGGTGCGGCGGCCGATGAGGGCGGTGCCGGCGGAGTTGGGGCTGTAGTTGTCGTCGGGCAGTGAGTTAGTCGGGAGGAAGCCGAAGGTCATGGACTCGGTGAGCTCGATGAAGAGGCCGTGGGCGCGGACGTCGGTGATGACGGCGGCGAAGGGCGTCTTGATTTCCTTGGCGAGCTCGCGCTCGAAGAATTCAAGGAGCTTGATTTTCACGCTCTCGCGCTCGGCTTCGGTGGAATTGATCTCGGTGAGGCTCAGATGTTCGCCGAGCGTGACCATCTTGGCGGCGGTGTAGTCGAACTTGTAGCCGGCGGGGGCGGCGTAGCCTTCAAACTTGATGAGGTATTGATCCAGCACGCGATGGACGACGAGGTCGGAGTAGCGGCGGATGGGCGACGTGAAGTGGGTGTAGTCGTTTTTCGCGAGGCCGAAGTGGCCGTCGGGCGTGCCGCGGTAGCAGGCTTTTTTCAGGCTGCGCAGGAGTTGGGTGCGAAGCGTGTAGCCCTGCGGGTGTTTTTCGAGGGTGCGGAGGAGCTGGACGATTTCCTCGCGCTTGGTGAGGTCGCCGGTGTGAACGTGGAAGGTCGCGAGGAACTCGCGGAGCTCGGCGAGCTTTTCGGGATCGGGTTCGTCGTGGACGCGGTAGAGTGACGGCAGGCTTTTGGTGCGGGAGAGGCGGGCGACGGCTTCGTTGGCGGCGAGCATGAACTCCTCGATGAGCTGGTGGCTTTCGTCGTGTTCGATTTTTTCGAGGCGGTCGGCGTAGCCATCGGCGTCCACGAAGACCTTCGTCTCGGGCATGTCGAGGTCGAGGCTGCCGTTGGTCATGCGGTCGCGGCGGAGCTTGCTGGCGAGTTTCCAGAGCAGGCGCACGCCAGCCTGAAGGTCGTTAAGCTCTTCGTCGGAGAGAGAGCTGAGGGCGCGGCCGGTCGAGCCTGTCTGGTGTTTGGGCGGGAGCGGGAAGGCGCGGATTTTTTCGAGGCTCTTCTCGAAGAGGAGCGCGTAGGCCTGTTTGTAGGTGAGGCGCTTGCGGCTGCGGATGACTGTGTTCGCGTAGGTGGTGGCCTCGGGCTTGAGGCGGCCCTTGGGGTCGAAGGTGAGGAGCGTGGCCTTCGTCAGGCGGTCCTGGGCTTCGACGAGGGAGCAGAGGCCGTTGGACAGTTTTTCGGGCAGCATCGGGATGACCGTGCCGACGAGGTAAGTGGAGTTGCCACGGCGCTGGGCTTCCTTGTCGAGGGCGGTGCCGGTTTTGACGTAGGCGGAGACGTCGGCGATGTGGACGCCGATGCGGGTATCGCCATTGGGGAGACTTTCAATGGAGAGGGCGTCGTCGAAGTCCTTGGCGTCGTCGGGGTCGATCGTGAAGGTGGGAATCTCACGGTAGTCGAGGCGGCCAACGATGTCCTGCGGGCGGACGACGTCGGGGAGGGCGGCGACTTCGCGTTCAACCTCGACGGAGAAGGTGGGGTCGAGGTTGAACTTGTGGTAGATGCCGGCGAGTTCGGCGCGGGGCTCGAAGGTCTTGCCGAGGCGTTCGATGATTTCGCCCTCGAGCATCTTGCTGCGCTGAGTCCACGGGGCGAGTTTGACGATGACCTTGTCGCCGGTGGCGGGCGCGGGCTTGAGTTTTCCGGTGGCGGGATCGGCCACGCCGATGTCGTGGATGATGCGAGGGTCGTCGGGGCGGACGTAGTAGGTGCTGCGGATTTTTTGGAGGTTGCCGACGATGGTGGTGCGGGCGCTTTCGGTGACGCGGAGGACGCGGCCGGTGCGCTCGGTGCCTTTGCCGTCGCGGCGCTGGCGGATGCCGGGATTGACGGCGATCTCGACAGTGTCTCCGTGGAGGGAGACGCCGGTGTGCTCGGGGAAAATCTGGATGGCTTCGGGGTCGGGATCGTCGGCGGTCTTCGCGGGAATCACGAAGGCGGAGCCGCCTTGGCGAAACATGATGCGACCGGTGAGGGTTTCTGTGTCGCGGTCGGCGCGTTCGCGGGGCTGACGGGAGGGCGAGAAGGTCGGGCGTGAGGCTTTTGAGGAAGCGGGGGACGGTTTGCCGCCGGGCAGGCCGATGCGGTCGCCTTTGATGAGGGTGAGGTCACCCTTGGAGAGCATGCCCTTGATTTCGTGGGCGAGCTGGGGACGCTGTTTTTTGTTGAGGCCGAGGGCGCGGGAAAGGTCGAGGACGGTGCCGTGCCGGTAACCCGGCTGGCGAAGGAGTTCCAGTATACGTTCGCGAAATTTCATGCCGTTTTCGAGGGGCGTAAAAACCCAGATCAGCCGGGTTTTTGCAGTGGAAATAAGGGAAGGCCGCCGGTTAAGGTGGTGCGATGAAAATCGTCCATGTCGCCAGCGAATTGTTTCCCTATGTGAAAACGGGGGGACTGGCGGATGCAGTGGGTGCGCTTTCTTCAACTCTGGCCGATATGGGGCATGAGGTGGCGGTCTTCGTGCCGGGCTATCGCTCGGTGGTTGATCATCCCCTCACGAGCGCGGCGAAGCGCACGCTCAAGCTGCGCATAGAGATGGGCGACACGTTTATGACAGGCGAAGTGAAGTCGTTTTCGCCGAAGCCCAACCTCACCGTCCACCTGGTGTGCCGGGAGGAGTTTTTCGACCGGCGCTTCCCCTACGGAACGCCCGAACGTGACTACGAGGACAACCACCACCGCTTTATTTTCTTCTGCAAGGGAGTGGTCGAGACGCTGCGCTTTCTGGAATTTCGCGCGGACGTGGTGCACAGCCACGACTGGCAGTGCGGGTTGCTGCCGCTGCTGATCCGCCACGCGGAGCAACGCTACGAGGCGACGCTGGCGATGAAGACCATCTTCACCATCCACAACATCGCGTTTCAAGGGGTGTTTCCGATGCGGTCGTTCTACCGGACGAATCTGCCGGACGAGCTCATGGGCATCGATGGCGTGGAGTTCTACGGGCAGATGAGCATGATGAAGGCGGGCATCCTTTTCTCTGACCGCGTGACGACGGTGAGCCCGCGTTATGCGCGCGAAATCCAGACGCCTGAATTCGGCTGCGGACTTGACGGCGTGGTGGGCACGCGGGCTGACGACATCGTGGGCTTGATCAACGGCATCGACACGGATACGTGGAATCCCGCGAAGGACGCCCTGATTCCGGCGACCTACTCGGCCAACGATCTCACGGGCAAGGCGGCGTGCCGTGCCGATCTGCTCAAGCGCAACGGCTTTGACCCGAAGTTTACCGGTCCGGTCATCGGCATGGTGTGCCGGTTGACGGAGCAAAAGGGGCTCGACCTCGTGCTGGCGAACGAGGCGTTTTTTCGCACGGAGAACGTGCGTTTCATCGTGCTCGGCACTGGTGAAAAGCGCTTTGAGGAGGAGCTGCGCAAGCTGTCGGCGCTGGCCCCGGATCGCGTGGCGCTTTGCTCGCGCAACGACGAGGCCATGAGCCATCTCGTCGAGGCGGGCAGCGATTTTTTCCTGATGCCGTCGCGTTTCGAGCCGTGTGGTTTGAACCAGATGTATTCCCAGGCCTACGGCACCGTGCCGCTTGTCACCCGTGTGGGCGGGCTGGCGGACACGGTGGGAGACGTTGATGCGAGTCCGGAGACGGGCGCGGGCATTACGTTCGCGCCGACGGTGGAAGGCGTGGAAGAGGGATTGAAACGGATGCTGAAGCTCTACACGGATGCGAAACGCATGAAGACCGCCCAGCTCAACGGTATGAAGCGCGACTTCAGCTGGCTGACGGCGGCGCGCGCCTACGAGCGGCTTTACAACGACGCGCTCTGAGCGGCCGGCATCTTTTTGTCAGCGAATGTCGGCGATGTGATGGAGCGCCGGTCCGCCGCGTCCGGGGAGCTGAACCATGTCGCCCCGTTTGCGTCCCAGCAACTGGCGACCGAGCGGTGAGGTGGGCGTGACGACGACGAAATCGATATTGCCGACGCGCGTCTCCAGCCCGCCGTTGCGCGGGCCAAGAAAATACACGCTCTGCCGGCCCTTGGCTTCGAGGGTGATGAGCGCGCCAACAGCGATGATGGAATCTGCGGTGAATTCCGGGAGATCGAGTGTTTGATAAATCGCGACGCTCTCGGCGATCTCGGCGGCGAAACGGGCCTGGCCTTCGGCGAGGTAGGCGGCTTCCTGGCTGCGCATGTCGTATTGGCCCTCGGCCTTGTTTTCCACGCTGGTGGCCTCTGCGTGGGATTCGTGGGCGGCGCGGGTTTGCAATTCGAGGTCGCGCTGAAGTTGGGCGACAATGGCGTCGCGGATGGGGGCTTTCTGCATCTGATCCAAAGTAACCGACCGAACGCCTGAATCCAGCGAAACTATCAGGCCGTGACGGACGGCTGGCCCAGGCTGAGCAGGCGCTGCACGCGTTCGACGAGTTCGCGCGGGCTGAAGGGCTTGGTGAGGTAGTCGAGTGCGCCGAGGTCGAGGCCGAGACTGCGCGCGTCGGTCGTGGCCCAGGCGGTGAGAATCACGATGGGAATCGCGGCGGTGTCGGGCTGCCGGCGCAGGATTTCGCACACTCCAAAGCCATCGATATCGGGCAGCATCAGATCGAGCAGAATGAGGTTTGGGTGATGGCGCTGCACGAGTTCGACGGCCTCGCGCCCAGTGGCGGCGGTGAGCACTTCAAAGCCGGCCCGTGTGAGATGAAAACGCACCAGATCGGTCACGTCCTGCTCGTCGTCCACGCTGAGAATCAAAGGTGTCACGGGGCGAGTATGCCTGCCACCCGTGACGGACCGACGCCACTGGTGTTACAACTTTGTTACAACTGGAGTTTTAAACTGGATACGCCCACTGCGAAAAAAGCGTCAAAAGGGCCGCTGACGCGATACGCACTCGCGCACGTTGCTTTTGGGCGCATGGTTGGGAAAGAAGCAGACGGCTGCTCATCCGCCATGGCCCGCAAAATTTGCTTTATCAATTACAAGGGTGGGGTTGGGAAGACCTCTTTGATCGTCAACACGGCGTCGTGTCTGGCCAAGCTGGGGCGCCGGGTGCTCCTGTGTGATTTCGACACGCAGTCGAACAGCAGCATCTGGCTCATGCGGCTGGAGCGCTGGAACAAGCTTAACGCCGAGGGAAAAGGTTCGGTCTATTCCTTTTTCGAGCCGGGCGGCGTGCAACTCCGAGACCTCGTGGTGAAGGATGTGGTCGAGGACAAGAACGGTCAGCCGGTGCTGCCGGGCCTCGATCTGCTACCGACGACCTTTAACTTGGTGGACCTCGAGAACGAATACATCGGCGATCCCAAGAAGCCCGCCTATCTGGTGTTTCAGGAGCAGCTGGCCGAACTCGCGCGGGACTACGACTACGTGTTGTTCGACTGTCCGCCCAACCTGTTGCGCGCTTCGCAGTGCGGCATTTTCAGCGCGAATGAAATCTATGTGCCGGCCAATCCCGACGCGTTGAGTCTTATCGGATTCACGCTGCTCGTGGAAAAGCTCGGGAAGTTCCACCAGCTCTCCGCGGGATTTCGCAGTGCGTCGATGGGAACGGCCGCGCAGGTGCACGGCATTATCTTCAATTCGATCAAGACCGGCACGGACATCGAGGTGCCGAAGATGCGGATGCAGCTTCGCCTAAACCAGTTTAAGACGGCGAAGCGGGCCGCGCCCCAGGCGAAGATTTTCGAGACGCAGATCCGCGACGCGATGGTCGTTCGCCGTGCGGTTACGCTGGGACTGCCCGTGAACCTGATAGGTTTGGAAGGCACCGATCCCACGCACGATAATGTTGTAAACGACTACCGCCGCCTCGCGGTGGAACTGGAGCGGCATGCCGCCTGATCACCTTTAACCCCAATCCCGCCATGATGACCGCAACTCCCTTCTCCCGATACACCGTGCGCGACTGGAACGAAGTGCGCAGCGCGTTCTCATCGTCAATTCTGGTCGATACGCCTCTCAGCAGCCTTGCGCAGAATCTGGAAGGCGTGGACTGGCCCATCAAAGGAGAGGACGAGACGGCGGCCTCTTACATTGATCTTGGTTTTGACGAGGTGAAGGAACGGCTGGCCCTGTGCGGCCAGCCTCCGCGCATGGCGGACCATCTGATCGAAATTCTCAAGGAGACCCTGGCTTTCGACGCGCCCTTTGGGGAGATGGTGGCGCATGGCGAGCAGGCAGCCGTCCGGGAGAATCCGCTGCTGAAGAGCCTCGCGAAGCTCGGTATCCCCGAGGATTTTCCGATCGAGCTCACGGCGCTGGAACCCGAGACGCTGTCGTTTTGCCGGTTGGAAAATGTCGCCACGTTGCGCGAGTTTGCCGTCCTGGCCCAGCGCATGGCGCAAAGCATTATCGTGGGCGGCGATTTCCGCAGCCTGCTCAACGCCCTTTCCAATATCGACGAGAAGGTCCTTGCGCGCCACCTGCCGTTTCGCCCGGGCGAGCGCGGGCTGCATATCATCGAAGGTCCGGCGCATGCGGTGCGGGCGCAACCGATCCCTGTGCGGATTGCCCTGCGCAAGCGGCTTCACGAGCGTCTTTTGCCGGCCGAGCGGACCCTGGCTTTGCAAGTGTCGGGAGACCGGCTTGCGGATGTCCGCGCCGCGCTTTCGGATCGCGGGGAAGCCTTGCGGGAATGGTTCAAAGACGAGTGCCGGGAGCTGGAGCGGCGGATTGCCGCCGGTGAGAAACCTGGCTATCTGGCGGCTGTCCTGAACGACCCCGCGGTCGAGGGCGTGGTCGCGGATTTGCTGAAATCGATCTTGGTGGAAGAAGCGCCGCAAATCGTGGCGTTGGGATGGTTTGCCCGTCTTATGAAATGGAGGACAAAACAATGATTATGACCGACAGTCCGGGAGTTTCTAATTTTATCCGTCCGCCGGGACGTCCGCCCTGCCGTCCTGCTCCGCCGTTGCTCGCCTTGCCGAGGCGGTCTTCGCCTTCGGTGCGGGCGGCGACGCGTTCACCCTTTGCCCTGGTGGATGCCTCGCAAGAGGCGCGCCGGCAGATCGCGCAGGTGGTGGCGATGATCCGAGCGGCGGATGCCGCCGGCGACGGACTGGGCAATCACCGTTCGGCGGAGCTGATGAGTTCGCTAGAGCAATTCGAGGCACGCCTGGCCGAGCGCGAGCTGGCGCTGGACGAGCGGGATTTTAAAAATGCCGACCGGCAGCGTGAGCTGGCGGAGAGCGAGGCGCTGCTCGCGGCCCGCGAGGAATTGCTGGCCGCAAGGAGCAAGCTGAAGCATCCGAGGCCTGCGCTTTCTACGGAGGAAAAGGTGGCGATCCAGCGGTTGAAGGAGGAACTCGACCGCCAAGAGGCGCTCTTGCTGGAGGGGAAAGAGGCGTTGCGCGTGCGCGAGGCTTTTCTAGAGCAAAGCGAAACCAAGCTTTTCGAGAAGGTGCAGGACCATCAGGAAAAGGAGACCGAGCTGGAGCAGCGCGAGGAGGAGCTTAGGGCTCGCGAGCAGTCATTGCGTGTGCGGGAAAGCCGGCTTGATCCAGCGATGGCCGCAGTGCTTCAGGCGGAGGCGGCACCGAGGCGTTTCGACGAGTTTAACGAGTGAACTCCACTCGCTGGCGCTCGCGGTTACGGTTAAGCTGAGCGGATCAGGCCTCGGCGGCGATTCGTGCGTCGAGCTCGGCTTGGACGGCTTCGATGGAGCGCAGGCCGTGGCCCGCCAAAAGAGTGTTGATGCGGGTGATGACCTGCTGGATGACGCCGTCAGGGCATGAGGCGCCGCCGGTGATGAGGATGCGCTTGGGCGTGCGTTGGTCGTTCGGCCAGAGCGGATGCACCGCGACGCGGCCGCCGTGCGAGCCGGGGCCCGGGAAGACGTAATGCTCGACCTCGGAGAGGGAGAGGATGTTGCTCTCGCTTTGGATGAAGTAAGCCTTGTCGCCGAGCTTCTGAGCGCAGAGGCGGTAGAGTTGGTAGGTGTTGGAGGAGTTTTTCCCCCCGATGATGAAGGCGGCGTCGAGTGGGTCGGAGAGGGCGCGGGCGAGGGCGTCCTGGTTGACCTGGGTCGCGTAGCAAAGCGTATCATTGCGTCCGCTGCCGCCGACGCGGGGAGACTGGTCGGGGGCGTCGGGGCCGTATTTTTTGACGTAGAGATCGCGCAGGTGGGTGATGATCGCGCGCGTCTCGTTCATGAGAAGCGTGGTCTGGTTGACCACGGCGATGCGTTCGAGGTCTCGGTTGACGTCGAAGCCCGAGGTGTAGCGTCCGGCGAAGTGGTCGTAGAAACGGGCGCGCACGCGCGGATCGTCGCTGGCGATGATCTCGCCGAGCAGGCGCGTCTCCGCGAGGTCGCGCACGATGACGGCGGGCGCGTAACGACGGGTGTTGGAGAAAGTGGCCTTGGTCTCCTCGTGTTCGTGCTTGCCGTGGATGATCACGGTGTAGCCGTCGCGGCCGTAGACGCGGGCGGCCTTCCAGACCTTTTCCACTAGCATGCAGGTGGCGTCGTAAGGGTAGACGGCGAGGCCCTTGCGGACGAGGCGTTGCTTATCCTCATCGGTCGCGCCGAAGGCGGGGATGATCACGATGTCGTCGGGCGTGAGCGAATCCCAGAGCAGGGCATCCTCGGGGGCGCCGGAAGCCTTGTGGCCGTCGATGGTGAAGGGGACGCCCTTGTCGCTTTGAAGATAACGCAGGCCGCGGCGGAGAAGGTCCTCGTTGACGAAGGGATTGTGGATCAGCTCGGAGAGCATGAACACGCGGCGGCCGGGATTGGCGGCGAGCGTTTCGTAGGCGCGCTCGATGGCGTTTTTCACGCCGAGGCAGAAGCCGAAGTGGCTGGGCAACACGTATTGAACGGGGCCGAAATCGAGGGTGACGGGATCGGCCGCGGAGCGCTCGTGCTGGCGTGCGAGGGTTTTCAGTGCGGCGCAGAGCTTCGATTGATAGAGCGCGCCGGAGACGGGGTCCTGAGCGTAGATGGCGGGGTTGCGCTCTTTCTCGGGGCGGAACTTGTAGATGAAATCGTTTTCGCCGAGGTGCAGGTAGGGAATCTCGATGAGGTGCGGCTCCAAGCCGGCGAGCGCGGATTCCAGTGCGGGCGAGAGCGGGGTGTGGCCGGATTGGAGGCTCTCGATGGACTGAAATTCGACGGCGGGATCGGCGGGCGCGGTTTCGACCTGCACGAGCTGGGCCTGCGTGGTGCTGTCGGTCAGGGTGAAGGGCGCCGCCGGAGCCGTGTGGGAGGGGAAGGCTTTTTGAAGTTGGCGGGTGGCGGAGGCGAGGTCGGGGCCGGTGAACGCGAGATCGAGGAGGTCGTCGAGCCGGCGCACGGCGAGGAGGCTCGACGGGTTGAACGCGAGCAGGGCGACGGACGGTGAGGGCAGGACGCTGGTCTCCGACATGAACGACAACGCAACACGGGCGTTCCCGAGGGTCAAGCGGGGGCGTTTATGGCGTTGAAGCCGGACGGAAGGTTTTCGTTAGTAGGCGTGCTTGAACGAATCCAAACGCAACTGGCCGCTCCTGACCCTGCTCACGCTGACGGGCATCAACCTGTTCAACTATCTGGATCGTCAGGTGTTGTCGGCGGTGCTCACGCCGATCAAGGAGGAGTTTCAGCTTACCGATGGCCAACTCGGATCACTGGCCACGGCGTTTATGCTGGGATATTTTTTGACGGCGCCGCTCTTCGGTTACCTCGGTGACAAGTTTCCGCGCAAATGGCTGATCGCGACGGGAGTGGTGGTATGGAGCCTTGGCACCGTGCTTTCGGGCGTGGCGCATGGGTTTTGGTCGCTGATCGCTTTTCGCGTGATCGTGGGTTTGGGCGAGGCCAGCTATGGAACGATCAGCCCGGGATGGATCGCGGACCTTTATCCGCCGGCACGGCGCAACAATGCGCTTTCGATTTTCTATGCGGCGGTTCCGGTGGGTTCGGCGCTGGGCTATATCGCGGGCGGGGTCATCGCGGTGCACTATGGCTGGAGGGCGGCGTTCTGGGCGGCGGGCGCGGCGGGTTTGATTTTTGTGGCGGGACTGCTCGCGTTGAAGGAACCGGAGCGCGGAGCGGTAGATGCACCGGAGGACCCGGACACAATCGCCCAGCCCAAAGGATGGGGCAGTTATCTCGATCTCGTGCGGCGTCCGCTTTTTGTTCTGCTCGTGCTGGGCTATGTCGGGCAGACGTTCACGCTGGGCGGCTTTGCGATCTGGGCGCCGACGTTTCTCTATCGTATCCACGGCATGAGCCTGGATCAGGCGGCGTGGTTTTTTGGCCTTTCGCTGGTGATCACGGGGTTGACGGCGACATTGCTTGGGGGATGGGTTGCAACGCAGTGGAGGAAGCGCAACCCGGCGGCCTACGCATGGGTATTGGGAGGAAGCGTGGTGATGGGAGTTCCCGCGACGTTCGCCGCGTTTTTGATACCCGATCCGTTCTTTTCAAAGGTGATGATGATCGTGTCCATGTTTCTGCTTTTTCTCTCAACGGGCCCCGTGAATACGCTGATTTTGGAGACGGTTCCGGTGCGAGCCCGGGCGGCGGCCATGGCTGCCTGCATCTTTTGCATTCATCTGATGGGTGATCTGCCTTCGCCCTGGCTGGTGGGGGAGTTGTCCGACCGTGTGGGCTTGAAGGATGCGGTGCTGATCCTGCCGTGCGCGCTGGTGTTCGCGGCTGTCTTCTGGCTCTGGCTGGCGGGGAAGATGCAGGCGGCGGCGCGGGCGGAAGGGTAGGGCGGGTTATCCTTAACCCGACGTAGGGATAAGCGGATCACGAGACGGCGCGTTAGGGATAACGCGCCCTACCTCATTCCTCCTCGGCTTCGCTGTCTTCGTCGAAGGAGTGGCCGGCGTAACCGCCGTTGAAAAAGTTTTCGTCCTCAAGCACAGCCATGACGTGGTCGCTTACGGTTTTGCGGTCGTCGGCGTTGAGCTGGGAGTAGTCCATGGTGATGAACTCGGCGATGCCGGCGCGCGCTTGCTGGCGGTCGGTCACGCCGTCCAAAAAATTGTCCGCTTGGCTGGCTATTTCGGTGATGATGGGGCGCAGGTCCATGGGTGGAGAATAGGCGATAAAGAGGGGGCGGGGAAGCCGGATTTTTTAACCACTGATGGGAGCCGAATGGGACGGGAATTTTTGGAATTCGGAGTTCCGGACATTCCCAATCCATTTCTGAAGATAAGTGGGGATGAGTGGTTAAAAATTCGGGGATTTTGGGTTTATGATAACGA
>Ga0123337_10005095_pt1 | contig 13073 bp, 11 predicted proteins | sample frozenSSSSmetaG_FD_89792 | JGI IMG/M metagenome (GOLD analysis project Ga0123337, IMG submission 89792) | Glacier valley bacterial and archeal communities from Borup Fiord, Nunavut, Canada, to study Microbial Dark Matter (Phase II) -... | ecosystem: Environmental > Aquatic > Freshwater > Ice >...
CAAGGAGTTTTTGAGGCGCGTCAAGAACGATATTCAGAGCAAGGAGATTCGAAAAGAATGGTATGACCAGGTGTATAGCGCGGAGGATTTGATTCGAATGCTCAAAAAATAGAGTCGAAACTTCGTTGTCAGAGGGAGCGAGATGGAAGTGCGCCGCCGTTTTTGCTGATATTGCCGACCTCTGCCGTGCCGCCATTCGTCATATGAGACAGCCCGCTGACCTGCAGTGAGTTCTGCTTTGCTGCGGTCGGCTCGATCCCGAGCAGCGGAAAGACCAGCTCCGCCAGATAGTACGCCTCTTCGAGGTGTGGATACCCAGACATCACGAACGTGTCGATACCCAGCGCCGCGTACTCGTGCATCCGTGCCGCAACATTTTCCGCGCTGCCCACCAGCGCAGTGCCCGCTCCCCCGCGCCCCAGCCCGACCCCAGCCCATAAATTCGGAGCGACCACCAGACGGCTTCGATCGCCGCCATGCAGCTTTGTCATCCGCTGCTGACCGACGGACTCCGATGCGGCGAAACGTGAAACCGCCGCTGCTATCTGAGAATCGTCCAGATGCGCAATCAGCTTCTCGGCTGCTTCCCAAGCCTCTTTTTCTGTCTCACGCACAATGGAATGAAGCCGGATGCCGAAACGGATCGTGCGCCCGTGTTCCGCTGCAAGCCGCCTGACTTCCGCTATCTTCTCGGCGACCTGTTCGAGCGGCTCACCCCAGGTCAGATACACGTCGATGTGCCGTGCAGCGACCTGTAAAGCCGCCGGAGAAGAGCCGCCGAAATAGAGCGCAGGGTAGGGCTGCTGAACAGGAGCAAACTCGAGCCTTGCGCCTTCGACACGCAGATGTGTCCCGTTATAGTTGACTGTCTCGCCGTGAAACAACGCCCGCCAGATTTGAAGGAACTCATCGGTCGCCGCATACCGCTGATCATGATCGAGAAAGACGCCGTCGCCTGCCATCTGCTGAGAACTGCCGCCTGCGACGATGTTTAGCAGCAGTCGCCCGCCTGAAATCTGGTCGAAGGTCGCGGCCATCCGCGCTGAGAGCGTCGGTGACATTACCGAGGGGCGGATAGCAAGCAGAAATTTTAGGCGCTCGGTGGCTGCAATCAGCGTTGAAGCAACGATCCAGCCCTCCTGCTTGGTTCCGGTACCGAGCAGCATCCCGCCATATCCGAGTTGATCGACCGCCTGCGCGATCTGACGGAGGTAACCGATCGTCGGCTCGCGGCGTCCGAACTCTGCGCCTATATACCGTTCATCACCCTGCGTGGGCAAGTACCAGAATACTTCCATTTTTGTGGTCTTTCCGCTCGAATCGATACGCACGTATCATCACTGCAGCCGATCGATCTCTTGCTTCGATCCACGGGTAAGACTCTGCGAACCGCTCACTCTCGACAAGATAAATCGCAGAGCTGACGAGCGCAGAAAAGAAACCGCTCCACCGTCCAGGGAGCTGAACTGCAGCATTCCCGACTAAAGCAGTCGATTTACTGCGGAAAATAGGGTGACACAGACGGGGCACTACTGTCAATACCAAGACATCGGTATTTATTCCAATCCGTCGTGCACACGAAAAAGCTCTCTTCGGGAAAGTGCAGCAGGTACGAAGAGAGCGCGAGACGAGACCTCATGACTGCAGGGCACTATTAGTCAGTCAAGTAAAGTTTTGTGTGTTGCGAAATCTGCGTGAGATCGTAATCTGCGCGGTTTCATCATGCCAACGAGGGACAAAACATTACTTGACTAACGACTATAGTGCCGTGTAAGGCATGGTAAACCTTTGTATATCTTCCCGATTCACTCCTTGCACAGTCGAAAAAACGAGGCGGTGCTCCGTCTCACCTTCGCCTTTTCAAGATAGGAGTCGGGATAGTAAATGGCTGCTGCTCCGCACGTCATTTTTCGACGGGCAGAGTGCTGGCGTTCGGGGCGGCAGTGGAGAGATTCGGCGTGACATCCGCTTTCACATTTCCAACCGCATAGGCGATACCGCCGAGCAGGATCGACTGGAACAGGTCGTCCTGCCATATCTCTTCTCTGTGACCCATCGAAGTATAGAAGACGCGCCCCTTGCCGTGCTTCCGCGCCCAGGTCGCGGGGTATGACGGACGCTGATAGTCCGGTCCTTTCATACCTTCGGTTTCCTGTACTAGGATCACATGTAGATCGGGACTGAATTCCTTCAGCGAATACCACTCCTCGAACCGTACGAAGCTCGCTCCCGCACCGGATAGACCCGGAAACTTGCTGTCGATCACACGCATCGTCGAGTTCTGCTGATCGTTGTGTCGGATGAACTCGCCGCCGAGCATCGCGATATAGGGATCGACTTCACTCCCGTGATTTTTGTACCGCTCGTCTGGCTGCGTGTGGAATGTGTCCGAGGCGCAGTGCGAGCCGATGAATCCTTTGCCGGAACGTACGGCGTCGAGGAATGCCTGCTTGCCAGCGGCCGTCATCGGCGGCGCGTTGTCCTCCCCTTCTTTAGTCAGATCGCCGGTCGTGTAGAAGAAGAAAGCGTCGTACTTCTTGAGATTACCGGGTGTGAAGACAGTTCCGTCTTTCGTGCAGGTGACATCGAATCCGTGTTTGGAACCCAGGTCGGTAACGATCTGTTCGGCGAAACCGAGCGCCGCGCCCTCTTTGCGCCTTACGACGCTGTGCTGGAAGTTCTGTGAGCGCGTATAGAAGAGTATATGCCGTTTCCTTGCGCCCTTTGCTGCCGCCCATTCCGTCGGAAATGCGCTCAATCCCAATGCGAGCGCCCCTGCCCCAAGAATTAGTTTTCTGCGTTCCATCTATCCGCACCTCCTGCGTGGTATGATTTAGTTGGCGTTGTGGCCTGTGTCGATTTCGCATCGGACAGTTCCCGCGACATTGTCACTGCGGGATTGTAACACATTCCGAGACACTTTATGCGCCTGACCATCTCTGACTCGGCGCCAATAGAATTCCCGATGACTGTACCATCCATTTCGACGCACGACGAGAATGTTTCACCGATGTCTCCAAATGCACAAACCGAACGCCGCGTCATTGTTTTAATTCCTGCGCGGCTTGCCGCGACACGGCTGCCCGACAAGCCGCTGATCGATCTCGCGGGCAAGCCGATGATACAGCACGTCTGGGAGCGTGCCAGCGCCGCAAAGGGAGTTTCGCTGGTGTCCGTAGCGACTCCCGATCCGGCGATTGTCGAGGTCGTGGAAAATTTCGGCGGACGCGCGATCCTGACCTCCTCGAGTCACCGTTCCGGCACAGATCGTCTCGCGGAAGCCGCCGACATTCTCGGTTTGTCGCCGCAGGATATCGTCGTCAACGTGCAGGGCGACGAACCGCTGCTCGAGCCTGCATCGATTGAAGCCGCCTTCGCGCCCCTGATAGCGGATGCATCGTTGCCGATGGCAAGCCTGATGTGTGTCTGTCCGGCAGTCGACATCGAGAATCCAAACTGCGTCAAAGTGGTCTGCGCCCTGAATGGGAACGCTCTCTACTTTTCACGCACCAGACTGCCGTTCCCACGCAGTGAGGCGGGCATGGCGAGCGTGATGCAGCACATCGGATTGTATGCTTACCGACGCGATTTTCTCACGATCTATGCCGGTCTCGCGCCTTCACCGCTCGAGCGCACCGAGGCTCTGGAGCAGTTGAGAGTTTTGGAAAACGGCTATCGAATTCGCATGGTGCAGGTGCAAGATGCCGCTGTCGGCGTCGATACCCCGGAAGACTTAGAGCGGGCACGACATCTGCTCCAAGCGCTCACAAGCTGAAAGTGCGGTCGAGGATTATTGGAAACTTTATCACTGCGTCCGCCGTTTCCATGAGTGACCACGAGGCGATTTTGTCTGTTTTTCTTCTGTTTTTCTTCTGTTTTTCGACTGTGGCAGGAATTTATACTTTCGATGCCTCAATCTGGCAGCATCGCAAAAACCAATTTGAGAAAATGACATGAGGGAGAATAGCATAATGAGTGAAGGCAGCAGCAAAGTTCGCGTCGGAATGATCGGAACGGGCGGGATCGCACAGGGTCATATACGGCGAATGCTCAAAAATCCGGATGCACAAATCACCGCGCTCTGCGACATCGATCCCAAAGCGCTGGCAAAAACGGTCGAGCAGAACCCCGATGTGAAAGACGTACCGCAATTCCTCGATTTTCACGACCTGATCGATTCCGGACTGGTCGATGCCGTCAGCATTCACACGCCGCACACCACCCACTTCGAGCAGACGATGACCTGTCTGGAGAAAGGGCTTCATGTGCTGAGCGAGAAGCCACTGGTCTGTACTGTCGCCGATGCGAAACAGGTACTTAAAAAGATCGACGAGTCCGGTAAAATCTTTGTGCTCAATTACCAGCGAAACTATCAGCCGGAATTTCTGTATATCCGCGACGCGATCGCAGCAGGCACGTATGGCAAGGTTCAGTTCGTGCAGGGAATGCAGGGCCAGGAGTGGCTGGTCGCCTGCGCAAATAGCTGGCGGCACGACCCTGCGCTGAGCGGCGGCGGGCAGTTGAATGATTCGGGCTCGCATCTGCTCGCTGTGATTTTGTTCGTGACCGGGCTGAGCGTCGAAAGCGTCTGCGGTTTCATCGACAATATGACTGTGCCGGTCGATATCAACTCCGCGCTTTCGGTGCGCTTCGTCGGCGGCGCACAGGGTAATCTGTCGATCATCGGCAATGCTCCCGCCTGGCATGAAGACATCACGATCTGGTGTGAGCAGGGCGCGTTCTTTGTACGCCAGGGAAAGCTCGAAGTGTCTGATGCAAAAGGAAAGCGGTTCTCGCCTGCGCCGGAAGAGATGCCTGTTGGAAACGACCCGGACAAAAACTTCATCGCTGCGATCCTCGGCAAAGAGCCGATCGGCTCCCCCGCGATCTGGGGACTGCGCGTCATTGAACTGACGGAGGCGGCATGGAAATCTGCCGCGACCGGCACGTTTGTTCATGTCGAACGATAGTCGTAACGGAAGCATAACGGAAGCATAAACAAAGTATTGCCAGAAAAATTCTCGCGAACGCAATCTCCGACTGGTGTCTCCGCGATTAACATTTCCCGCAGTGGGCGCACAGCTTTCGTCACAGTAGTTCCCGATTCTACGTATTGTTAGCATAGCATCCACGCGGTGCAATGACAGCAGAAGAGCGACGGGGGCAGCAACTCAGCGACCTCGTCGCTTCGAACCGGCAGTGGAGTGTTTTTCGTTTTGCGTCGGACAAAAGCGATTTGTTGATAACGACACTGCGCTTCGCAGTGGCTACAGCCGATAATCGGGCAGTACAGAGTCGGAAATCAGAAAAGGGACGGCGAAATTGCATCTCATATCTCGTAGAAGTGTACGCACTGTCGGTCTATCCCTGGCGATAGTGCCCTTCCTCTCCGTCTCGACAGCACTGGCAGGCGGGCAGAAAGGCAGAGTCGGCGTTGATGCAGACGCAATCGTACGGCGTATGCTGAGAGCCTATCAGACAGCGCAGTCGATTCAGGAAGTCGCCGAAGCGAAAGTCACTCTGTTTCCGAACCCCGAGTACATTCAGACGACCGCAGTCAAATTCAAGCGTCCAAATCTGCTGCTGCAGACGACTCAGGACCCACATGGCGGGACAGTCGACGTATACTGCAACGGAAAGACCTTGACGGTCTACAGCGGCAAGCAAAACATTTTCACCAAACGTACCGCGCCCGGAAGTGTTCCGCAGACGCTCAATGCGATGACTCTCGCTTCCAAAGACCTGACGGGCAGTGATAACACGCCTATTTTGAGTCCTTTCAGTTTCCTGCGCGCTGGCAAGCACCTCGATGAAGTGAAGTCGATGCGGTTCGTACGCGAAGAGACACTGGACGGACGTCGCGTTTACGTCCTGACGGGCACTGCCGACAACGATTGGCTCAACGCACTGCTTCCTGCGAAGAACCTCCAGTGGCAGCAACGGGATATCTCGCTATGGATCGATGCCGAAACCTCTCTGCTGCGCAGATCCCGATGCCGACTGATCGGTCGTATGTCGGTCGTCCGAAACGGCAAACAGTCATACTCGAGCTTCGGGCTCGGGTTCGAAGAGGTACATCGTGATACGGTGCTGAATGTGCCGTTACGTGACGAAGATTTTATTTTCAGGCAGCCAAAGAATGCAGCGGAACAGTTCAAGTCTACTCGGTGAGTTATTAGTTTGAGGTAAGTAGTCACCCTTTTCAAAACACTGCATTTACTCACCCACCTCCCGGAAAAGGCGGCACATTCAACGCGGAGCAGAATGTGCTTCGCTTCGAATACATTTTATTCGAGAGAAGGGGTTGGGGAGTGAGGATGAATATTTACAGTTTGAGATGAAATGTCAGGCTGAGAGGATATGCTGGTTGACAAACCGTTCGTCAGTGTGCTAAACTGTGAGACTGATAATGGAACCTGAAAGTAATTCCATGCGATTTGCAAGGGTCGTAATATATATTTGATGCGTTGATGAGGCAAGTAAGCCTCCGTTGTCCATACAGAGAGCCGTCGGATGGTGCGAGACGGATGGCACGGACGCCGAAACTCCCCTCGGAGCAGAAAGCTGAACGAAGTGGTTGCCGCTTCAACTAGGCTGCCCGATTTGCGCCCGGTAAAGCGCTTTCAAGTGGTCGGTAGGATGCGCAAGCATCCAGCGTTCGTGTTCCGTTAACACGTTCCGATTACAAGGGTGGTACCACGTGAGCAGCGTCTCTCGTCCCTTGCGGATGAGGGGCTTTTTTGTCGCAACTTTTTCGGAAGATACTCCGGGCGCTGCTCACCGCCCTGACTGAATATCCGGGTACTGTTTTCGTTCTCGAAATACCAACAACTATACTGATGGCTGCCATCTTCGACTGCCGCACAGCCCTCTGTACCAAGGGGCATTTGTACTACAGGGCAGTAGAAATATTGCTTCCTGATAGAGAAAAGGGCGCGGCAAGCAGCGCCTCTACGGACTTTGTCGGGCGCGGCAAGCAGCGCCCCTGCAAATACTCGGAACGTTATTCTGGTACAGTTTCTAAGAAATCGACACGGGAACGCCCCCGAATACTTCTACTGATTGATTCTAAATTGTCTGATCCTACCTGAAAGAAGGCGAGAAAACTATGCAAATGTCAGGAGCGCAAATCCTGCTGGAGTGTCTGCGGCAGGAGAATGTTACTCATATTTTCGGCTATCCCGGCGGCGCGGTGCTGCCGATTTACGACGCCATTTTCGACTGCCACGACATCAAGCACATCCTCGTCCGGCATGAGCAGGGCGCGGCGCACATGGCGGATGGCTTCGCCCGCTCGACGGGCAAAGTCGGCGTCTGTCTTGCGACGAGCGGACCCGGCGCGACCAACCTCGTGACCGGTATCGCGACCGCTTACATGGACTCGATACCGATGGTGGCGATCACAGGGCAGGTGCGAACGAGCGTACTCGGCAAGGATGCTTTCCAGGAAGCCGACATCACCGGAATCACGATGCCAATCACCAAACACAATTTTTTGGTCAAGCGCGCCGAAGACCTCGCGCAGACGCTCGCAGAGGCGTTTCATATCGCGCGCACCGGACGACCCGGTCCTGTACTGGTAGATATTCCGCTCGACGTGAGCAAAAATATTATCGCCTTTGACCCTGCGAACGACTATCCGAAACAGGTCTCGATCCCGTCCTACAAGCCTGCTGGAGGGCAGGGGCGCATTCCTGAACTGCAGATTCGTAAAGCCGCGCAGTTGATTGCAGAGGCGGAACGCCCCGTCCTCTATGTCGGTGGCGGCGCGATCGCCTCCGATGCTCAGGCGGAAGTGACCAAATTCGCCGAAAAAATAAACACGCTGACGACCACTACGCTGCTCGGAAAAGGCGCGATCGATGAGACGCATCCGCTCTCGATGGGTATGCTGGGTATGCACGGAACTGCCTACGCGAACCATGCCGTCAATAATGCCGACCTGCTGATCGCTGTCGGCGCACGCTTTGATGACCGCGTGACCGGGAACGTCGATAAGTTCGCGACCGGCGCAAAAATCATTCATATCGACATCGATCCGGCAGAGATCGGCAAGGTCATTCAGCCCGACGTTCCGATAGTCGGTGACGTGAAAGCGATACTGACGGAACTGATCAAACAGGTCGCGGCGCGTCCGGCAGGTGAGTGGAACGAAACGATTTTGGACTGGAAACGTCGCTTCCCGCTGATCTATCCGAGCGACGGCAAACTCTACGCCGAGTATGCCATCGAGCAAATCAACGAGGCGTTCGACAACGACGCGATCATGGCGACCGATGTCGGGCAGCACCAGATGTGGGCGGCGCAGTACTTCGTCTGCAAACGCCCGCATCAGTGGATAACATCCGGGGGACTCGGTACAATGGGCTTCGGACTGCCTGCCGCGATCGGCGCGGCGTTCGCCAATCCCGATAAGCGCGTTGTCTGCCTTTCGGGGGATGGCTCATTTCAGATGTGTACGCAGGAACTCATGACGGCGACGGTGTACAAAATACCGGTAATTACGGTCATAATAAACAACCGATCGCTCGGAATGGTGCGACAGTGGCAGGAGATGTTCTATGAGGAGCGTTATAGCTCCGTAGACCTGCAGGCTTCACCCGATTTCGTAAAGCTCGTCGAGGCGTATGGCGGGGTAGGGTATCGTGTAACGGCGAAGGAAGACCTGCGCGCAACGCTGGAGCTGGCAAAAACAATCACCGATCGCCCGGTCGTGATCGACTGCGTCATCCCGACCGAAGAAAATGTCTATCCGATGATCCCGTCCGGACAGTCGGTCACGGAAATGATGCTGCGCGACGACCTGATTCAGGCGAAGGCGAGCGTTCATGCCGACTCGGAAGAATGGTCGTTTTCGGATGAGGAGAAGGTGCTCGCACAGTATGTCGAGGTCGCCAAAGCCGTCGCCTACGAAGCGACCGAAGGTTAGTCGTCCGGTGATAGGCGTATTCGGGCAATGCTACGCGGTGCATTCCCAACGCATTGAAGATGCAAGGTAACTATTCACCACTTTACAGGGGTAGGTATTTGGTTTTTCGGGCAGAAAACGTCCTGTTTTTGCCGGAAAAGAAGCATGGTCTGAGATGAGCCGAGCGAGCTTTTCAGCAAATATCTACCTCTAAAGACCCCCCACCCCCTCCTTGAAGATAAAGCAAAGGAGGGGGAGTGATACACCCTGTCTTAGCTTTCACGTCATTTCTGTGACAAGGGCGAATAGTTGCGATAGAAGGTAGAGATCGATGCAGATAGAAAACCTCAATCCCGAAGTGCTCTGGCAGCACTATCAACGCGGGTACCACTGTCTCGTACGCAGCGGACTTTATTTCCGGCAGGTGCTGCGGCCAGCGCTGTCGCATGTCTATTTTCAGCGCGCAGTGCCACTGCTGGTCGAATATGCGCGGGCGAACCACACCAACAGCGATCTGCCGCCCGGGTTCGGCGATCAGCTTCATGCCTGCCCGCTGACTCCGCGTGATCTGCTGCACCTCGACTACGCGATCTGCCTCGGTTATGCCGAGGCGCAGGGCAATAATCAGGTTCTTGTCACCGATACGCCCGTGATGTCATGGCCTGGCCCGGGCGGCTCGAATGGAATCTTCATCGCTGCCGATGCCGTCATCACCCAGACGATGGAAAACCTCTATGGCGAGATGGACTGGGATGAGGACGAAGCGGAAGAGAGCGAAACCGAGTCGGAGGAGACGACCGACGACGACTCGAAGCCGCCCTTCGATTTATAACCGCACCCGTGACTATTCACCCTCACCCCCAATCTCCTCTCCCGAAACTTCGGGAGAGGAGAGTACATACACCTTTTCTCTATTTGCAAGAAGAGCCCCTGAGAAGGGTGAATAGTTAGCTGAACCCGAAAGCAGTGAGTGTGAAAGGAACGACAGGAACCCGAGGATGAGCAACACGATAATGGCACAACTGCAGCAGCAGCACACGGTGACGGTACTGGTCGAGAACAACCCCGGCGTTCTGGCGCGTGTCTCAGGGCTGTTCGCGCGTCGCGGCTACAACATTGAATCGCTGGCGGTTTCCGTCACCGATAAACCGGAAGTGTCCCGCATGACCATCGTCGTCGGTGGCGATCATCAGGTGCTCGAGCAGATTACCAAACAGCTCAATAAGCTCGTCGAGGTGATGAAAGTCGTCGATTATACGGAAACCGCCGTCGTCGAGCGTGAACTCGCGCTGATCAAAGTCACTGCGGAGTCGAAAGATCGCGGCGAAATCATGCAGATCGTCGAGATTTTCCGGGGTCGCATCATCGATATGAGCGACAAAACATTCATCATCGAAGTGACCGGCAGTTCGGACAAACTCGATAAGATCACCTATCTGCTCGAAGGTTATGGTATTCGTGAACTGGTGCGAACGGGCATTATCGCGATGGCTCGAGGCATGAAAATAGCCAGCCGCAGCGGTCGCGACAGCGGAGAATGATCCAAAGCGACCGACGGATCAAGCCAACTGCTGTTGTGAATGCTGATGCGAATCTACAAATTCGTTCAAGAATTCGTCTTGTGAATGGAACGCCTGAAACGCAGACCGCTGGCTGACGGTAGAGTATTGTGAAGCCGCACAATACAGCCGGTGGCAAACCGATGGCAAATCAGGGACTGCACAGGGGCCAGCATGGGTGAACTGCATGAAATCGTGAGCGCAACGGCAGTCGGGAGGCTTTTCGATCTGCTGGCAATAGTCTGCCCGCTGCTTGGCATGGGTCTGGGCGCGATCGTTGGAGGCAGGCGTGGTCGGCTGAAATCCGGTGCATTTCATGGTCTAGCTATCGGGCTGCTCGGCACACTGAACTGGCTGCTCTGGTATATCTATAACGCACTCACCGATCGAAACGGTCTCGACACAGTACGTAACCTGGTCATAAACCTCCTGCTATTCGTACTTATCGGCGGTCTGATCGGTCTGGCTGCTTCTCGTTTCCTTTTTCGGAATCAGGGTCCGCCCCTTCCGCCCGACGATCCGGATGGAGCGCTCGTGGGGGTTGGTGTCGCCGGTCCGACACGTGGCAGCGGCAATGCACGCACGATCGATGAGGCGCTGGAACCGCCGCGTAATCCGTGAATCAGATGCGACGAGTGGACTGGCAAGTCGACTGCTGTGAGAAGAAGTTCCTCGTGAGAAGTTCCTATTAGTCAGTTAAGCAACGTTTTATCCATCCGCAATGGCTTCTCACGCTCTTGAGTAAGAGGCAGCTACTAATCTGGAAACGATAAAACTTTGCTTAACTAACGACTAATGTATACAGAGCCTTTTTGGTCTCTATTTATCTGAAATGAGGAGAGCAATATGTCATCGGTCTACCAGAACAGTGGTCCGCCCGCCCGTAAAGGCGCCTCCCCTGTCGTAATCGGATGCAGCATCTGCGGCGGCATCGCCCTGATCGCCTTGATCGCAGTTGTTGGATTTAGTATGTTTGTGTTCAACAAATCGAAAGGCATATTTGCAGGCGTAATGCAGCAGCAGAAGCAGCCAGCGCTTTTCCTGAAAGCGATCAAGGTGCATGATTACGCTGCTGCAGAAAATTTGATGTCCCCTGCGGGACAACAGGCGCTTCCTGAAGACCAGCTGAAGAAACTCTGCGAGGATACCGAACAAAAGCTCGGTCCGCTCCAGAGCTGGTCAACCAGTCCGAGTAGCTCGAGCAGTTCCAACAATTCGAGTCCAAACAAAACTTCACTCACTATGAACTACCTGTACCGCGTAACCTATAAGAAGGGCAAAGCGACCGCTACCTTCAGCTTTACGACAAAAGACCAGTTGAAAATGACCGGAATGATCGACGATTTCGACCTTTCATCAAGCGATCGAAAAGCGAACTCGAGCGGAGATGATGGTTCCGATACGGGCAGCGGCAGTTCTGGCAGCGGCAAAAGCAACGGCGGCGCAACGAAAAAAAGCGATCCGAATGGCGACTTCAACCAGTGATTCCAACCGACGACAGACCGTCATCGACTGTATTCAGTTGCCAGTACTGGTTCCGGGCCGGAAGAGCAATAATTTGTCCGTGATTCCATATAACGGTTCGCCCACACGAAAACGCGCCTCTCCACTCGTAATCGGTCTGGGCATATGTGGCGGCTGCGGGCTGGTCGCGGTGATTATAGTTGTCGCGCTCGGCATGTGGGCGGTCACAAAATCCAAAGGTATTATCGGGGGCATAGTGCAGCAGCGCAAACAACCCATTCTGTTCTTCAAAGCGATCAAAGTGCATGATTACGCCGCCGCAGAAAATCTAATGTCGCTCGAGGGACAAAAGGCGCTTCCCGAAGACCAGCTTAAAAAGCTTTGTGAGGACACCGAGCATAAGCTGGGTCCGCTCCAGGGTTGGTCTTCGCAACCGGAAATCGGGAGCAGTTCGACCGACTCAACCAGTTACGATGACTCAACCACTCACAAAGAGTCTTTTATCAAGCACCGTCCCTACCACATTTTCTACCAGAGGGGGATAGCGACTGCAACCTTCAGCTTTACATCGAACACCCATTTGACATGGTCCAAAATGATCAGCAACTTCAACATTACAACAGGCGGCAATGCGAGCGGCATGGAGAGTTTCAGCACACCTTCGGACCACACTGGCAGAAGCGGCGAAAACGTAGGTGTGCCCAGCAAGAATGAATCGAGCAACGATTTCAACCAGTGATAACGACTGGCGGCAAGCTGCTGATGACCGAGAGTTTCAGCGTCTCACAATTGTTTTACAGTGATTTGACATTCTAAGGGGGATTGCGACACGATGCCAGCTACGATCTACTACGACAAAGACGCCGATTTGACGACCCTCACGGGCAAGAAAGTGGCAGTCATCGGCTACGGCAGCCAGGGACATGCGCACGCGCTGAACATGAAGGAATCGGGTGTCGATGTCGTGGTCGGTCTGCGCCCCGGCAAGTCGTGGGAAAAGGCTGAGAACGACGGGCATACCGTTCTGACAGTCGCCGAAGCGACCAAAACTGCAGACATCATCATGATCTTGGTCAATGACGAGTACCAGGCGAAGGTCTATAAGGAGAGCATCGAACCGAATCTTTCGCCTGGCAACGCGA
>Ga0123337_10005097_pt1 | contig 13072 bp, 14 predicted proteins | sample frozenSSSSmetaG_FD_89792 | JGI IMG/M metagenome (GOLD analysis project Ga0123337, IMG submission 89792) | Glacier valley bacterial and archeal communities from Borup Fiord, Nunavut, Canada, to study Microbial Dark Matter (Phase II) -... | ecosystem: Environmental > Aquatic > Freshwater > Ice >...
CACGAGTCCACGCGCGTCCAGACTCGTGAACATGGCGACCTAACCCTTACGGCCAGGCTGCTGTAGATACTCGATGATGCGCGTATCGCCGCTGGTCGTTTCGCGGATGGTGGCGTTGGCGACTTCGGGATACTGCGCGGCGAGCAGCTTGCGGACCTGTTCGTTGGTCAGCTTGCTGGTGGCAGCGTCCTCGACGATGCGATTTGTACCGACCTTGAACACGCGCTTGAGCGGCGCGACAGCTTCGGTTTCGGGAGTGACATTCGGTTGGTTGGACATGAGGGGGTTCCTTTCGTGAATTAGATCAGCTTCGGCTGCGGGTCGGACGGGATCGCCAGTGGATCAGGCGCATCGACTGGCATAGGTAACTCAATTTCGCTGGTCTCGGACGGCTCATCCTCGTTCATCTGAACGATGGGTATATCCGCGATGGGCGCTACAAGCGGCACATCGACGACAGGTGGGTTTTCTTCAATGCTGATGAGTGCGGTTGCGCTCTGCTGGATGGCGCTCACGATCTCGCTCATCCCGCGATACGTGAATTGGCTCAGGTGCGCCAGTTCGCCGCGACGTGCGAGTAGCGAGCCGTTTCCATCCGTTTCAAGGGTGATGACCAGCACCGTCGCGGGCGGTGCTGGCTTTTTCGGGGTTCCTTTGGCGGCCATTGTTGTTCCTCTCAGGTTTTCAGGTTAGGGTGGGTGACGCAGTTAACGCCGGGGTTTGACCAGGTGGCGTATCCATAGGGTGAAGCCATCCGCAAACGCGACGCCGTTTTGTTCGGCTTCAACGATGCCGTTTTGCAGATGGGTCAACGCCCGATCTAGCTTCTCAAGCGGGTAGCTGTCGGCGTTGTTTTCACTCAAGATGGCAAGCGCCGCATGAAGCAGGTATGCCGCTGCATTGGTCCACGCGAACGCGACCCGTCCGCGCCACGAATGCAGTTCACTTGCTTTCTGTGTGGCTGACTCGACGTACATCCGCGCCTCTTTGAGCGCTTGTTCGACCGCCTCTTGTGGGGAGCCGCCGAACCTCAACAGGTGAATGCGGGCAAGCGTCGTCAGGCGACTGTCCAGATGCGCGAGCCGCTCCATAAGCTGCGTTTCCGTACCCTGATAATGCTCCGCGCCACTACGCTCGAAGCTGGCGTCGATGAGCAGGTTCATGGTGGCTGTGAGGAATTCATCGTTGGTCTCGGTCTCAGCTAATGCGCCATACCGCGCCGATGCGGTGAGCGCGTCGCGGAAAGTGCGATAGCTGACATTGCTGTAGCGCGCGTTGTACCAGTCGTACACGCGCTGCGGGACGGCGGGCGGTTTTGCCCCCTCACTGTATTGCATCCTTGCTCCTCCATGTGCAGAAAACGAAAAAGCCCGGCTGGGATCAGCCGGACTGCGAAAGGGGGTGAATTGCGGGAACTCACTGCTTGTGAGATGATGAGTAAGTGTCCTTACTCAACAGGTGCGGGGCGGGCGCGATAGCGCTGATGCTACTGGATCTATATCTGTTCTTCGGTGGTTTCAGTTACCAACTGGCGTTTGCGAAATAACAAGCACTGTTCTCAAGCTGCGAATGTATGCCCTTCCCCATTTCCGAAATAAAATTTATTATTGTGAAATTGCCAGTTTGTGCGAAGCGATTTGTTTTATTGCCGAGCAGAATCGATATAGCCGGGAAATGTTCCCATCCAGCGTCTACATAGCTCTAGTACCCAGCCAGTATAGTTTTGATGGATATAATTTGTACAATTCACGCTTAAAACGCGAGTTTGTATCCATTATATCTACGTTGACTGAGTACTAGATGAGGATCTATCCATAATAAGACCATGTCCGCTGCTGTATCGCGTTCAATGAGAGCAGTTGCTGCTGAAACCACTTGCCGACCATGACCGTACCCACGAAACACTGGATAGGTAAATATGCCTGTCAATCCATAGAGTTTGTAAGTCTGACCCTCATGGTCAACGTAACGCCAGACTACACCCGCATAGGAAATCAGAATGTCCTCTTATTGAGCAGCGTCAGTGTTAGACTCCACGCAACGGGTGCAATATGTGCATCCGGTCCCTCATAGCAGTAGGCATCATACCCTCGCCAATATTTAGAAAAAAGATTTGTGAGACTGACCAGTGCTATGTCTGCAAAAAAGTGCCGGACTTTATGCAGGATAATTCAGAGAGAGTTGTGCTGACGATGGACGAAATGAGCCTGTACTTTCAAGCTACCATGACGCAGGTCTGGTCGGCTGTCGGTCAAATCCAGAAGTGCGTGTGAGCGGGTCACGCGAGCATATCCATTTCTATGGTGCGCTCAACTTGTAGACTGGACACAGTTTGCCCTTGCGACACCCGTTTAGGCGTTTCTGCGGATCACTTGGTATGATGCTATGACAACTGCTGTTAAGTCAGATGAAAAATTAGCTCCAGTAGTAGCGCCATGCCTGAACTAGCTAAGGCAGAGTAGCATAAACGTTGGGTTAGGACGCCAAAGCTTTGAACAGCATCAGTTTTTTGAAACAACCGAACTCCTTTGCGACGCACCTCTGCCGGAGAGGAACTGGCTAGCCATTTGAGCGGCAGGCGTACTACAAGGGGCGTTAATAAGGCCCAGATAAAGTAACCCAAACCGAAAACAATGAGCAACGAAAAGCGTTTCCGCTCATCCTGCAAGAACGGTAACATAAAAAATGTAACTACACTTGTCCACAGCAGGATGAGAATGGCTTGGAAGTAACGCAATACTAAACGGCGAAGTTTTAAGGCATGGCGCACAAGAGAAACTTCAGTTTTGGCGACTTCCTGATATAAAGAGCGATCCAAAAAGCCTGCAAGACCTAGAGCAGCATTGAACGCATCTACTTCTCTCAAAGTTCGTTCAACATAGGGTGTGTGGAGTATTTTTTCTTGTTCATTCCCATTAGTATACAATCCACTGATCCGAACGACATCACCATCTTCCAACTGATCGAGCGTTTTTTCAGATGGTACATTTACCACGCCCAATTTGATGAGTTTTGTCAATTTACGGGTGTATGGGATAATCATCCGAGCGGGTTTGTCTATAACATGGTGATAATAGCTTGATTGAGCGTCACCATGTGAAATGACAAAATTAATCAAATCGGTGCCGTATTGATAACGAAGCACCCGTGCTTTTACTTGGTCTGACTCGTCTGGCGAAAATGCAATTCCAGTGAGGATAAAGCGTGGATTAAATAGTTCCTTTGAAAAGCCTGGTGGGTGACCTACAAAATAAAATCGAACAATATCTTTAAGGAGTAGTAGCAGCGCCGCTGATGGGATAATCAACGAGACCACAAAAGGATACAGAAGGCAGAGATAAATAATACTGGTGCCGAGTGTCTGTCCAAACCCTGTCAGATTAGGAACAACAGGGGAATAATCTAACAAACTGCGTACGACAGCTAAAACCCCATCCTTCAAAAATACGGGTAATAAAAACAACAAGCCTGCGCCACTCAGAAATCCAACCGCGACTCGGTGCATAGTAGACAGACGCACCTCGCTCCTCTGAAGATAGCTGCGCATTGCATTCCGCTCATCAACCGTAAACTTGGGCGGTTCTTGCGTGCGGGCAGATTGTTTCGCTTCTTGATCCATCAGGGCAATATCAACGTTAAACTGAATAAAATCTCAGATAAAGTAATAGCTCCTACAGCTGTACAAAATCTGAAAGTCCATTAATGTGGCAAATTATAACAGCCAACCTCGCTTATCACCACAGGCATCGACACTATATTGTAATTGTAGGGCCATCTAAGGTTTTATTTAGAAGACCACTGACTTTCAGAAGAGCGTGACCATTGCTCATCCGATCATGCCTGTTGCATTTGCGCTGTTGAGAAACTTTAGGGTCTGAGACAATGCGGGGAATCTCATCGAATTCATTGAATCTAATCAATCTTACTGGGTCAGATTGAACTAACCTGCTCAGTTCGTTGCCACATCAAAAAACTTAGAACGCCGCAAAAAAAGTAGAGACCAGCCTTTCGGCCAGTCTCCAGAATAACTAAGCGGGTCGCTCGTCGGGTAACCAAGAGGCATTACTGCCCCTCAGTCCCCTAAGAACCGTGCTTGCGAGTTTCCAGGCACACGGCTCAAGCAAATGACGTGCTAAACGGAAGCCCATGTTCTTCTTTGATGTGCGGTGAGCTGCTGATGACAGTAGTAATGAACGAGCAGTAAATTACTACGGTCGTCAGTGCCGCCTTCCTTACGAGAGACAATGTGATGTTGTTCAATATCCTCATGGACAAACAAACTTTGACCACATAAGGGACATCGTCCTGCCTGTTGGCGGGCAAGTTTACGGATATTGGGCTTGAGGTCGTTGATTTTGCTCAATTGCCTTTTGTTCCAATATGCTGCTAAACGGGGGTCGTCGGGCGAGTTCGCACCGGCTACCAAGATGTGCCGCTCGATGGGGAACCAGCTAAACTTGAGCAGATAGTGTCCGGTTTGTTTGTCTCCGAACACGTATTTATCCTCACGGGCGAGGTTGAGCTTTCCGAAGTATCGGGCGCTCCGCCATGCCTGTGATTTTCTGCCGTGAGTGTGCTTCATGTACCTGACTTCCCTGGTAAACATATAGTCGTCCAGTTTGTTGAAGACACATTTGGCAACACTGTTGCGGTAGTAGTTCGCCCAACCTCGTATGATGGGGTTGAGACGAGCTAGAACGGTTTTCGTATCATGGCCTCTGAGGGAGAGCCATTCTGTGCGAAGTCGTTCAACTAACCGCTGTACCGATTTCTTGCTTGGCTTGATAAGCAGCTTCCATCCTGACTTTCGTTGGTTTGGAACGTGATACTGACGCACGTTGTAACCTAGTACCCAGTCAACGTAGATATAATGGATACAAACTCGCGTTTTAAGCGTGAATTGTACAAATTATATCCATCAAAACTATACTGGCTAGGTACTAGAAAGTCGAACCCCTGACTGAGATGGACTATTTGTGTTTTCTCCTCGGAGAGCTGTAGACCTCGGAGAGATAGCCACTCTTGAAGCGTTCTGATAGTTGCTTCCGCGTCCTCTTGACTTGCACAGATGACGACGAAATCGTCTGCATATCGTACCACTACACGACCTATCACGGAGTGGTCTTTACGTCGCACCACGCCGACAGCTTCTTCCATACCATGTAGTGCAATGTTGGCGAGCAGCGGGCTGATAACCCCACCTTGCGGCGTTCCTTGTTCGGTCGGCTGATAGGTGGCTCCTTCCATCGCTCCCGCTTTCAACCATTGACGGATGAGTTCCATTCCTGGAACCTGTCCTATGGTTTGGAGCAGGTAGTCATGGTTGATATGGTCGAAAGCACCTTTGATGTCGGCATCGACTACCCATTTCTTCTTCCCGTTTCCGCGGGCTGCCTGAAATATGCGTTCAATGGCATCGTGGGTACTTCTTCCCGGTCTAAACCCATAGCTCGTACTCTCGAAACGGGCTTCCCATTCTGGCTCTAGTGCGTTCTTGACGATTGCCTGGAGCGCTCTATCGCGTACAACGGGTATTCCGAGTGGTCGTAGCTTGCCGTTCGCTTTCGGTATGTACACACGTTTAACTGGTTTGGCACGCCAGGGCGTGTATGTTGTTAGGTCTTTCACCAACTTCATACGCTCCGCAGGCGTCTTGACCACGACCTTGTCCACACCAGGCGTTTTCTTGCCCTGGTTTATCGGCGTCACTCTCCTGACACTTTCTAGGACGTTCGCGTGGCTTCTGAGCATGAGCTTTTGCAGTGACCGAACTTTCTTCCAGTCACCGTCCAGAGTAGCCCGGAAGATGCGTTGTCTTAGGTTGCGGACCTGCTTATTGACCTTCTTCCAGTCGATGGCGTTCCAGTCGAGCGGTCTCTCGGTTCCGTTTGCTAGGGTGTTCCCCTGCATCTAACTTTTCCCTTGATTTACGCTGCCTAAACATTGCACTTCGGGTCATTCACCAAGACCATGTCTGCACCCTTTCGGGTTGGGTATTGCCCTATCCGCCCAGTTATGGTTTCCTGTTCCCTTTCGGGTAGCGGCATTCGCTTCTTGGTCTCTCCCACACCCGCTAGTACCCAGTCAACGTAGATATAATGGATACAAACTCGCGTTTTAAGCGTGAATTATACAAATTATATCCATCAAAACTATACTGGCTGGGTACTAGGCATTCACATCCCTTACGGTTTGTTTACCACCGCGTGGAGCCTAACGGGGTTACTACGTTCCACTTTGTTGAGCTACGGACGGGTTGGGTGTTTCCTGTACCGCGGGGGATAGGCATTCTCGATACGTCCCATTCTGCACGTATCCACTTCCCCATTAGTATCGTTGTCCATTCCGCACTTGCCGATACTTCAGAGATAACGCAGTCTCGACGGAAGTTTGCTTGCGCTCACCCTTTCGTCCTTGCCTAGCCCGGTTTCCCTTGCGGTCGGTACTTCCTTAGGCGTTCCTCTCGAGCTTTCACACGGTTGCTTACGCTTCCGCATGTGAGAGGCGGCATAGGTATGAATGCTAACCCATTGTATTGCTACACACTCATTACTAAGTGACTTACGTATCGCTCAGAAGGGTATCTCGTCAACATCAGCAACCGGGCGCTTGGCCTTAACTGCCGGAGCCTTGCCATTCGCGCTTGCTTGCGGCGTGGGCTTGGCAGGCTGCGGCGCTGGTTCGGCGTCCAGCTGCTCGTCGTACTCACCGTTCGCGCGACGCTCCATCTCCTGCTTGCTGGTCAGGAGCTTTACATCGTCGGCAGTCAGTTCCATCGAGGCGTTCGGCTTGCCGTTCTTGTCTATGCACGGTGACACCTGCACCTCGCCCGACACGAGGACTTGCATCCCGGCCTTGACGTAAGCCGCCAGTGCTTCGCCGCGCTCCCGCCACAGCGTGACATTGAACCAGGTCGTAGTCTGGCGCTTCTCATCGCCGACTTTGACCGTCTTGTTCACCGCCACGCTGAACTTGAGGACCGCGACGCCTGTTTGCGTGTACTTGAGGTCCGCATCGCGCCCGACATTGCCGACAATCGTGAGGTTCTGGTAGGACATGATTTATTCGCTCCGTGAAAGGATTATTGAGAAGCCGTGTGCCTCTCACGAAGCGCAGCGCGGGCGCGTAAGCGCGTTTGCATGAGCGAGATTTAGAAGACAAAAAGGGATATACATCACTAACATCGATAGCACCTGCTCAGATTGTTGCCGCTGCAAAAAACAAGGAAACAAGCGGCCAGTGCCACTTGTTCCCACAAAACTGCTATGCTTCACGCGCCTGCATGACCAGCTTATGCACGCGCTCGTTGAGAGCGTCACCCGCATGACCGTGCACCCACGTCCAAGTGATTACGGGCTGTTTCTCCGCAAGCACCGTGTCGAGCGCCTTCCACAGATCGTGGTTGACCTTGCGCTTCCAGCCCTTCGTCATCGTGTAAACGACATACTGACTATCGCAATTGACCTCGACTACGACGCCCATTTGCTTCAAGGCGCGCAAGCCCTCGATAACCGCCGTGAGTTCCATGCGGTTGTTGGTCGTGTTCTCCGCGCTGCCGGACAGCGCCTTTTCAACGGTCGTCCTGTCGGCTTTGTGCGCGATGAGCAGGGCTGCCCATGAACCAGGGACGTTATCCGCTTGCACCGTGCAACCACCATCGACCACCAACGTAACTGGAAGCGCCATGATGAAGCCCTCCATTGGGCTATAATCGAAAGGAGAGGCTAAATTGCACTCTCATCAGGCGCAGGGCAAGCGCGTAAGCGCTATAGAGAACGAGCGGCAATCGATGCAAACCATAAAGAAGCATCTCGAACTTAGCGGCGCGTTTTTAGGATCGGTTACCGAAATCTGGCGATGGCAGCAAACCGATTTGCGATTGGAAATCTCGTACTATGCCACGGATGCTTTGCCCGATTTAAGCTTCGTGACTTCGGTGCGCGGAATTGTCATTCATGGTCAAAATGTTCTGGTATTGATAAACGAAGACGGTATTCAGCACATCATTCCGGGAGGACGTGTCGAACTTGGCGAAACGCTGATGGACACCCTCACGCTCGAACTTCTGAAAGAGACGGGTTGGAGTTTTACACAACCTGAATTGCTTGGTGTCATCCACTACCAACATCAAACGCCGCGACCAGAAAAATATTCGTATTCATATCCAGAATTCTTGCAAGTCGTTTACACCGTTCATGCAGAAAAGCACGTTGCCACAACGCAACGAATGGGCGACTATGAGCAGGAAGCGCGCTTTATATCCTTTGATGAAGCAATGACCTTGCCTATTGCAAACGGTCAGTTGGAGTATTTACGCAAGATTCAACAACAATCGTCTGCGCGCGACATTCGATAACCTGCTCACAAAATCGCCAAAAGCCTGAAATGAGCGCACAGCCTCAGCCATGCGCCTGTTTTCGGCCTATTCGCGGTTCAGGATGTGGCAGACATTCGCCAACTCGTAACCCGCACGGACAAGTTCGCCCGTGTCTTCGACGACGCCCGCTTTGACCAGTGCGGCCAGTACGCCCGCATTTTCGCGGAAATCCTTGATGGCGCTCAGACCGTCAGGTAGTTGCACATCCGGATTGATGCTGGCGGTCGCCATTGGTGCATCCGACGCCCACAATTGCAGGCGCGGATTTTGCAGCTTGGCATACTCACCCCATTTGAGCGTGCAATGCTGACCCATAAAACGAACAGTTTTCATGTCGTGTACCCTCACGCGAAACACTGTAGAATGAAGTAGAATTTCTTCGTGAAGAGCGGAGCGGGCGCGAAAGCGGTCCTAATGTTGATGTTAAGCGGAAGGGTTTATGGACTACAGAATTGTTCAAGCAGAAGTAGCGGACGCTGCAATCATTGCCAACCATCGCACGCTGATGTTCAGTGAAAACAAGCGTCATTCGGAAAATTCATTGGCCGAAATGGAGCAACGTTATAAAGAGTGGCTGATACATAAAATTGCTGGTGGCGATTACATTGGATGGTTTGCTAAAACAGCAAACGAAAATATATTGGGTGGTGTTGGACTTTGGTTGCGGGAATGGCCGCCAGAGCTCAATGATTACACGGGTAAGCAGGGGTACATCGAAAATGTGTATGTTGTTCCGACACATAGACGACAGGGGATAGCACATCAACTTATGCTGACACTTCTTGAGTGGGCGCGTGCCTCGACAAAGGTTTACTATATCGATCTACACGCCACTTCAATGGCTCAACTTCTCTATAAAACATTGGGATTTGAGGTCAATGATGGTTCAATGTCGTTGTGGATCGGACAAAATAAAACTAAGCGAGTAGAGGACTAAACAAGGCATTCATCTGAAATCAGTGGAACTACACCGCCCTGCATTTCCATCCGCTGCCATCGCAAAATTGAGCCTGATCTGTTGCCAACATGACTATTCCACAGCAGGGCCCTTTGGTTTGGAGTTATACGTTCCAGCTCTTCCTCAACAAGGTACAATCCGCCATATAAATGAAAGTAAAGGTGCGACTGTGCAGCGTATTTTAATCACTGGTGCTAATCGTGGTTTGGGACTTGGCTTTACGATTGCTTATCTCGCAGCAGGGCATCATGTGATTGCAGGCTGTCGTCACCCCGATCAGGCATCCGCATTACAAGCGCTGACCACAACCTACCCGCAAACACTGACGATTGTTCAACTGGACGTTGCAGATCAAGCCTCTATTGATGCTTCTTATCATCAAGTCAGCGCAGTAGCGGATGGTTTGGATATACTGCTGAACAATGCAGGCATACCTTTCGGAACAGGTAAATGGGAGTCCTCCGAGCAGCTAGGATCGCTTACCTTTGAAGGGTTGCTAGACATTTTTCGGGTCAATGCCGCAGGAAACTTGATGACGACGCAGCGCTATCTTGATCTTGTCCGACGAGGGACGAACGCAAAGATTGTCAGCATCTCATCATGGTTTGGCACTATTGGTGGCAAGGATGCGAACTTCGTCAATAATTTTGGGTACTCAGCCAGCAAAGTCGCTATCAACCTTTTCATGAAGCACTTAGCCATACTTTTGGAAAACGAGCATATTCTTACTGCTGCACTCGATCCCGGATGGGTCCGAACTGACATGGGTGGTCCACAAGGATTCTTGTCTGTGGAACAGGCTGTTGATGACTTGGTACGTGTCATCGACAATTTGACGCCCGAAACATCGGGCCGCTTCTTGAATTGGGAGGGTAAAGTCAATCCCTGGTAGTCAATCAGACTGCCAAACCGCACGCACATTCCCATCTGCCGCCAACGCAAATTTGATTGTAATCTGTTGGCCTTCCGCGACTTGCCCTTCACTATCCAGCGTAAGCAACCCAAGCAGATTGCCCGACTCACCAGATGCGCCAAGCCGCTCAACGACCTTGCCTTTCTTATCCGTGTAACTCGTGCGCCGGATCATGACCGGGAAATTTTGCAGATGTATTTGCGCTAGGTCGGTGACGTGCGACTTGGCAGCTTTCGCAGCATCCCTCGGCACGTCGCTCAGTGTTGCGGGAATAGATTCGCCAAGCTCGGCTTGCTGGCGGCGATACCAGTTGAACCATACGCCTTGTATCCCGATGCTGCGGTTGAATGCCGGTTCGGAGACGGTCGCGCCGGGGTAGCGGATTACGTTTCCGTTTGTCGTCGCGCCGATCTCGTCCAGGATACCGACTTCGCGGAGCGCCTGCATCGTGCGCTGCGCCATACCGGGCAGCGTGCCGTGTTCGGTCTTTTCGCCAATCATCCACAGTGCCGCGTCAGAAGGTTCATCGTCCAGGTATGCCGCAACCATCGCACCGCGCAGGATAGCGCCGTGTTCGGACTCGTCGAAACGACTCAGGAAGGTGTCAAGCTGGCTGCGGATCGTGTTCATATCCGCTTCCTCAAGTCGTTGTCCAGCGCGTTTGCCATGTAGCAGCTTCCCACGAACAGTGCTGTATAACTTGTTCAGCGCGACGCCATGTTGTAGATGGTCGCGCTCATCGACGTTGAAAGCATGATCGAATAGCACGGCAGGCGGCATGGTTTTGGCAACCAACTCGTCACGCTGCGCACGGAAGTCGTCGATGTGTGCCTTAACAGTTGTAGTCAGCCGATCCAACCAATGGTCGGTCGTGACCGGAACGTTCGCCTTCTCCCGGCGGCTGGCCGCCAGTCGCCCGACGAGCAAGCGCGGCACAGGCTTACCAGATGCAATGGTCTTTTGGGACGCTTCCTGACACCACTCACGTCCTTTCGACACATCCGCTCCGGTCTTCACTGCGCTGTCGATGAAATCCTCAAGCGGCGCAGGCGCGTGGGTGGGCAAGCCACCGTAGAGAGCTTTGCTGATCATCAATATATTGCAGTAAAGCCCTAAACCGCCTGCATTCGCCTTCGCACGCTCAATGGTTTCGTCCATGACGTCAATGCTGTATGGCTTGCCCTTGCCGAGTCCGGTCGCGCTGTTCGGGTCGATGAGGTTGAGGTACTCACGCTGCATCGTGTCCGTCCGCGCAAAGAGGTTGCGACTGTCAGCAGGTGGGAACGTCACTTCACCCTCTGCCGTCTCCCACGCCAACACGCGCGAGTCGATGGTCGGCTTGAGGACAACATACTCTCCGGCCTGATTGGGGCTGCGCCAGCAGAGCATTTTCTGCTCGCCGTCATAGTCGGTGAAGGGGTGGACCCATAGTGCATCGTCGTTATCTGCGCCGCCCAGAATGTCACGAATGCCGCTGCCGTTCGGCGAATCCTGCATCGCGAGCCAGTCCTCGTCGTTGACCCACGCCGTCGCGTACTCCGCATCGATCCGGACGTGACCGCGCGTGATGGTGTGTTCAACGCCCGCAGCACGTCCGACACCTATGGGCAAGATGTAGTATCTGCCACCTGGAATTGGCAATCTCATCCGCTCCAGCGTGTTCTCGTTGAGGCGCTTGAGGTGCTGGTTCATCAGGTTGCGTGTCACGCTGGCTGACCAGAGTGCGTGACCGCCAGACGCAAAATACTCTCGCAAGTGCCACGCTTCTACATCCTCAAGCGTGGCATAGGGGTCGATCCGGCTCATGGCCTCATCGACTTTACCGCTCTCGACGGCTTGCGTGAATAACTTGCCCTCATCCTCAAGCCAGCGCGCATACTTCTCCTCATCGAAGAAGGGATACAGATTGATGAGCGATTGAATATCGATCCGCATCTCATCGTGGGCATGGACAAAGTTCACACCGACCCACGTCTGCCCGTTGACCAGCTTCACTTCCTTTTTGGTATCTATTGGCAGCACAAAATCAGCGTCCAAGTCGTCGGACACAATCGCGTGGCCTTTATCCTGACCACGTTCGGTCATCACGGTAAACTCGACGCGCTTGCACTCTCGAACTTCCCTGAGTAGTTCCGCTTGTTTGGCAGGCGGTGTACCATTCGGGATTAGGAGCCGTTCGACCATTGCCCGACTTATCAGACCAGCACCGTCCCATACCTTTTTCTGCATCTCATCCTGATCCATGTAGCGCACCGTCACCACGCCTTTATCAAACGATCCCGATGCAAAATATGGACGCATGACCCGGCTCAGACGCTTGGATAGCACGAACCCGCCTTTATCCATGCTGAGTTGCAAACCCGTTTTTGACACGAACTCGTCGGTGGTCATGCCGTCCACAAACACGTCTTCGATCTTGCCATCCTTGACATAACGCAATGTGGGTTTGCTCATGCCAAATGTGCCATTTCGTGGGTATGACGTGGGATTTTCCAGCTCCTGAGAGACCACTGCCCACGCCCGTCCACTCTGCTCAAGGAAGGGATAGATTGCGCCGCCCAAGGCTGTCTCCTGATTGATAACCGTAATTTGTGGAAGTGCAGCCTCATCGACCGCAACGGTAGGTCGAGGCGCAACTATCGATTGCACCTTATGTGCGCTCGTGCCCTGCGCTCTGGCGTTCAATGCTTCACCTTGCGCGAGGGTGTGAGCAAAGGTTGACATAGAAAAAGTGGCGAAAAGGCCAGGAGAGAGGTAAAGCCAGATAACCACATCAACTTTTCCCACAATCGAGGCCGAGATGGAGTTTAGCGCGTATTTGCAA
>Ga0123337_10005098_pt1 | contig 13070 bp, 10 predicted proteins | sample frozenSSSSmetaG_FD_89792 | JGI IMG/M metagenome (GOLD analysis project Ga0123337, IMG submission 89792) | Glacier valley bacterial and archeal communities from Borup Fiord, Nunavut, Canada, to study Microbial Dark Matter (Phase II) -... | ecosystem: Environmental > Aquatic > Freshwater > Ice >...
GCTGTGCCTTCAAAAATACTAATTTTTCCATGCGTTTAAAGTGGCCTTCAAACGAACAGATTTTATACGCAGCCAATATACTGGCCAATAAGTTTTTTTTTAAACAAAAACCGGAGTCGGCACCACAATCCATACTGATAGTCAAATGGGATGAGATTGGTGATATGGCCACTTGCACCCATGTGTTTAAAGATTTAAAAATGGCCTTCCCACAGGCTGAAATTAGTCTTTTGTGTAAAACGTTCGTCAAGAATCTGGTCGAAAACGATCCGCATTTAGACCATATCATCACAGATATTAAAGACTATCATAAGCCTTATGAACTTGTGGTGGAATTGAGAGGCACCTGGTCTACACTGTTAACATCATTTCGTTATAAATCAATTTATAGGGTGAGCAGGGCTGAGACACGGTTAAAAAATAAGGGCAAACAGTTGCACGAAATAGATACTAATTTTGATATTATCAGACCTTTGCTTCCAGGGTATGTAAAATCTCAAAACCCTCAGTTGTATTATAGTCAGAGCGATGTAACAATTGTTAATGAGTGGATAGCCTTAAATAAGATTCAAAAATTTGCTGTTTTACATGCCGGTGCAAGGAAAAAACTCAGGCAGTGGAATCTGGACAGGTTCGCATTAGCAGCTGAATACCTGCATCATACCTATGGCTTTGAAATTGTTTTTGCCGGGGCAAAAGAAGATCAAAAAGATATAACAATTATCAATTCATATCTGAATTTTCAAACCTTCGATTTTACTACCGGTTTTAGTTTGTCGCAGTTTTCTTATCTGTGTTCTTTAGCTGATTTTTACCTGGGCAATGAAAGTGGTCCAATGCATATTGCTTCTGCTTTTAATAGACCTCTGATTGGACTTTTCGGTCCCGGAGTGCCTGATGTGTTTTATCCCCGTTCAGACAGGGCAAAGGTTTTGCACCATGTGTTAAGTTGTAACCCTTGCGACCAGATACATTGTGTACATCCGGAAAATCCCTGTATTTCTCGCATTCAGGCTGTTGATGTGCTGGAAAAAATTGACGAAATATTACACGAATAATTTGGCGAATTGTTTTTTTAATGATACATTCGTTCAAAATTTGATAATATGAAAAAAATCTACCTTGCCTTATCTATTCTATTCAGTAGTATTTTAAGTACATATGCACAATTGACACCTGTAAATATTAAAATTATCGATGATAACCACAAACTCCCGTTTATTAATAATTCTAATAAAAGAAGCATAAAGGCTCCCACATCCTGTGATGTGGATACAATAGAATATGCGTATTACAAATCCAGCTCCCTCGTTACGGTTTCGGTGAGTAGGGGGAGGAGTCTTGGACAATTATATTCATGTCCTAAACCCCTGATTTTATCCGGTTTTACTTTTTACGCGTTTATTATCCCTAATCCTCCCACTTCCAAAAAAATGAACCTGATTTGTAATGTGTACAAAGCAGGTCCTGATAGTTTGCCAAGAGGACGGCCCTTAAGGAGCGACACAGTAACCATCGATTCAACTTTTGGTGGTGGTGTAATTTCAAGGATTTTAAAACGCGCAGAATTCAAACCCATTACTCTGGATAGTAATTATATACTCACTGTTGAGACAGATAGCGCAACCCTTTCCGCAGGTATTGTTACCAATAATTATGCGGGAAATCCTCCGACTTATCCGCCAAATGGCAGAAAAGAAAATCTGAACTGTGGGTCCATTAGTGGGCTTTGGTATCAAGGACGGAATCTGAATGTTGGCGGTACCCCATTTGATTGTGATATATTGTTGAATCCATATGTGAAATATAGTTTCGGAACAGATTTTTCGATTAAGAATAACTGTTATAATATCAACGACAGTATTAAGTTTTTAAATACGGCATCATCAAATTTATCGGGTAGTAAGATGTATAACCGCTACGTGAATTTTAACCTCGCATATTACTGTCATATGTGGGACGTCGGCAATTATATGGGATATACCTACGCAGTCGATCACAAAGTACAATATACAGCTAAACAGAACTATAAAATCACTTTAGTCTCGACCATTTATCATTATAAGAGCAGTTCATTTGCCTGCTCAGATACAGCCGTCAAGACCTTGTATTACAAACCGGATATCCCGACTTTTACCGGGCAGAGCAATCTTTGCAAAGGAGATACGGCCAGATTTACTGCGCTTACTTCCGATACCGGCGTTGTTTTTGAATGGTTGAAAAAACCCTTTGGCACACCTTTCTACTTCGGTCAAACCTATCAGAAATATCCATTGACAAAAGATGATACCTTTTATCTCAGAGCTAATAATAACGGCTGTGTCAGTGGTGTAAGAACGATTATTATGAGGGTAAATACCTATCCGAGCAGTTTAGTCATTAAGAATGATTCAATTTGTGCCGGTTCAAAAGCCAACTTAAAAGCCACGTCGAATATCGGAACCACACAATGGTATACTTCCGCTACTGGAGGTCTTCCGTTTTTTGTCGGCACTGTTTATCAAACCAAAGTCTTAAATAGTGATACAACTTTTTATGCTCAGGCAGGAAATAACGGTTGTATATTAAATCCACGAATGGCTGTTAAGGCATTGGTCGGGTCTAATTTTGCTCCTGCTTCTCCGGTGGTTTCAGGTGATACCACCGTGTGTTTGTCTTCCGGAACTGGGGTCACTTTGACGGCAACAGCACCTGCGGGTTTAAGTATTCGCTGGTATGATGTGAGTACCGGTGGTGCCAGCATCAATACAGGAACTAATTATAGTTTTCTGCCGGTAAAACGCGAAGTCAGAACCTATTATGTCGATGCTTATAATGGTGTTTGCGCCAGTACAAGGGAACCAATCAATATTAATATAGAGGATTATCCTAAAATTGGCAACCTTTTGCATGATACCTTATGCAAAGGTGACTCCGCCCGCCTGAGTTTTACGTTACCTTTTGGCAATGCCACATGGTATGATGCTTCTACAGCAGGAAACAATGTGTATACAGGAACCAGTTTTGTAAGCGCACCTCTCAGCAGAATGGACTATTATATAGAAACCAATAGTGATATTTGTGTGAGCCCTGCGAGGACTAAGATTTCTGCCATTGTGAATACCTTTCCAACCATTGTGAAACTTTGGGGTGACACCATTTGTGCTAAAAATACAGCGCGCTTAAAATCAGTATTAAGTGGTAATGGCAGTTTAAATTGGTATGAAAGTGATACATCATCTGTTATATTGGCAACAGGAAAAACATATCAGACGCCAATCATCAACGGAAGCAAAAAATATTATGCAGAACCTGCTTATGCAGGCTGTATAGGTCCTAGACAAGTAGTTCAGCCAACAGTGAAGCCGGCTCCTTTCAGCGGTTTTTCTTTTGAGGTAATCACCTGGCAGCGTGTAAAAGTTTCACCGATTAATGCTTCAGGTGCTAGCATCAAATGGTATTTTGGCGATGGTACCACAAGTAACAGCAGTAATGTGACACACAGATATGAAAATACAGGCACTTATCAGGTAAAATTGGTACTGAAATCCAACACAAATGGTTGCAAAGATTCTACCACTGTTTCTGTCCTGATAGAAACCAGCGATATCCATACATTGAAGACACTGCCTTCCGCCAGTCTCTATCCGAATCCGGCGGCATTGGTATTAAATGTTTCCTCAGAACTATTGGGAAGCCAAAGTATGCAGGTGAGTATTTACAGCTCAAACGGAGTGCTGGTAAAAGAGCTCCATGCCGAAGCCATTGATGGTGTTTTAAATGTTCCGTTATCGGGATTGTCGACAGGTCTGTATATCATGCGTATCAATGGTTTTGCTCCACTGATGTTTGTCAAGGAATAAACATGTATTGTCGGTTTTTATTCCTGATATTGTGTATGTATGTCATGGATGTGCAGGGACAGGTGGAAGTGTTCAGAAATGAGAATGACACCGCCACATATATCCCCCCTGGAGATACCATCACAAAACCACCCCAGTTTGGCATGGGAGAGATTGACTTTTTTAGCTATATAGAAAATCATTTTAACCTGCGGGTAAGCGGCCAGTCCCTCGACTTTAATGGTGCCATTGTCAGATTTCAGTTTTATGTCGAAAAGGATGGCAGCATTTCTGATTATCAACACGTATATGGAACTAATGCCATCGTCTCGTCCGAAATAGAAAGGGTAGTGAGCCGCATGCCCAAGTGGACTCCCGGTTATCAGACCGGGAAAAAGAAAAAAACACTGATGGTTTACGACCTGAGTGTAAGAGCAGTCAATAGTCTTCCGGCCATTGAAGTAAGCAAAAACAACAGCAGTTTGCAATATACCGATAAGACCAATTCCATTAAATGGTTTATTACTGCCGGAGCGGTTTTAATCCTTGTTACACTTTGGATTATCAAATAATAGCGGTGCCTTTTTCCCCAAAAAGTAATGGGCAGTGCAAGCAGTAATTATTGTTTTATAAATAATCCTTTCAGGCCGCTTAAAACCTTATCCCAACCTGCTACTGATGCCTGATGACGTTTCTCTGCATGAGCATCGCTTCCGAAATTTTCATCTGTAAGTGCTATGCTGGTCATGCCATTGACTTCTACCAAATGAATGCTCACAGTGGTATAATTGGAGGGAATGTCTTCCAGACCTGACATTTTGCTCCAGGCTGTATATTGCAATAATCTGCCGGGTTGCATTTTAAGGACAGTTCCTTTTACTTCCACTTTTTGTCCTTCAAAAGTGCCGGTCCATGTTATCGGACTTCCAATTTTCCAGGTAGAATGTACTTCACATCCAAAGAAATATTTTTTAGTTATTTTGGGATTGGTAAGTGCTTCCCATACTTGCAATCGGTCTGCTTGTGCTGTGATAGTTTTTTGTACTATCAATTCATGTTTTGCTACTGAGTTTTTCATTTAAGAGTTGTTGTGGTTTTTTACACACATGATAAGATGTATGTTGCAGCAAAAATCAGATATTGCCTCATACTGATACTTACATCAATTACCGTTTATCTTAAATAATTCACATGTCGATAGTCTGTCCTTCCGTCGAGCAGTTACGGCTTAAAAGGCAAGGGATGAACATAATGCCGTAACCAAAACTCATAGGACATAAATATGCTCATGAACAAAGAAAAAACAGGTAAAGAAAAAAAGAGATAATAGTAGGCTTATAAATCTTATAAGCTTGCTTGAATAAAGATAAAATCAGAGATTCCTTAGTGGAAACTCTGACTTCCACCAAGTTTTGAAGGGTCGTAATCTTTTACAGATTCGCCATTTCGGATAATCTTCAAACTGATAATTTTATCGCCCTGACCGATGCTGTCAACAACATCCTGACCTTCCACCACATGCCCAAACACAGTGTGTTTGCCGTCTAACCAAGAAGTTGGTATATGTGTGATGAAAAACTGACTGCCATTGGAACCCGGTCCTGCATTGGCCATACTTAGAATTCCCGGTCTGTCGTGTTTCAGTTCCGGATGGAATTCATCCCTGAATTTATATCCCGGTCCGCCTCTGCCACTGCCGTCAGGATCACCGCCCTGTATCATAAAATCAGGTATCACACGGTGAAAAGTGATGCCGTCGTAATACGGCTCACCGGCCGGTTTTGCCGTGTTTTTAATCAGACCTTCAGCAAGTCCTACAAAATTGGCCACCGTTAATGGTGTTTTGGCATGTTCCAGAAACAAGTGGATACTGCCTTTATTGGTCTGCATATCTGCATATAATCCTTCGGGTAAATTTGAATAATCCATGATAAAAGTATGATTTGAGGAATAAAAAGGCAAAAATAATGAAATACGCCAGTCGAATAAAATTTAATTTTAAAGACCGTCCTTTTTTAATTTTTGCGTAACATTGCACCTTTGTTGTATCAGATCAACGCAATACACGGATGGTGACGAAAGAAATATTACTCAAGGCTTATACCCTGATGTGCAAAGCCAGAGCCATGGCTGCCATCTATGATGTTAACAGGCAGATTTGCAAATATGTACATTCTACAAGCAAGGGCCATGAAGCCATACAATTGGCCGCCGGTTTCCTGCTTAAACCCATAGATTATGCAGCGCCCTATTACAGAGATGAAAGTCTTTTATTGGGTATGGGCATGCAGCCCTATGAACTGATGCTGCAGCTGCTGGCCAAGGCAGATGATCCTTTTTCTGGTGGTAGAACCTATTATGCGCATCCTTCGCTGAAACGCGACGATATGCCGAAAATGCCTCACCAAAGCAGCGCCACCGGTATGCAGGCCATTCCGGCTACAGGTATGGCACATGGTATTAAATACAAAGAAAGTCAGCATCTGATTCAAACCACCGAAAACCCTATTGTTTTGTGCAGTATCGGCGACGGCAGCATGACAGAAGGCGAAGTCAGTGAAGCATTGCAAATGGCTGTTCTAAAAGAATTGCCTATATTATATCTTGTGCAGGACAACGACTGGGGTATTTCCGCCAGTGGAGACGAAATGCGCGCTATGGATGCCTATGAATTTGCCGCCGGTTTTAAAGGCCTGAAAAGAGCCAGAACAGACGGCAGTAATTTTGTGGAATGTTACGAAGATGTTAAATCGGCTGTAGACTGGGTGAGGAAAAACCGCAAACCTATGCTCCTGCATGCGAAAGTGCCCTTGCTTGGTCACCATACCAGTGGGGTAAGGAGCGAGTGGTATCGCGATGACCTTGAACAAGATATTGTCGATGATCCATTCCCGAAGCTCAAACAGGTATTAATAGACCTCGCCGAAACTGAAGATACCCTCTCCAAAATTTATGAGCAGTGCTCTGAAGAGATAAAAGAAAGTTTTGAACGTGCTGTTGCTGCGGCAGATCCAACACCGGAAAGCCTGTATCTCCATGAATTTGCACCTACGCCTATCACAGAAGAACAAGGCGTAAGGGCGCCTGAAGGCAGGGAGCCCGTGGTGATGGTAGATGCAGCTTTGTTTGCGTGTGACGAAATATTAAAAAAACATCCCGAAGCCCTTTTATATGGTCAGGATGTCGGTATACGGCTGGGTGGTGTGTTCCGTGAAGCGGCAACTCTGGCCAAAAAATATGGCAAAGACAGGGTGTTTAATACCCCCATACAGGAAGCTTATATCGTGGGCTCAACTGTTGGTATGAGCGCTGTAGGTTGCAAACCCATAGTGGAAATTCAGTTTGCAGATTATATCTGGCCGGGTGTCAATCAGCTGGTAGAAGAAGTGTCCAAAAGTTGTTTTTTATCCAATGGTAAATATCCTGTGCAAACCCTGATCAGAATTCCGACAGGTGCTTATGGTGGGGGTGGTCCTTATCATTCCGGCACAGTCGAAAGCAGTATTCTGCAAATAAAAGGCATAAAAGTGGTGTATCCGAGTAATGCCGCAGATATGAAAGGTTTGTTGAAAGCGGCCTTTTACGACCCTAATCCGGTCGTCATGTTTGAACATAAAGGCTTGTATTGGAGCAAAGTACCCGGCACCGATTTGGCCAAATGCCCCGAACCATCCGAAGATTATATTATTCCGCTCGGCAAGGCCAGAACCGTTTGTGAAGCCGATGCCAGTGCTGTAAAATATGGCGAATCTCTCGCCGTAATTACCTATGGCATGGGTGTGTATTGGGCCTTAAATGCGGCCAAGGAGTTTGAAGGGCATGTCGAAGTGATTGACCTTAGAACACTTAATCCGTGTGATGACGAAGCAATATTTGCTGCAGCTAAAAAACATGGAAAAATATTGATACTAACAGAAGAAACACTTAGAAATTCGTTTGCAGAAGCCTTGGCCGGCAGAATACAAAAGAACTGTTTCCAATATCTGGATGCACCGGTTGAAATTATGGGTTCGGCAAATTTACCTGCCATACCTTTAAATATCGGTCTTGAAAAAGAGATGTTGCCAAATGCCGATAAGGTAGCTTTGGCTTACAGAGCTTTACTTTACGACTAAATTTTTTTTGGGCGCCTTATCCTCGCCCTCCTGCTTTGGCATCCCGGTCAAAGCACCGGGAGTGCTTCCATGCGGTCAAGGGGCGCGGGTTCTCGTTGTTGCTGTGAGATTGGTTCCTATCACTCTGCTTAGGTGGATCCCATATTTCAATTCCGATAAAATCAGCCAAAAACACGATTAAAATTAATATATAGTCCTGTCATTCAGCTACCTGTGAATTCGTCATAAAAATATGACATAAATCCCTATATTTGTAAATTCAAGCCTGTTTTAAGGATGAGCAACCATGGTTAAAAGTGTACAAATAGTTGTCATTTTCTCTTTGTTGATGTTTGTTTCCTGCAGGAAGCCTGAAAAGGTATATCCCAATAATTCTCCGCAAAATTATGATGATGTCTCAACCGTTAAGGTGGAGAATTATATTAATCGCCTATACATCGATTTGTTGGGTCGTGAACCGCTTGATAATGAAGTGTTAAGAGATGTCAAAAGTCTTAGAGACGGCAAACTCAGTTTTGATGTCAGGAAAAACCTAATTACAAAACTGATGACTGACAGCATATATGTTCCCGGTGATTCATCCTACAAAAGAGCCTATTTTCAACGTATTTACGATTTGTCAAAAGCCAGATTGCTGGAAGGTGCTGCAGAGGATGAGTTTTATCAGCAAATAGGCAATGCACAGTTTGCAATTCTATCAGCCCGACTTACCGGAGATTCTATCGGGGTGTTTGCAGCCAAGGTGACGATAGACCGCTGCGATAATGTGCTTAAGTCGCGCAGAGCTTATCAATACGGATTGATTGGTATCGGCGAGATGCACGCCTATATGCTGGATAATCCGATTTATGATGTCATCAATATGAATACGCTGAATTTTGTCAATGCTTCTTTTGATGATATGTTTTTCCGTTTTCCCACAAGGGATGAATTTAAAATGGCTTATGATATTGTCGAATCCGGAAAAGGAGCAAGCCTGTTTGGAGGCTTTGCAGACAATAAACCTGCCTATTGCCAGATGCTGGTAAATTCGCGCGAATATTATGAAGGCATGATTAAATGGTGTTATTTGACCTTGGTTGGTCGTGAGCCTACAACACAAGAAAGCTACAATCTGATGGAGGATTTTTACCAAACAAAAAATCTTCAGAACGTTCAAAAAGTAATTTTAATGACCGATGAATATGCGCATTTTTAAACTGATTATCGGCTTGGTTCTGATGGTCTTTTTTGCGTCTTGCAAAAAAAACAAAGGGACATTTGAGGTAGTGGATACACCTTCTTATGGTGACAATCTGAACAAGGATAAAACCAAATCGAACATTGAATTTCACAGTATTTTAAGCACCAATCTGTTTCAGAAACCGTCGTCCATCAATGAACTTACCAGAACGGACAGAGTGATTCAGAGCTGCGGCGATAAGACCCTCATCAACGAGGTGATTATCAGTAATTATATGAACTCCGCCAATGTGAAGTTGCCATCGCGTAGAATGATGGTAGACAGTACCGAGCGCTTTGTAGAAGAAACATATATCAGATTTTTTATCCGTCGGCCAACGGAAGCAGAAAAAACCTGGTTTACCAATTATATCAACGCCAATAAATCCAATCCATATTTCAGACCAGAGTTAGTGTACACAGCGTTTTCGGCCTCTGATGAATATATGTTTTATTAACCGAAAAAGAAGATGAAAAGAAGGGAATTTGTAAAAAACGCAGCGGCTATTGCAGCAGGGGGTATTGTATTGCCTTACATTATTCCTTCTGGCCGTTTGTTTGGCAGAACTAATGCCCCTAAAGCAGATTATGTGGTGATGGTGGTATTCGGCGGGGGACTCAGGCAACAGGATGCCATCTTGCAAAGATATCTGGCAGATAGTCAGCAATACAATGTAGAAGGAAACATATTGTATAATATCCTTGAAGGCGCAGCACCGTCATCAAAAATAGCATACGGCACTACACCCGCCGGACAACCTAATGGCAGCAAACCTATTCCCAAAATTTTGTCACAATCCATACAAAAACAAGGAACCATTTTTGCAGAGATGAGGGCCATATCAGGAGGACACTATGGTGGACTCAATTCACTCATTACAGGTAGCAGGGTTGAAGGACAGGGTTTAAAAGTCAGACCTGTCAATCCTACCATTTTTGAATATGCCAGGCGTTTTGCCGGATATAAAGCTACTGATACCTGGTTTATCGGCAATACCATCAGCAATTCTGTGCCACTTCTGAATTCCAGTAAACACCCGGATTTTGGATTGACATACGGCGCTAATTTTTTTGCACCGGGAATTACTTTTGGTTCAGACGGATATGCTGCACTGGCGAACGCCAAAGTTTACCATCCACAGGAAGAACTGGAGCCCACTTATAAAATGAAAAACTTCCTGGATAACACATTTAACATCAAAAAAGGTGATATGCCCGGTATCAGGAATACAGATGATGAAAAAATAAGGATTCGTGAGTTTATTGCCAATACCTTCCAAAGACAGGCTTCCGGCCAGATACCCATGCCTCCTGTTTCAGGCGGTGATGGCACTACCATTGGTTACGCTGCAGAGGTGCTGAGAGTGTTTAAACCCAAATTGTTGGTCGTGAATCTCAGTAATATTGATGGTTGTCACAGCAATTATACCGGTTATCTGCAGTCTATGCACAGGGCCGACCATGCGGTAGGTTTTCTTTGGAATTACATCCAAACCCAGATTCCGGAAATGAGTGGCAAAACCATTATGACATTTGCTCCTGAATGTGGGAGGAATTATCAACACAACCCGATAAAAGATGAAAATGATTGGTACGGTTATGACCATGGTGATGCCAATTCTCTGCGTGTATTTGGTGGCATGGTGGGGCAGAATGTGCCCGCAGATTTGATGGTGGGCTCCGAGGTCAATCCGGTGGGCAAGGTCACAGATATGACTTTAACCATTGCCGATATTCTCGGGTTTAAAGATGAAGTTAAATCAACTGGATTGGTCGATCCGGAGGCAATGAGTTTATTTGATAGAATTTAGCATGATAAGAATAGTTTTATATTGTAGTTTGATGATGATGATTTTGGCTTGCCGAAAAAACAAGTCGAACAATCCTTATGATGACTGGAAGGATGAAACTAAAGGTCAGGTGTTAGCGGATAAAGACATAGATCCCAATACCATTGAGGGCCTGCACAAATATATTTTTAAACCTACCTGTTCAAACAGCGGTTGTCATGATGGAAATTTTGAACCCGATTTTAGAAGTATAGAGAGTTCATATAATTCGCTTGTGAATCGCCTGAGCACCAATACTGATCCGGCAAATAGTCAGTTTGGTAAGCGAGTGGTTCCGGGAAGCGCCGCTACCAGTATGTTATTGCGCCGCATTCTGGAGTTTATCCCCGGCACTCAGGGTAAGATGCCGTTACTCACAGACCCGGGAAGTGACTGGCCGACGAAAAAAAATGAGTACATTCAGAATATCACGAATTGGATTAATAATGGCGCAAAAGACCAGTTTGGAAAAAGTCCTTCAGATAATGATTTTATGCCACAGCTTGCTGGTATCCTTGTTTTTCGGGATGCCTCCTCTACACCTTTGCCTCATAGTGCATACAGTCCGATAAGCATTCCATCCACAACCGCCAATATAAAAATCATGTTTGCTTTTTCTGATGATAAAACTCCGGTCAATCAGTTTGGTAACAGTAGTATTAATTTTTCGCTGAACCCTAACCAATATGATTCAACTGTTTTAACTCTTGTGAAAGAATCTTCATCCAGAAAGGAATTGGGCGTATTAGGCAACATGGTTGACTATTGGCATAGCGTTATTGTGCCTGTTAGCTCACTGGGGGTATCAGGTGATGTCATTTGGTTGAGAACAGAAACAACAGACAATGTCAATCCGAAAATATTTTTGCCATCGGCTACCACTTCATTTAACCTCAAAAAATATTTTGCATTAAAACTGGAATAAAAGGTGAGCAGACACATATTATATAGCTTTTTAATGTTAACTGTTGTGGCGGTGTTATCGTCATGCAGTAAAAAAAATGATATAAGTGAAGTGCCTTCCATACAAATGCTCAATGTGAATTCTACTTCCATTTTGCAGTTTAAGGATAGCCTGGTCATCACAATAGAATATACCGACGGTAACGGGGATATAGGCGAAATTAATCCCGATAAAAATTCACTGCAAATTAAGGACAGAAGACTGAGCAATGCAGATTATTATTTTGTTCAACCTTTGGCTCCTCCGGGAAGCGATATTAAAATAAAAGGTGTCATAAAGGTGCAAATAAGAAATACATTTTTATTGGGTACCGGGAATAGTGAAACCACAAATTTTGACTTAAAATTAAGGGATAGAAGCGGCAATTGGAGCAATACCATCAGCACCCCGGAAATCACCATCAGAAAATAAGAATGGGCAGAACATCTACATATCATGTATCTTACAGCTTATTACTGAAAAGTATTTGCCTTTTGGTATGTATAGTTGGTTTTGTTGTGTTTGTCAATGCCCAGGCAACTTATAAAATGAGCAATAACAAAGTCTATAACTGTAAAGGCAAATTGACGGACAGCGAAGGCAATCTGCAATCAGCAAAAAAATACGCGAACAACGAAAATTATACATTTACAATTTGTGTGAAAGGTGCCAGCTCTATTGATATAAGATTTAACGGAGCTTTTTGCACAGAACCTTCTTCAGATTACCTCAAAGTATTTAAAGGCAATGATAGCTTCGGCACTTTATTAAAAACATTTTCGGGTACAATTAATTCTCCTGGCACTTTTACTGTGAATGATAGTTGTGTTACATTTTTCTTTCATTCTGATATCAATATTGTATGTGATGGCTGGGACCTGAATTGGGAGGCTAAGATTACCTCCGTTCCTCAACCTGTTTTTTCTCCAATCACAAATCCCAAATGTAATGCCAATACCATCAGAGTAACGCTCGACCAGAAGTTCTATTGCGATTCTGTCAAAGCTGCTAATTTTAAGTTGAGCGGACCCTTGTCTCCTGCTATTACTTCAGCTATTGCAGTGAATTGTGACAGCAGAAATGAAACCAATACGTTTGATATCACCTTTGCTTCAGGTCTGAATAGAAGTGGGGCTTATAC
>Ga0123337_10005099_pt1 | contig 13069 bp, 11 predicted proteins | sample frozenSSSSmetaG_FD_89792 | JGI IMG/M metagenome (GOLD analysis project Ga0123337, IMG submission 89792) | Glacier valley bacterial and archeal communities from Borup Fiord, Nunavut, Canada, to study Microbial Dark Matter (Phase II) -... | ecosystem: Environmental > Aquatic > Freshwater > Ice >...
AGATTGGTCAGCCACAGCGTTAAACAATCCACCACAATCGCGTCATACTGCCCGTCTTCTTTCTCAATCCGTTCCGCCACCGCAAGCGGCTCTTCCCACGTCATAATGTCCGGCCCGCGCTCCGCCTTATGCCGCGCAATCCGCTCCCGCATCTCGTCGTCCCAAGCCTCCGCCGTCGCAATAAAACCCTTGCGCGAACCCGTCGCCCGCAACATCTCCAAAGCCGCCGCGCTCTTCCCCGAACGGCTCCCGCCCCCAACCAGAATCATGCCGCCACACCCCGCCTTCTGCTGCTCAACATCCAAATAAAAAACGGACCGCCCAACAGTGAAGTAATCACGCCCACCGGTATCTCAACCGGTGCCAGAATCGTCCGCGAAAACACGTCGCAGAGCGCGACAAACGCCGCGCCCAGCAGAAACGAGCAGGGCAATAATGTCCGATGGTCCGCCCCCACCCACATCCGCAATGCATGCGGCACTATCAAGCCCACAAATGCAATCGGCCCCGTAAGCGCCGTCACCGCACCCGTCAAAATAGACCCCGCCAGGCACCCCAACACCAACATCTTCCCTGTCGAAACTCCACGCGCCGCCGCCCACGTTTCCCCTACCGATAACAAGTTCCATTCCCGGCTATACCAGAACACCACCGCGCACACTGGCGCAAGCACCGCCGTCAACCACACCAGCGTCAAGTAATCGGGCGCATCGATCCCGCCCATCAGCCACCGCGTCACTGCAAACGATTTCAATAACCCCACCAGGCTCGATAAAAACAGAATCGCCGCGCCGCACATACTGTTGATCGTCACTCCCGCCAGCAGCAGGCTCACCGAAGATAACCGCCCCCTGTTCGAAGCAAGCACCACATTCAGAACCAACACTGCGGCCGCCCCCACGCATGCCGCGAAGCTCACGCCCGAAATTCCCGCGAATGAACTCCATCCAAAGACAATCGCCAGCACCGCGCCCAGTGACGCGCCTCCCGAAACTCCCAGCGTGTAAGGTGTCGCCAACGCATTGCGTAGCAGCGCTTGAAACAGCACACCCGCCACCGCAAGCGCGCCGCCTGTCCATAAAGAAAGCAGCGCACGAGGCAACCGCAATTCCCACAAAATTTCATGATCGGGCGATACCCCGTGCAACGCCGCGGCTAAATTCAAGGTGCGCGATCCAATCGTCACCGCCGCAATTCCCGCCGCAACAAATGCCGCTGCACAGATCATCACCACCGGAACCTTATTCTCCATACACCATCCAGGGCTGCCCCGATTCCCTCTGGTGTACTTCCACACGCACGCGGAAAACCTCCCGCAACATCCCCGGGTTCAACACGTCAACAGGTTTCCCATCCGCGCAGATCCGCCCTTCGTTCATCAGCACCACGCGCCCCGCATAAGCCGCCGCCAGATTCAAATCGTGCGTCACCGAAACCACCAGCAGACCCTTCCTGCTCAACTCACGCAACAGATGATGCAGTGACAACTGATGCTCCAGATCCAAATGGTTCGAAGGCTCATCCAGCAGCAGCACGCGCGGCTCTTGCGCCAGCGCCGCCGCCAGCAGCACGCGCTGCTTCTCGCCTCCGCTTAGCGTTCGAAAGTCGCGGTTGCGAAAACGCTCCATCTCCGTCGCCTTCAACGCTCCCGTAACGGCCGCATGGTCTTCGGCGCTCTCGTACAAGCCTGTCGCGTGCGGCGTCCGTCCCATTGCGACAACTTCCTCCACCGTAAACGGGAACGCCGTGGGCTCAGTCTGCAACACCACCGCCACTTGCCGCGCGAACTCGCGCCGGTTCCCTTCGTGAGCACGCCGGTCCAAAAATAAGCATTCTCCATACGAAGGCCGCGCTAATCCAGCAAGCAGCGAAAGCAGCGTTGATTTGCCCGCGCCATTCGGCCCCGCAATCGCCACGAACTCTCCCACATGCAGCTTCAACATCGCTGAGCGCAGCACCTCGGCAGCGCCATAACGAACCCCCGCACCCCGGACATCGTACAGGCACTTCAGAATTTGATCTCCGGATGCAACAGGCGAATCAGTATCTTCGCAGCCTCAATCGCTCGCGGACCCGGCACCAGAAATGGCGAAGATTCCAGCGCAAACACGCGCTGCGTTTTCACCGCCCTCAACATTCCCTTGCTTTGCCAAAGCGCCAGCACTTCCTGCTGTTTCGGTCTCGCGTCGCCGCTCAATTCCATAATCGCGTCAGGGTCGCGCGAAAGAATCTCCTCCAGCGAAATCTTCGGATACGGTGCCGTGACGTCGGCAAAAATATTTGCTCCACCAGCGTAATCCAGCAGGTCTGAAAAGTAGCTGGTGCCAGAGCCCGCCACCATGCCCTCCAGCCGCCCCTGCGTATGGCCCACGATAAACGCGACGGTAGGTTTCGGCTTGCCCGCCGTCAGCCTCTTCAATCCCTCAAGCTGCGTTTGCATACTGTGAATCATGCGTTCCGCGCCTTCACTCGCCCCTGCCGCTTTTCCAATCACACGCGCGCCGGCATAGATCGCCGCCAGGTTCTGGCTCTCCACCTCCACCACCGGAATATGCAAGCGCGTCAGGTTCTCCGCCAACTGATTCGGCATCTTGTGAACCACCACCAGATCGGGTTTCAGCGCAAGAATCGCTTCCACATCCGGCTTCAGCAGGTTCCCGATTTTCGGCAGCTTCGCAGCCTCAGCCGGAAAATTGCAATAGATCGTCACCCCCACCACACGCGGACCCAACCCCATCGCAAACAGCGTTTCCGTAATGCTAGGCATGGTGGAAATAATCCGCTGCGCACTGGCGGCCCACGCGCTCACGGCAAGCAGAAAGAACACAATCAATCGCACGTAAACTCTCCCCAGGCCTGCAGTAAACGCTCATTCTCATCGCGAGTCCGCACCGCAACGCGCACGGCCATGTCCTCACAGACACGAACCAGAATCCTATGCCGCAGCAGGTGTTCCCGCAACGCCTCAGCGCGGTAGCCAAGCTTCACAAAAATGAAATTCGCATCCGTTGCCAGCGGTTCAGTCTTCCGCAGACCGCGAATCCGGTCCGCAAGCCAAACCCGTTCGCTCTTCACGAACTCCATTGATCTTGCAGCATGCTTCGTGTCCCCCACAGCCGCCAGCGCCGCCGCCTCTGCAAGCACATTCACCTGCCAGGGCTCCCGATGCTCCTTCCATTTCCGAATCACGCCCGCATCCCCCACCAGAGCACCAACGCGCATCCCCGGCAGTGCATAAAATTTAGTCAACGATCTCAAAATCATCAAACGCGAATGCTCGCCAATCAACTCACCCGCCGAGCGCAATCCCGAAAACTCGATGAAAGATTCGTCCACCAGAACCTTCGCCGAAGAGCGCTCTAAATAGCCCCGCAACACCTCAAGCGGCAAACTCCAACCCGTGGGATTCGCCGGACGCGTCAACACCAGCAGTCCCTCTTGCGGCCAACTCGCCGGGTCCCTTAACTCCGCCTCCCGATACTCCGGAAACGCCCGATAAAATTCTGAAAACACCGGCAGCCCCAGAGTCACCGCCTCTGTTCGAAACATCCGCGCCACAAAAAAGATCAACTCCGTCGCGCCATTCCCAAGTAAAACCTGCGCCTCGTCCAAATCCCACAAATCAGCCAGCGAACTGCGCAGTAAAGCAGGTTCCCGCTCCGGATAATGCACAATCCGGTCAAGCGCCCCGCAAATCGCCGGCTGCACGCACGCTGAAGGTCCAAGCGGATTGATGCTCGCGCTAAAATCCAGCACCGTCCGCCAGTCCCATCCGTGCTCCCGCGCCACGGCGAACACATCCCCGCCATGCGTTATCGCCACGCCGCAAACCCCAAAATCGCGCCCACGCAAAGCGCCTCCGATACGTAAAGCAGCACCCGCAAGCGCCCGAATACACCGCGCACCAGCGGATACACCGCATCCCCCAGCGTTGCCTTATGGCTCGGTATACCGCGATAAAAACTCAAGCCCCCCAACTGCACGCCTATCGCTCCCGCCACTGCGGCTTCCGGATATCCGGAATTCGGGCTAGGCTGGCTGGCACCATCCCGCAAAGTCACGCGAACCGACCGCCGCGCATCGAACCCCGGCAACAGCGCAGCCATCCAAATCAGCAAAGCTGTCAATCGCGCCGGCACATAATTGGCAGCATCATCGATCCGCGCTGAGGCCCACCCGAACTCCTGGTACCGCTCATTCTTGTGCCCCACCATACTGTCCAGCGTATTGATCGCCTTATACGCCGCCATCCCCAGCGGCCCGGCAAGCGCTAGATAAAATAGCGGAGCAATCACCCCGTCGCTCAAGTTCTCCGCTACCGTCTCCACCGTAGCCCGAACCATCTCCTTCTCATTCAGTTGCGCCGTATCGCGCCCCACAATCCACGAAAGCCATCGCCGCGCCTCTTCCGTCTCGTCCTTCTCAAGCGCCTTCACCACGCGCGAAGCTTCGAAATCCAGATCGCGGCACGCCAGTAATGAATAGATCCAATACACCCGCGCCCACGCCCCCGCATAGTGAATGGTCACCCCAACAACACCGACGAAGCTTCCCACCACCACCACCCAAAACAACAGCCCCGCCACGCGCAACGGCAGCCCAGCCCTACGCAGCAATCGTTCACACGCACCCGCAAACCACCCAATCCCGCGCACCGGATGCGGCATCCATTGCGGGTCCCCTAGCGCCAGGTCCAACCCCACTCCCGCCAGCAGTTCATAAGGAGCCACCATCACAAATACAACTCCGCAAAGCGCTTCTTATCCACATTCGCGTCGAACCAATCGGCCATCGCTTCATAAGAAACTTCCCGCGCGGGAAGCGGTGCCACCGCGCGCCCCATCAACTCCCCCAACACACCCGCATCTTCCAGCGCCCCATGCAGATAAGTCCCCGCGCACCGCCCCAACCGCAGGCCATCCTCAGTGCCGTCTTCCAAAATCGCGAATGGCACAGCACCAGCGGGCCGTGTCGTCGCGCCCAGATGAATCTCGTAAGCCTGAAATTCAATCCCGGAAGGAGTCGCCCCACGAACCACCCGCGTCACCTTCTCCTTCGCCAGCACCGTGCTGCCCGGCAGCAGCCCCAACCCTGCCGCACCGCCCCTCTCCGATTCCATCCCGAATGGATCTTCAACCCGTTCCGCCATCATCTGATAACCGCCGCAAACGCCCACAATCCGCGCGCCCGCCGCGTGTTGCCGCACCACCCAATCCCCCAGCCCCGTACTGCGAAGCCAAGCCAGATCCCCCAGCGTATTTTTTGTTCCCGGAAGAATCACGCAACCGAAAACCGCATCCACGGGCTTCGCGATCCTCCTCGCCGAAGGCACCAATCGAAAATCCGAAAGATTAGAAATGTGCGGCAGCGCCACAATTGCAACATCGGAATTGAGGTCCCCGCCGCCCTCGAACGACACTCCATCCTCCGCATCCAGCGCCACTCCCCGCAAGAACGGAAACACACCTAAACAAGGCTTCCCCGTGCGCTCCTCAAGCAGTCTCGCGCCCCCCTCAAACAGCGAAGGATCCCCACGAAACCGGTTCACCACAAATGAACGCACCAGACTTTTCTCGCCTTCCTCCAGCAACGCAAACGTCCCCACAACAGCCGCAAACACGCCGCCCCGATCAATATCGGCCGTCAACATCACCGGCACATCCAGCCGCGTAGCCAGCCCCAGATTCACCAGGTCGGTCTGCTTCAAATTCAGTTCCGAAATGCTGCCCGCGCCCTCCAGCACCACAAACTCATGCCGCGCAGCCAGCCGCTCATAAGCATCCATCACCTGTCCCAACAAAAACGGAAATTGATCGTAGTACTCACGCGCCGGCAATGTCCGCCAAACTTTTCCGTTCACCACCACCTGGCTCCCAGTATCGGAATTCGGCTTCAACAGAATCGGATTCATATCCGGTTCCGGTTCCAGAAAACACGCTTCCGCCTGCGCAACCTGCGCCCGCCCAATCTCCCCGCCCGCCGCGCACGGATACGAATTGTTCGACATGTTCTGCGCCTTAAACGGAGCCACTCGCCACCCCTGCCGCGCCATCCACCGGCATATCGCCGTCGTCATCCAACTCTTCCCCACGTGCGACGCCGTGCCCGCCACCATCAACGCCCGCGCCCTCACCGCACCGCCCCTGCTACCCTGATGAGGTTCGCCAAGTGCCCGTCATCCTGCCGTTCCGAGCCTTCCGCTCCCGCGTTCCCCGCATCTACATCCCCGGTGAAGATCCGCCGCTCCCCCTCGCTGAACTCACTCAAGATTCCGAACCCGCGCTCTTTTTCTATCGCCAACAATTCCGCTTCCCCGGCGACACCGAAGAGCAGATCCGCGAAGGCGTCATGGGCATGCTCAATCGAGGCGAAGCCACCATCTACCCGCACGAAGAAACGTCCCCCGATCGCGTCCTCGCCTGCTCCGAAACCATCCAGCGGGCTGAAACCGATCCCGGCAGTCTCTGGCTCTGGTGCAACAACGTCGCCCTGCCCGCCGTCACCACTCCGCCACCCCTCCAAGCTCCCGATCGCTTTGGCTGCCTCCACCAGATCTGGCCCATCACCCATCCAGCTCGCATCCGCGAACTGCAGTCCGCCATCGCCAAGGTGCCTCTCTTCCTTGCCGATGGCCACCACCGCTTCGCCGCCGGATGGAACTTCGCCACAATTCAAGTCCGCTCCACTGCTCTCAGAACGCGCGCGGCTCCCGAATCCGTCATCGACCTCATCGAGCACAACGCCAAGCGAGGCATTCTCCTGCCGCCCACGAGCACTGATTTCGACCCGAAGCTCGCCGCCGGCCTCGTCATGCACCGGCATCAGAACGAAAACGTCACACCCGCAACGCCCCAGCGCCTCGGGGTCCGGAATCCATCTTCGTAATAAATCTGGTCCAGCAAATTATTCATCCGCCCATACACGCGCATCGTGGTCCTCTCGCTCAGCGCGCGCGAATAACCCGCCGTCAGCACCGCCTGCCGCGCTCCTGGAAACACAAACGTCCGCCGGTTCAACTGAAACAAAAAGTCGCTCGCCGCAAGAAACTCAAACGACGCATCCACATGCTTCCCCAACTGCTGCAGCACCACCATGCTGAACGTGTTCGGCGTAATGCGCGGCGTCTGCAGTGTGCCGTCCGCGAATTGCGAAAATCTGTCCCGCGAGTTCGTATACGTATAAGCCGTCTTCACGCGCGTCGCCCGCCAAGGCTTCACTTCCGCCGAAACTTCCACGCCCCTTGCCAAAGCCCCGCCCGTATTCCTGTACCCCAACGACCGCCCGAATAAATCCGTCGTTGGCCGTATCAGCCCGCTCGAATCGAATGCAATCACCTGCTGCAACCGCGTATAAAAATAGGTCGCACTCAACCGCACCCGGTCCGATGCAAAATACTGATCAATCCCGCCATCAATCGCAACCGACCTCTCCGGCTTCAACCGCGGATCGCCATAAGCACTAAACGAATTGCCAAAAAACGACGTCCCGAACAGTTCATACAAAGATGGCTTGCGATACCCATTCCCCGCATGCGAACGAATCTTCGTGCCCCATTCCCGCACAAAGTAAGCCACTGAAACGTCCCCCGTATACGCGTTCGAAGGATTAATCGCCGCAACCCCCGCATACACCGGCACCGTCCCCGAAAACGTGGGCTGGCTCAACCCAAAATATTGCAGCCGTCCCGATAAAGATATCTGCAGCCTGTCCCGCAACAGCCGGATCTGGTCCTGCGCATCCACCGTATGGCTCCGCTCGGCAACCTGCGTTCGCGAATTCACCCGGGTAGCCGGATTCGGGTTGCTGTCACTAGAAGGCGAATCGAAAGACTCCCGCTCAAACTCATACCCCGCCGAGAGCAACTGATGCGCACCCGCCACATAATTCACCTGCCCCCGCAGCGTATCGATGCGCCCGTTGAACTGGTTCGAAGACCGAAACACCGGATTAAATCCCGGCCCCAGCGGACCGTTCACCACATTCCTGTCCGACGCCAGCCCCTGATAGCTCACGCGATACGAAAGCGGTGCGCTTACCTGATGCTGCACCGCAAAAAGCGTCGATAGAAACCGCGCGGTCCGGTAATAATCCGGATCGCCAAGCGCCGGAACGAACGTCGCCCCCACGCGGCTATACGGCAACCCCTGCTCCGCCAATCGAATCTGCGAAGCCACCGGCGCAACCGCCGCAATATATCCAGAAGCAGGCAAACCCGCGGCAGGCACCGCATTAGGCGTCTGATACAACTGCCCGTAAACATCAGTCGCCAGCAGACGTCCGCTTACCACCAACCCAGGCCGGAACGTGTAGTCCACCAGCCCATTGCCGGTCGTATTCTTATACCGCCCATACCCTCCCACGCCGTCGGTCACATCCTGGTGCCCCACCCCTGCCGAATAATGCAGCCGGTTTCCCATCGCGCCGCCACTCAAACGCGCCACGCCCCGGAACTCGCCCAACCCGCCGCCATCCGCCGTCACGCTGCCGTGAAACGCCCCGCCCCCGCCATCGGTCACCATGTTGATTACGCCGCCGATCGCGTTCGTCCCGTACAGCGAACTCCCGGCCCCGCGCACCACTTCCACGCGGCTCGTATCCACCAGCAACAAGTCAGTCAGGAACGAACTGGCATCCCCCTGCGTCGCCGCCACATCCCGGAAGCGCATGCCATCAATCAGTACAGCCGTGTCGAACGTCCTCAAACCGCGCACCTGTACCTGCGTGAAGTAGCCAGGAGCGCCCTTCTGCGATACCCGCAATCCCGCCACCGCTCGCAACGCATCCGCCAGCGATGCAACACCGCGCTGATCCAGTTCCGCGCGCTCAATCACATCCACCGCCTTCGCCGTCTCATCCAGCGATTGCGGCGTGCCCGTCGCCGTCACCTCAACCACGGATCTCACCTGGCCCACAACCAACCGCACCGGCAACTCCACCGGTCCATTCACGTCCACCACCGCAGCCTCGGCCAAACGCAATCCAGGCGATTCGGCTTGCAACAGATAAGCACCAGGCGGGACCGAAACAGAGTAAGCTCCCTGCGCATCGCTCACACCCGCATATTGTGGAGCCGTAGCCCGGTTGTAGAAAGTAACAGAAGCGCGCGCAACTGCCGCACCTGATGAATCGGAAACGCGTCCGGAAACGCGCGCATCATGCCCTTGCGCAAGCAACGGGCAAGCAAACGCAAAAATACAAACAAACGTAGAGATCAGCGACATCTATGCTCCTTCGGCACAGGTCAAGTCCGTACCGATTTCGGCACGGGCTAATGGCAGGTCTTCGGACTTACAGGCTCATTCCGTTTCCGGATCTTCCTACCGGCCTCCGCTTCCCAGCCCTTGTCGGACCAGTGCGTATGGTGAGGCTTTCGTTCCTGTTTACCGCTGCGGGGCAGTTCCGGATTCACACCGGATTCCCTGTTTCCACGCACCCGTAAAGAGCGCGTACCAACAGCATTAGAAGGGTATCACGTAGCGCTCCGGCGCTCCCACCCCGCGCGCTCCAATTCCGGCACGCAGCTATCCTCCGCCGCATACCCCAAACACAAATAGGCCACCAACCCCCATTCCCGAGGCACGCCCAAAATCGCCCCCACCCGCCCCGCGTCTAGTATCGAGACCCACCCCATCCCCACCCCGTGCGCCCGCGCCGCCAGCCACAAAACCGTAATCGCGCTCACCACGGAATACTCCAGCATCTCCGGCATCGTCCGCCGCCCCAGCCCCGATCCCTGCCGCGTCCCCCCATCCGCAAACACAGCCAGATGCACCGGAGCCTCCACCAATCCCGCCAGCTTCAGCCGCGAATACAACCCAGCCTGCTCCCCCGAATATCCGGCAAGCGCTTCCTTGTTCGCAGTCTCAAACTCAATCCGAATCGCAGCCCGAGCCTCTTCGCTTTCCACCCTCAAAAATCGCCAAGGCTCACTCAACCCCACCGAAGGCGCAAGCCGGGTCAACTCAAGTAAGGTATCGAGCAATCCCTCAGGCAGCGGCTCCGGCCGAAACCGCCGGACATCCCGCCGCCAAACCAGCAGTTCCCGAAACTGTTCCCGAAATTCCTCGCTAAACGACACAATACAATGTAGCCCCGGCCCAAGGCCGACGCGTTTACTGGACTCTGAACTGCTTATCATTATTAAGACAATTTGATGATTCGCAGATCGGCATTGAAACGTGCACAAACCTAATCGGCCTAAGTAAAGTTAGACAGCGAGATCGCAAGATCTATGCCTCGCCGACACGGAGTATTCTAGATTTCAGCGGTCTGCACTATGAGTGCCCCCCAGCCTCAAAGACCAGCAATATCGCCTTGAGTTGAGGCGGCGCACGCTGAACAGGACAGATGGACAAATTCGACAAAATTGCCAATTAGCAGAAACTTGGAAATGTACTGGATCAAAGCGTTCTCTGTCACCATCAACGATACGGTTGTGATGTGAAAAAAAACGAACTACAAAACAACTTTTGGCTGCTTGATCCAGAAGGGTCCGGTAATGCTTGTAACCGGTTATCGCATGAAAACCATCGTAGACTCTCGCTGCTCGCCGCGATTGACCATGAAGAAAAATGATACAAACAGAGAACAGACAATGATAAAGACGCTTACGATAATTCTGAGTATGTTGGGAACTTCAAATCTTGCGTTAGCGCAAGCTACGGATGCGGAGAGCATTGAGCGAGCGCTCGCTGCTGCACCACGCCAAATGCATGATGGCGCGACTGTCATTAAATGGAAAGACGACCTTACATACGAGACGATCAAAAAGGGAACCAACCACCTTGTCTGCTATGACAGGTCGGGTGAGCCTGGGCGACAGCCATTTGCGGTGCAGTGTACCAGCGACGCTAATCTTGCTAGGGTAGCTCAGAATCGAAAATTTGAGGCAATCACCGATAAGACGAAGCGCCAAGCTGAATTGAATGCGGCCGAGGCTAACGGAACACGAGTAAAGCCAGAGTTTGGATCGGTCTGGCTCGACATGAATGGTCCAGATCAGGCGCACGCGCGGATTCACACGACAATTGCGATGCCTGGAGCTACCACCCAGTCAACCGGACTGCCAGAAGGCCCTGGCAAGGGCGGCGCTTGGCTAATGAATCCGGGTACGACAACCGCCCACATCATGACCCCGGGCAGTTAGTCTAAAAACAACCAAAGCAGCGCGATCGGCTTGGTAGGCTAACGATTCACTGATTTTTAATCCCCGGCTTCTCAATACGCGTACTGCATGTCGTAGGGTCGGGATCTTGCAGTTCAAGAGACAATAACAATGAAACTGGCGAAAGCAGCACTGCTTTTTTTAATGACTCCGGTTGTGGCCGGGGCGCAGGTCAACGTGGGGGAACAGAAAGCGGAGGCTAGCCTCCCTTTCACCATGACTACGGTCGCCACCTTTAAGCTGCCCTGGCGGCTGGCGTTTCTGCCCGATGGGCGCATGCTGATCACCGAGAAGCCCGGGCCGGTCTGGTTGGTGTCTCAGCAGGGAGAAAAGATTCGGGTCGAAAATACCCCCGCTGTCTACTGGAAGGGCCAGAATGGCATGATGGGCGTTTTCCTCTCGCCCCATTACGCGACCGACCACAACATCTATCTCACCTATGTGGAGCCGGGTGAGTATGGTGGAGGTTACGCGATGGGCCGCGCGAAGCTGAACGTTACCGCTACGTCGGCCAAGCTGGAGAACTTTGAAGTGCTCTGGCGGCAGGTGCCCACGGGATTAGGTGGGCAGGCTGGCGGGCCGATCGCATTCTCGGCAGACGGCAAGTATTTGTTTCTTGCGGTGGGGGATCGCCAACGGTTCACGCCCGCCCAGGAACCGGATCAGCCGATAGGGAAGATCCTGCGCCTGACACTGGACGGCAAGCCTGCGCCAGGTAATCCGAATTATGGCAAGACCGGTACGGCTACAATTCCACTGATCGATCCTGCGTCTGACACCGAAGCTGCCAAGACCGCGAAAGTGGTCAGCACTTATACGTTTCCCGGCCCTAATTTGACGCCGGCGGAAACGTGGGCGGGCGGGGTCCGCACGCCTTATGGGTTGGCATTTTCGCCCAGCGGCGAGTTGTGGGAGGTGGAGCACGGCCCGGCCGGCGGCGACGAGTTGAACTTAATCGAGCGCGGGAAAAATTATGGGTGGCCGTTGGTGTCGTACGGCGAAAACTATAACCATGTTCCCATTCCCAAACCCGACACGCGCCCCGACCTGGCGAAGCCAGTGCTCTATTGGGTGCCAGTGATTGCGCCCGGGAATTTGATGTTTTACCGCGGCACGCAGACGTTTCCGCAATGGGACGGCAGTGGTTTCGTGAGCGGACTGGGGACCCAGACGCTCAATCGCATTGTGTTTGACGGTCATGGCGGAGCTAAAGCTGCGGAGCGCTGGAAGGTGAACCTCCGGGTTCGCGATGTAGAAGAGGGTCCGGATGGCTCGTTGTGGATGTTGGAAGATTCGAGTCCTGGGGCATTGATCCATTTGACGCCGTTGAGGGCTGAGGGAAAGCAGTGAAGCGATTGAGTCCTGTCGGTATCCGGATTTGCGTTGTGACCACTGCCATGGCTGCGTCTCATCCAGCGATTCCAGCGCTATCCGCCGGTTCGCCATGCGCCGGGTAAGCAATCACCATATTTTGCGAAGACACCGCAGATGGAACCCGGCGGATCACAACCCGCGATCAGTCGGCTAGTGTTTAGTTAACATTCTAAAGTCTTTGACCTTCTTAGCGTCTCTGCGTGACCTGCATTTGCCTTTTCCTCCCGGTCACAAATTTTTCAACTTTATTTCACCCTCTATCTTCTTCCACTTACGCTTTTCTTCCCCCACCGAGCGCCTTTCCTCATGCTCCTCTGAAGCCGAGGGCACCACACAAAATGAGCACCAGCGCAAAACAGATCTTCGCAAACCAGCAAAATTCTGAAAAATCCACCGGTCCCACCACCGCCGAAGGCAAGAAGATTGTTTCTCTCAACGCACTCCGCCACGGCCTGACCAGCCAGTTAGTCGTACTGCCGAATGAAGATCACGGCCGCTACGTCCGTTTCAGCGGTGCACTAAATCTCGATC